>Ga0307476_10000679_pt1 | contig 24401 bp, 19 predicted proteins | sample atmos_gasesECM2C_2_FD_203314 | JGI IMG/M metagenome (GOLD analysis project Ga0307476, IMG submission 203314) | Hardwood forest soil microbial communities from Morgan-Monroe State Forest, Indiana, United States - atmos_gasesECM2C_05 | ecosystem: Environmental > Terrestrial > Soil > Temperate...
CGGGGCCGCTCGTGGCCTGAGCCTGATTTAGCGTGTTCTGAATACTCGTGATGCTGTCGCTGCCGATGACCGAGACAAGGTACTGCGCACCGCCGTTGATAAAGCCGCGGAAGGATTGGCCAACACCTGGGATGCTGCTGTCGTAGAATCGCACGAGGGTATAGGCGAAGGTGATCAGCATGAAGAAGCTGAGGAACTTCCCCATGTGGAAACCCTGGCCTCCGTGGGTGGAGGCGAGCGATTCCTGCACCCCAAACCAGACGAGCATGATGGTCGCGAGCGCGATGCACATGCGAACCCCCAAAGCATCGATTGTGGGCGACGCTGTGGCGGTCAGCGCGTCACATCCCTGGGTGATCCAATTCAGCACTCCCATACATCACCTCGCGCGGGTACATCGACGATCAATAGGTCAGGGCTTGTGCGCCACCGTTGTAGGCCGGCGCAACGTGTGTTTGATAGGTGCTCGCGTAGTTCGCAGTGTCCTGGAATCCCGCCTTTAATGCGTCCTGCTGTTGTTTCTGGGCAACGATCTGTTGAAGTGCAAAATTGGCGTTGATCTGGTTGGCATCCTGCATAGTCCGCAACTGCAGAAGCAAAGCCTGGTTGATGCGTTGAAGCTCCGCCATGATGGTCTGCTGGCTTGGATCTTGGGTTTGTGTCGCAGCTTCCAGATTGGCGATGTCGGTCTGTCTTGCCGTCTGATTGGCCCGGATCGTTCCAAGCGTTTCGAGATTGTTCGTCAGTACAGAATCGTTGATATCGATCGTGGCGCCCTGTGCGGCAATCTGTTGCTGCCCGGAGGTGCTGAAACTGCCGTAGCCCGGAATCATGCTGTTGGTGCGGGGAACGCTCGCTTGTTGGTAGGCGGCTGAAGCTCCATTTCCAGTGTTGGCGGAGCTGACCCAGACCGCCGAGTTGCCGTAGGTATTCGAGATCTGTTGCAGCATCCGAAGGTCCGTCGTCGGCGAGAGAAACCGCACATAAAGCATCCGCGGTGCAAGGATCATCTGGTGGTCGAGGTCGTACTGCTGCTTCACCTGGTTGTAGGTCTGGAGCGCAGTGCTGGCGATCTTGACAGTGTTGGAGAAAATCTGCTGGCCGTTCTCGATCTGTTGAATCTGGTTGCTGATGGACCGCTCCTCGTGCGCGATCTGGGTGATGGCGTGGGCCGATTGAGTGGGGTCGTACACAATCCCCGACCCGAACTGCGCGTGCGCGATGGTGCCGGGCACGATAGACAACATTGCGGCGAGGGTGAGAGTGATTCGTTTCATGGGGAAGTCTCCTTATTGGGTAATCAGTGCTTCTTTTTTTTTTCGAGTTTGTTAGCGTCCTGCTCTCCCATCCGGCAGACCTCAGCCGAGGTATTCGAACGAAGACACTGCTGAAATGCCTTGCACACTTCGTCCGAATCCGCCGGATCGCACGCAACCTGCTTCTTGCATCCGGGTAAGACAACCAGAGTGGCGAGCAATGCAACGACTACGATGATTCTGTGCATATCGGCTCCTTCAAAACGTCTGCGGAATAGTGTGGTTCGAGTACGCAGGAAGAAGCAAGTCCTGCGTGAAATACACTTTCACGCGGTGGCCCTCGCGAATCGTGATAGTCGGCGGTATCTGTATGAAGCGATCAAGGATCGTGGTGGCAGACTGTGAAACACTGCCCGCCGCCCCGTTGGTGAATGCCTGGGAACCGCTAGTCGTGATGGTGCCGCCACCCTGGGTGATCTGGCTGGCTCCAGCAATCACACCCAAAGCGATTGAGGTACCGAAGATTTGCAGGTAGTGGTTATTAACTTTGTCTTTCAGCCCTTCCTGTCCGATCTGATCGAGGCCCTGGAACTGATCGAGATCGACAGAATAACCATCTGGCATAAGCAGCCGGTGAAAAACCACGGCCATCCGCCGCTGTTGGCCGAAGCCCGCCGCTCCAATCTTTTTTGCTTCACCTAAAACAACCGTTCCCTCGGGAATGATGACGTGTTGGTGATCGTGCGAATACAGCGGATTTGAGACCAGGACTTTAACCGGCCCTACGGCGTCTCCATCCAGGCGATTCATGAGAACCGTGTCGAGAACCGAACCTTCGTAAACGAGATAGGGCTGACCGACGGCTGAATCGATATTGGCTTCCAGCGGACGTTTATAGCCTCCGGGCGTGTCCTCCTGTTTTCCTTCGGGTGGTGGCGAGACCAGACTGCTGTTTGTCTGCCGTTCGGCAGGGCCATATTGGGCGGGTGTCGTCTGGCCCTGCTGTTGTTGTTGCGGCGGATCGGCAGACCGGGAGTACGCAAGATTGGAAGCGAAACGTGAGTTGTCAGCCCGCTCACGTTCTTTCGCAGCGATCAACTGTGCCTGCTGTTGCGCAGGCGTGAGTTGCATCTGCGTGTTGCCCTGCTGCGCTTGCGGGCAGGGCTGGCCCGGAAAGCAGGGAGTGTCAGCGCCGTTCGGTCCATAGGCCGCGGCCGCGGATCGCTGCTGGGGCGTAGCAGACGGAAGCGCCGGATCTCTCAATGCGGCTGCGGCCATTGTTGCCTGCTGCTCTTTCTGACGTTCAGCCTGAAGCTGGTTCTTCAACTCCTGCACGTTGTTGTCGGTGTTGTCCTGCAATGTTGGTTGCGGCGGTTGCCCTTTCGCACTGGCCTGTTGTCCGGGTGTCTTCTTGCCGGACGAACTGAAGAGCGCCGCCACAATCACCAGCAATGCCGTACCCAGATAAACGAACGTCTTAAGGTTCTTCTGCAAGACGCCTTTGGGCAGTTCCAGGTTGCGGCGCAACGTTGGCTCGGCTTGTGGCTCTGTGTCGGACGTAAAGGCGTTTTCAGTCATGAGGGTGATCCCTTGCGCGTAAATTCCATCCGCTTCTTGCCCAGTTCCACATATCCGCTGTCCATGATCTTAGGGATGATGTACGTTCCTTCCCGGAGGTCGTAGGTGACGAGGTTGGGCTTGCCGTCCTTCATTTCGTACACGCTGAACTTTTCAGGTGCATTGGTCTTGATGTAGGTAAACCTGTCGTCGTGATAGATCGACTGAATATTGAAAGGCGCTTCGTTCGGTTTATAGACATAGTCGAACTTGAGGCGTGTCGGATAGGCGCTCTTGTACTCATCGACTGCCTGTTCAACGTGCGATTGCAGAGCGGCAAGCTGCTGCCGCGACTGCTCCAATTGTGCAGCGGGTACAAACTTCGGAGGGCCGCTCGCGGCCACGATCGCGCTGCGGTCAGCGGGTTCGACGATCACCTTGAGGTCAGGAGTGGTGGTGGTAGTGGATCCCGAGATGTCCTGTAGCGTGAAACTGTAGATGTTCCCCTTGTCGGTAATCAGATTCAAGTTAGAGCTGATGCCTGGTTTTGCCGGATGCACAAAACAAAAGTTGCCAACCACATCCACGATCCAGAAGTCTTTGTCGCCCGTGGCGGCTTCCATGATTTTCTCAGTCGTGGGCAGTTCGATAAGGGTCGTATATTTCAACTTTGCGCGGATCGGGATGATGTCCTGCGAGTGATACTGCACAGTGCGCGCAGAGTCTTGGGCGAAAGCACCGATAGAAGAACAAACCAAAGCGCAATTGACGACGAATTTCAGATGCCGCATAGAGCTCTCCTTAGCGGTTGTTGTTCGAAGTTGATACAGCCATCGTGCGCGGCCTGAATGGATGATCTTCCGCGAGATGGCGAAGCCCATCCGCAAAATCGAAGCGGTCGAAATATTCCTGTTTCATGAGGTTGTCGCGAGCATTGTTGGTTGCCATCCAGTGCGAGACGGAATCGACGTTCAAATGTATTTTCTTGGAGGTCTGCGCCTTCCGAATCAGCATTTGGCCTGGCGGAACAAGGCCGTCGATAAGCTCCAGTTCGGTGTCGTTCAGATGAAACGCTTCCCGGTAAACTTCCCGATTCATGTCCGGGTTGGCGAGGAAGATCTTTGTCGGGCAACTCTCGGCCACTATCGCCAGCATCCCCGATTCCTCAAGTTCTTTGATGGATTGCGTCGCCAGGATCATCGCCGCTTTGTGCTTGCGCCAGGTCTTCTGCGCCTGCACCACGTAGTTGCGAATGGTCTCGTTTTTGATGAAGAGCCACGCCTCGTCGAGCAGGAAGAACTTGGGTATGCGGAGGTTCTTGGGGTCAGTGATTTCATTCGATGCCCGATGCAAAACGTAAAACAGCAGTGGTTCCAAGACATCGGGCGCATCGTTCCAGCCGTGGAAATTGAACGTCTGAAAGGTCTTGAACGAAAGCGTGTCCTCGGCGTTGTCGAAGAGGAAGCCGTACTGACCACCGCGGGTCCAGCGGTGTAGGCGCTCCTTCAACTCGCCGATGATGTTCCCAAAATTCGAAATCGTGCGCTGGTTCGGCTCCAGCACGTAGATGCGCTCGATCGCGTCCCACAATCGGCGTTCCTCCTTGAAGTCGATCCGGTAACGTTGCTCGTTACCCTCAATCAGCACGCGGAAGAAGCTGAAGAGAAACTGCATGTTCTCTTTGGTCTGAGGCAGCGAGAAGGGGTTGATGGTGAAGTCCTGCGCTTCCTGCCCCACATTGAGATACGAGCCCTTGAATATCGTCGTAAGCGACTGGAAGCTGCCGCCGATATCAAAGATGAAAGTCAGCGGCTTGTACTTCTGTGCGTTCTGCAGGAGAAAAACGCAAAGATACGACTTGCCACTGCCTGTCATGCCGAGAATCAGGGTGTGGGCAACGTCGCGGGTGTGCAGGTTGAGAAAGTAGGGCGTGCTGTTGTCGGTTTCGACGACTGCTAGGTACTCCGTGCCGAGATGTGCGTTCGTCTTTTCGCCGGGAAGGATCGTGAACAGAAAAGACAGGTCGGCGTAGTTCGTGTTCAGCACATACAACCGGCGGAGGTTGAGCGCATAGTTGCCCGGCACAGTGGCGAAGTAAGCGTTCAGCTGGTTGTAGGTTTCGGCAAACAGATTGCCGTCCACGTTGGTGAAGATGCCAGTAAACTCGGCCACCAGTTGATTGAGTTCCGTTTGTGACCGGCCATACAGCACAATCGTGAGCGAGAAATCGCCCAGTGATTGACCGTTACCGAGAGCGCGCAGGCAATCGCCAAGATTCTCGATGTCGGCTTGCTTGGACTCGTCCACCAGCACATCGCGCGGGTTCGTCTTGGTGGCGTCGTTGCCCATCTGCGAGACGAATCCCGTCTTTGACATGTTGAAGTGGCGGCGGCGCTTGTTCACCTCTTTGCGGGCCTTGTCCGCAGGGAGTGGCGTCCACTCGGTGATCACATAGAAGTTGGCGGGGATCTTCAGCAGGGCGTCCAGTACTAGGGGCTTCGTTTCGGTGATGGCCTCTTTCATGGTCAGCACGCGGACGATGTGATCGCCTACTCGCAGATGATCGCGTTCTGCTTCGATGTCGGAGTTGACGACTTGATAGTCGAGAAACTGCGTAGACTGCGGCCTCCCCACGACACGCCAGTCGTCATAATTCAGCAAGCGGCGGAAAAACCTGAACTGCCCCTGCTGATTCAAGACCTCGATTTGCATGAAATCCGCAAGCTGGCGCGCGAATGCCTGAACGTGCTGGTCGAGCCGCTGAAAATCGCGGTCGATATGCGTCCGCAACAACTTCTTCATCTGGCCGTTGGTGAACTGCGATTTGAGTTCGGCAATCGCGCCCTCAGGATCGTGCAGGAGACGAGCGAGCGCCGTCCCCACGCCAGTCTTCGATCTGGCGCCTTCTAACAAGATGCAATAGAAGATTTCAATCTGATAAAGATGGTCACGTTTGGCTTCAAAGAACTTCCGCCGCTGATCGATCGCTGCTTCCACAATAGGATCGTCGTAGGTAGCGAACGGTATGTCGGGTCGGTTCGACTTGAAGAGGTACTGATAAACATGGAAGCCTGGGCCAAACGCTTTCAGTGCCGCCTCCAGACGCTTTACGGCATATTCCTGCTCCGAGCGGTCGAGACTCTCGTAGTCCACACCGGGAACACTAAGAACCATGCCTAGATCGCCACTTTTGGTAAGGAAGGCGGTCTGATTCCAGAAGCCGTAAAGATTGATGTGGTCATTTAGTGCCGCACTCTCTGTCCAGGGCTTGATGACCTCGTCGAGACGCAGCATCACACTACCTCCACGTGGGGAACTTGCTGCTTCGCGGCGTCATAGCGCAGCTTGTAGCGTTCGGACCTTGCAAGGATGCGGAGGAATGCCGGATCGCTGTTCGTTACCCAATGGCCAAAGGCAAAGCCGCCAACGAAGACCGCGATACCTGCGAGTATGGAATTGAAGAGATTGAAGGCCCCCACTGCGCCGACGCATACGAAATAGAACAGCGTTCGTTCGACGCCTAAGTAGGTGAGAGGCTTGTGCAGGCTCTTGAAGACTCGATTTGTGCGATGGTTCTGCGGTGTTCTGTCCGGCATTTGCTAACTCGTTTACGCGCGATGTAGCGAAATCGCGGAAAAGGTGGAATGGCGCGCTAAACGCCCCAGAGCCAACTCAGGACATTCACCGCAAGCACCGCAATGCCCGTTCCGGCGGCAACCCCGGCCAGCGCCTTCTTCGCGCCCGGCTCACCGTGCGCAAAGCCATAGCCACCGATGACGATTGCAATGAGACTTGCAACCTTTGCAATGGTGCCCGTGAAGAGCGTTTGGAGAGCATTGAAGCCGGTGTCGAACGGTGAACCCTGAGCGTAAGCTGCGAGCGGTACAAGCAACAGAAGGCCGAGCAATGGGAGTTTAGAAGGTGCCAATCGAGAACGGACAGCACGCTGTTTGCGAGACCTAATCTTGACGTGAGCGAAACGCAGCATGAGAACTCCGTGGAATGTTTGTTGTCTGCTTTATTTGGACAGTACGGCGACAGACGGTTGGAGTCCAAGACTTACTTGCGTACTATCCATGCGAACACGCTATGAATTAGATCCGTGGAGACATCCTGGGGAATTCCGGAACAGCGCCTAGAAGTAAAGGAGCGGCCAGCCGTTAAGGGGAGTCTTGAAATGGTGACCTCCGCCGACGACTTTAGAGCTATCAGGAATCCTTTTGATCGGCTGATAATGGGTTGCGGGGCGCTGCTCGATCAGCCACTCATGACGAATGACGAAGGGATCGTGAATTCAAGAGTGGTGCAAGTCATTTGGGACCTAGACTGGGGTAATTGAAGCTGTTTCTAAGTGCGCAGCAAACCCAAAACGGAGGAGAGAGTCCCCTGCAAAAGTGGTCGATGATCTTGAGATAGGCCCGACAGTAGTGCTATTGACACGGTAGAACGTTTCGTTTAAGGTATCGCGCGTCAGCGAGTTGGTCATTTTGAGAAGCCTATTTCTCAGTGTGAGGGGGGCCCTCGCTGTCTTCCCATAGGAAAACTTAGGGTTAGTGCGGGCATCACGGAACGAACTGGGAGTGGTGTGTTCCGCGAGCACCTATTCTTTGGTTCCGTTAACCGAAGATGGGGCGTTCCCGCGCTTTGTCTACGTAAAGGAGAAATTCGTGCCCCTTTCACCTTCGCCGCCCTACGATTTCGACATCGCAAATCCAGGAATCCAGTTACAGACTTATTTGAACGATACGCTTGACGACTGCGTGATTGCCGCTCGCGCTCATCACACGATTCGGCTTACTTACACTCCTGGAACGCCGATTGTGAACATCTCCAATCAGGAGATTTATGAAGAGTACAGTCACGAAGCCGCTGGAGGGTCCGGGGGTATAGATGTGCAGGGATCGCTTACTGAATGGAAGAACTTTGGTTGGAGGGCTGGAGGGATACCCGACCGCAAAATACAGGGTTTCTCGGGACCGTACAGCGTCAGCGGTGCTGGACTCACCCTAGGTGATCCCACAAACGACTGGAGCGAGACACAAGTCATGAATTCCATTTATGAGGACATCGGAGTTCAGGCTCAGCTTCGTATTCCTCAGCGAATAAGAGTTGATGACTCCAGTACCTACGGCCCCGGCAATCTTTGGAAAGATACTACTCGACCACGATTCTGGCCTCACGTGATCCTTTTGACTGGCTATGACAGCAACGGACCCATCGGCATCACATGGGGAAAGAAGCAAGCGATGACATGGGACTTTTTAAAGCAATACTGCCTTGGCGTTTTCAGGATTGTGAAGGGCCCAACAACCTAAGCCGGACCCGAGAGCGGCGTAGCGATATAGATGTCAGGGCGCAGATTAGTACAAATCTAAGGAGACACAATGTCAAACCGTAAGCACTCAGTGCGCTGCTGGGCAACGACGATCATGCTGATGGGGCTTTTCGCAGGCGCGCCTAATGCCAGCGCCCAGAAAAAAAGCTCCTCTACGCCCGCTGCCTCGCCAAGTTCATCTGCTCCCAATTCAGGTGCAACCCCGAGCAATGCCCCACTTGAGGTCGAAATGCTATCGTATGGAGCTCTCGATCAAATTCTCGGAAGGGTATCCCAGTATTCTTGCCGCCAACGCTTTATGAGCGGAACGGCCGATGCTGGCCTATTTCAACACGTCCTAGTTCTCGACTCACCTACTCTTCAAAGTCTACAGGCGTATGACACCTTCTACGCTAATGCAGAGGCCCTGAAGTCTGCGTTCAATGCCACGGCGGGGCAGCCTGGAGCGGGAGGTGGCATCGATGTCTTCGCGGACATTACAAACGCCGTCGCTGCCGTCGCAATAGCGACTACGACAGAGTCTTCGTCTTCCTTTACGATTCAAGATCCCACCCCGGCAATAGCTTTACTTCATCATTTGCAGTCCGAGAGGTCGGAGGCATGCAGGAAGGCGTATTACGCTGGCGTGTACACGGTAAATGAAATGCAAGGTGTCAGGGTCAATGGGCAACCTTTGAATACAGTTCCCCAAGAACTAAATGAGCTCGCGACGACGCGCATGTTGGCATTGCAGTATGTAGTCGGCCAATATGTACCGGCGCCAGCAGCAGGTACGGTTCCGTGTCTAGCGACAAAGTCCGTGGCGACTGGCGTCATGACGGGCGGCACAACGACTGGCGCCACGACGACGGGAGGTGTAACAACTGGTGGGACAACTACCGGAGGCGTTACTACGGGAGGGACGACGACGGGCGGAGTTACCACGGGAGGTACAACAACCGGCGGCAGCCCCGTATTAACCGTGAACCCCCAGGATCCCTGCATAGCTGCCTTCAACAACATCGACGGCACGTACAACTCTTTTCTCGCTGGTTTGTCGACGCCCAACGCAACGACCGGCACACCTGCAATCGCCCAGATTGTACAAGGGTACCGACTGCGCGGGCTGTTTCTCAAGGGAACAGAGAGTGACCCAATTCTCGCTATTTACCTGAACGTCGCGGCGGCAGGAGGTACTCAGCAGGACCGTAAAAACCTCTTGCTGTCTCTCTTCTACGGCGACTTAATCAGGTATAGCGGAGGGGTGAGCGTTAACGTCATCGTGTTCCAAATCGCGGGCGCCAATTCGAAGATTTTATTCTCTGACTTATTGCGATACAGGACACCTCTGAAAACGATCAGCAAACCGAAGGGATACAACGGTGTGGGCAGCGCGGGGGACAATCTCGATGATCTGCCTTAGCCGACGACATTCCTGATTCAAGGGAGCCTCCTCGATGAGCCTTCAAGTCTTCAATCCAGCTCAAAACGCGGACATACTGACGGGGGTCGGTGCAATTGCGAATTGGGTTAAAGCATGGGCGGTGCCGCTGGCAGCTATCGGAACCGTAAGCATGGCCCTATTGCAAACGGCCAAGAACATCTTCCCGCTACGGAGTTGGTTCCAGCGGGGTCGTCTTCGCAGATGGCTAGGGGTAGCAGCCAAATCCACCAATGCTGATGTATGTACTTCGAAAGCGGAGACAGACTTGATTGTCTTGGCGACCTCTGGAGACGAACAAGCGTTTTACAATCTCCCAATTGAAGATTTGTGCGCACAAATAAGAGACGCAGTGCCCGTTATTCTGGACTACCCCCACCTGCATGAAGATTTGTTTTGTTGTCTCGCAAGCCAAGCCAGCGCTGACGACATTCGGCGACTCTTGGACCCGCCGCCACCAGAAACTTTTCTGAAGCGCGGAGAGCAATCGACCGACGATGAAAAGCGGGTCATACGCGAGTATGCCGCGGCGAAGACACGTTTGGCGGCTCAAGTCCGCTGTTCGATAGATGCGATAGAGACTTCAATTGGCTTTCGGTGGAAGTATTCTCTTCAACTTGCCTCCCTGGTGCTCAGTGCCATTATCGGTGTAGTTGCTCTGCACTTGGGCGCGGGACCCGATCGTGCATATCCCACAGTTGGAGCCACAATCATGATAGGACTACTCTCCGGGTTCTTGGCGCCGGTGGCTCGCGACTTGGTTGCGGCCATTGAAAAGTGGAGGGACTAACGTTCTCAAGTGTAAGGCGATTTGCGAAAATCGGGATTTATGAAAGCCGTACTTATAGCGCCAATTGGTCCTATGCCCAAAGACCATAATTCGACGAGCTCAGTGCCAACTCATATCATCTTAAATGCCCTGCCGCTCGGCGTTGCATGGACAGAGCCGAGCGCAATCTTTTCTCGCTTGTTGGTTTCAACAATCGGAGTCGCCGTCCTGTGTTCGGGGATGTCCACCTTACTGTGTGCACAGGGGCCAGGGACACCGCAGCAACTCAAGGCGGGTGACGATGTCAATCATCCCCTCTTTGTGGCTCCTGCAACGAAGCCTCAAAGCAGTCATCCCTCGAAGTGTGCCACCTCGGACCCAATAAAAGCCCATGTACTAGATTTGAAAATATTGTCCGGCGATTACCTCACTACGGCCAGACAGCCCGACCAAGCTCTTGCAGTATGCAATGATGCGTTACAAGCGAGTTGCAATGCAGACCAGACTACCCGCGCGACAGCGTGCATTACCGGAGCCATCGCCCAGAAAGCGATTATCGAATCGATTCAGCAGAAATTACAGGTGATCGATTCGGACTTGGCGTGTTTTCGCTACAAGGAGGCGCAGGTTCTCGCCGACCAGCTTAAGGCCCAGTTTCCTGAGCATGTCGACGGAGCGGGGACTCCCGAAGGAATAGGTAGTTGGTGTAAGGGATGTTTCTCGGGGATGGTTGGCGACGCTCGGCTGACGGCACTGCATCAATATGTTCAGACTGAACTCGGTAAACGTCCTGAACTCAACAAGGTTCACCCATGGTGGCAGGCATCAGAAATTCGTGGACGGCTCGCCGGTCTGTTAGGCGTCTGTCCAGCGCCCTCGATCAGACAGGTTATCGTCTGGCTATCTGAGTTTTTGGTTGCCGTCGCCATCGCCGTCCCTCTAATCGTTTGGCTACTGGGTTTGTTCTGGTTCGGATTCATTCGAGACAAGATCTTGCCAGAGGAGAATCTGTGGATTGTCTGGTCAGTAATCGATGAAACCAAATGTGGCTCTGCAGGTGCCGTCATGGATGCGCTGGATTCGCGAGCGAACCCGTTGCTGCGGGTCACGGAAAACGATGGTATCTCCCGGTTACCGCTACCTAAGCGGCCTCAGCTCTTGCTGGCCCCCCCCTACTTGCCTCAGCAAGGCGGAGCTCGCCTCAGTGCACTCGTTTGGGCAGATCTTCTAGGCATGCTCTATGGTGTTCTTCCATACTCTCCAACGGTAATCGAAGATCTTCCCCAGGACAAAGAAATGCCAAAGTTTTATCTCGACCCTGCTTATGATGAGGTCGATGTGAGCGTGGCTGGCTTCACCGTCAAGGGGGTCATGGGGCTAAGGAAACTGTTGAAGCTTGCGATCTACCGGAGAAAGCCTAGCGTTGTCGGTGTGGTGAGCCGGGTGGAATCGGAAGGCGTGAAATGTTGGAGCGTACGTCTAAATGCGAACCGCCCGGGCAAAGGACGGGATGACAGGACGATTTCTGTATACGCAGAGAACTCACCGCAGGAGTATGGTGATCCGCTTTCGCAAGTGGCACAGCGGGCGGCATTCAAGCTAGTCCTTCGCATTCTGAATCCACAGCTTGACGCCAATCTTGTCACGGCGATGGCGGCGTACAGACAGGGCGTCGAGATGCTGCGACAACTTCTTTAGGACAAAGATGGAGAGACATATGCCCGAACCAGAATCTGCGAAGCCGTCCGGAGGGGAGAGCGAAAAATGGGTGCAAGAAATCGCAGACCGCCGGGAAGAAGCAGTGCAATCAGTCCTACGAAACTTTGCCATCAGTCGTCAGTTCCTGAATGCTGGGAGCCTTTCTGACTCGGAGCGCCTCATCCGATTCTATGAGGGTATTGCGATGGCCCTAGAGCGAACTCCCACCAAGGAGGCATTCGAGGAGGCGGAATCTGCATTCAAAGCAGCATTACGGTACGGGGATAGCCCGCAACCTGCTACAGAATCAGTGCCAGGATTGCCATCGAGCCAAACGGAGGGCAGTAGGGAACAATCCGATACCGAAGCACTTCGTCATCAAGCAGAATACAATTTGGCCGTGTTGTATCATCGCCGCGCTGTTCAACTTAGGGACGAGGAGAACAGCACAAGCACATCTCAGGAGCGACCCGGCCGTGAGGTAGTTTCGCATGACGTAGTTGAAATTATAGAGAAACCCGAAGGCTCGGGTGCTGGGGCGAGGCAGACCAAAACGGTGCGACATTTGACTGTTCGCGAGTTTGTTCGTTCAGCAGAGGAATCTTCTGATGAGGAAGAGAAATCATGTGAGTTCTTCATTGACCGAGCAAAGACTCTCTATGTGAATGTGATCCGAGTATTGAACCAAGGAATCTCCGCCGATCGAAGCGAAGTCCCTGCAGGGCTAAAGCCGTGGGACCGAGTCGACTTAGCAACATATCTGTCGGCAAGTGTCGGCAAGATCGTCCTATTCGTTGAGAGTGCTGAGCGCGGGGGGAAGTGGGACGAGAGCTGGGGGGCGCCGAGCGAGGATGAGGCCCTCAGCGAGACCGAACAATTGGTTGGTGATGTACTTAGGTCGTACCCAGGGAAGAAGCGACACAGCAAGCTCAAAAGTTTCGCGACCATGGCCCTTCCAGGATGGTTGCATCGCTTGTTTTACGAGATGCCACCAGACCAACCTTCCGATTTGCCTGAAGCAGATGAGAGCGCACGCATCCTTCAGAACATGTTGGGACAGATGAGCCTTGCGAGGAAAAGAATTGCTGAATTGCGAAGTGGCCCCGCGCGGCCTGCTAGCTGAGACCGGTACTCGGTACTCTGGCCGATAAGGCCCTCGCCAAACTAAGGCGATCGGTTCAGAGTTTCCAAGAGTCTAGGAGTTGAAATATGCCCCGACAATTGCTACTAAGCGTTGTGGCTAATGGAGGAACAAAGTTCGCGCTAGTGCTTAGCGCTGCCTTTGTGATGGCTCAAACAATTCCATCACCGGTTACCATTCAACCCAACCTTGCTAAGGGGGAAGGGATTAACGTTGAGGCGAAGGAAGTCATTCCTTACAACAGTCCTCAGAATCCGCTGTATAAGATCTCGTACATGTACAAATTTGATGGACGCAGCACTGTGTTTATCGATGGTGGTCCTGGACTCGTTTCTTCCGAAGGGCAATTTACCTATCTTGCGCGCACGTTGACGCTGACGTTCCTCACCTCTCCGAACGGCACCGCCATCGTTAGCGTGCCCTTACAGGTCACCTTTGTCCCTGCTGGTGAAGTGAGTCAGACCACCCCAAATGAAAGTGACTTCCCGTCCGCAGGTAAAGAAGGAGACTGGCCTGGCACCAGTATGGAATTCAAGATTCACGTCAACAAGGTTCTTAACTCATTGGATATGTCGTATGGTTTTTGTTCTGCTCAGGATCAGTGTTTTATTACGACTTACAAAAGCGTTGATTTTGCAGCTCAACATGGAGAAAGAGGCGAAGTCGCGGTGAAAATAGTTTATGGAGACCGTGAAGGGAAGGCGCACTTTAGAATTCTTACGAAAGTGCAAGAGAAACTTTCGCACGGCTCCTGGCTAGAGCCCCGAGATCAAGTGGTTGTCGAAGCTGCGGAGGGAGTTGTCAAACGCTTATTGGAACAGCTTGGGAGTTAAGACCATGACCATCACTACGGCTCGCACCAGTTTGGCGGCAATGTTTCTGGCGGCTCTCGTAATCCAGGCTGCGATATTCTTCGAATTAGTCAGAGAGCACGCCCTTAGCCCAGGTGAGGCCTGGCCCATCCTAAAAACATTGGCCCTAACGTACTCGGTGCCGTTGACCGTCGTGATCGGTGGAGTGTTCGCTCTTCACCAAACTCCACGAAGTCGACCGCGTCCGTTTACCTTCTGGCTCGCCTTCAGTGTGTCGGCCGTGTGGAACCTTCTTCTTGTTATCCCTGTGGTTCTCTATTTTCATAGTGCGGATGCACTGCCAGGAGACGTTGAAATCGCCCTAAAGAACTCGTCGTCGTACAATTTCTTGGTGGCTGGTGCGTTAACCTATTTCTTTGCGTCCCACGAGCCTGTCCATCACGAAGCGCAAGAGTAGTACATGGGGTAGGAAGGTATGCCCAAGAGACAAGCAGCTCTTTGTAATGCGTGTAGCCTAGTTGGAATAGTTCTTCTTCTCGCTTCGGCAATACCCGCTAGCGCGCAGCTCCCGGCACCTCAACTCGCGGTACAATACGCGCCGCCCGGAATGACAGACTTCCTACTTAGTCCCGATGGGAACTGGCTCGCGGCTGTTCCTCCTAGTACTTTGACGGAAAGTTGGGTCGACATATGGGATGCCCGAACTGGTTACTTGATCAGAAGACTCAATGAGCCCGAGGTGAACATAGGACCGGAAATAGCATTTAGCTGGAACGGTCGTTGGCTTGCGGCGACTGTGGAGACCAGTGAATATTCGGAGATAAAGGTGTGGGAGATAGGGACTTGGAAAGAAGTCGTATTGCCCGCAGAAAAACTGCGGCACGCAAGCTCAATCGCGAGTCTGGCGTTCAGTCCCCGTGATGACCGATTGGCTGCCGGCGACGCGTTAGGCCGTATACGGATGTGGGAAACTGCTTCATGGACAGCTCTACCAATGCTAACGGGAGGGCAGAAGAAGCTCCCGCTCAAAAGCTCCTCTCGAAGTGTAGACAAATTAAGCTTCAGCTCTGACGGTCATTTCCTGGCGGGCATCACGTCTAAGGGTATTGTTCTTGCGTGGCAGCTGGATGGCCAACGCCGTGATCCGCTGGAGCAAAGCATCCAGGATACTTCTGTTCTTGACTTTGGTTTCCTTCCGGGGACACACCGGATATCGCTCTTGTCCTTATCGGACGGCACGGCACGTGTGAAACGTGGCACGTCGGAAGCTTGGCAGCTCGACTGTGACACCGGAAATCGCACAGGCCCGCTGGAAGCGCCCTCCCAGATGTTCGAGTCGAAAACTGTTTGGAACGGGACACACCCAAAATTCTACGCCCCAACATATGCCTCATCTGGAAAGTGGCTCCTTGAGTCACCGGGAATGGTTGATCTATACGACGCTCAGACTCGGAGACATTTGGGACAAATCCTAACGGGGCGGGTTGAGGGCAGCGAGACCACCGGAGTCGTCATCAGTCAAAACGGAGAGAGAATGGCGTTAGCTTCGAAGAATGGGCCGGTAGACTTCATCGATCTGAAAACGGGCAGTGTTCTGCGCCGCTCAAGGCTTTACGTCTCTATGGCCGCAAAGTTGGTGCCGAGCGCAGACGATCGCAGTCTGGCCATTCTTGGTATGGATAATTTTCTCAACGGATCTGTGACTGTCTTAGACAGATTCGGCTCCGATCCTATGAACAGTTTGAATGGCGGATGTACGGCTTCAGATCTAGCGTCAGGTTGCGTGCTTCGGTCGGAACCCGCGCGTCTTACAAATGCGGTGGTCAGCTTGCCCTCCTTGCGAGCCTCGCCACCGAACGGAATCATCGGAATCCTAACGACTGATCTTCAAACGGGGGAAGCAAAGCCGATTGCGGGTCCGCTCGGATTTGTATCGCAGGGCGATCAGACGTGGCAGAAGGATGTAACTCTGGCCAGGTTCAGTTCTGATGGTCATCGGCTTGCTCTAGCCAGACTTAGTTCGAACAGCAGTTCGTTTGCAATTTCTGGGGCTTCCTACCAAGAACCGAGCCCCACAGCAGACCCAGTTGGAATCCGAATTTGGGAGTTCGATGAATTGGGGTCGCACCCAGCATACACAATCCAGATGCCAGAATTGAACGCAATGGCGCTCAGTCCCGCAGGTCAGTACCTTGCCGCTGAGACCTCATCAGGCGTCGTAAAGACTTGGGACTTGACCACCGACAGGGCCAAGGAGCTGTGGACAGGTACGACGAATGACCTTACCGCGGCACCTCCTTTCGGCGAGACTAGCCATCGAAGAGCACCCACAAAGAACACCTTGGGTTCGCTGGTCTTCAGTCAGGACAGCAAATGGCTCGCGGAAGCCGATTCTACTGACAGAGTGAGGATTTGGAAATCAGCCGACGGAAACGAGAAGACCATCCCGATTGGATCGTCGTGCGGCGTCCAAACCATTGTATTCATGGGAGACGATGCTTTGGCAGTTTCCTGTTGGCGTTCGGGCGACATAAGAATCCTCGATAGGGAGCTAGGACGGGAGACGGAAAGGCTCAGAGTTCAGACGGGCCAGACCGGCTTCCCGACAGACATCGCCTATTTCGGAAATCGGAAGTTGATCCTTTCGACGACCAGCCAAGGCGTTACGATGCTGTGGGACCCGATAGGCAACAGACAACTTGGGACGTTGATTTCCCTGTCGAGCCCACCGCAGGGTGATGCTCTCGCCGGTGACAGCCAATGGCTGGTAACGACTCCAGAAGGTCTTTTTGATGGCAGTGCAGATGCGATGGAGTGGGTTGCGTGGCGAGTTGAAAACTCGAATGAACTTGTGCCCGTTGGGGATTTTTTCAATGACTACTACGAGCCAGGACTTTTGAGCGAAATCATGGCAGGCGGAAATCCGAAGCCGACCGTGGATGTGGCATCCGTTCTTCAAATTCCGGGGTTGCGGGCTATGGTCCACGATAAGAACGACCCGCCTCCGGTCAGCTTGCTGAAGATCGGTGACGGTGCGTACGCCTGTTTCGAACAGAAACCTACAGCTCTCAATCCGGTGAACGTCGATCCAGCGCGATGCAAGTATGGACTGCGGCTGCCCTATTCCGGCGATCCGAGCGAATTGATTGCGGCCTTGAACAAGCCAAGTGAAACTTACAAGAACCCTTGGGAGAACAAGAAAGCAGGCGATACTTCCACATCCACGCTTCACGTGCTCACCGTGGCAATTGATAGTTACCCTTCGGCAGCTCAGTTATTTCAGTTACCCTCCTCGGTTTCCACTGCAGATGAACTGGAAAGATTCTTCGACCAGCAGAGGACTGGGAGCAACAAGCTATTCACTACGGTTCACATCTGGAACGATCCCCCACTTCGGGATGGCAACGCTACCCTTGAAGCGATTCGAAAACGGCTTCGGGATATGGCCAAATCGATAAAGCAGGACGATGTCGTTTTTCTTTTCTTGGGCGGGCATGGAGAAGTGCCCGAGGAGCAAGAGATGTTTTACTTTGATCCCGCGGATTCGCGAGGCGACAATCCACAAGCGAGGCGGGCAACTGGTCTCAGTACTGCGATGCTGGCGGAGGCGCTTCGTGACATGCCGGCACGACGCGTGGTTCTGATCATCGATGCCTGTCAATCAGGCGGAGTGGTAGATTCGCTGGGAAAGATTGGAGAGGTCAAGGCAAAGGCCGAGGTGCGCCGAGCAGAATTGGAAGCGCAAACGGGGGCTATGGGAGCTGAACCTCAGCACGCTGTCGGAGTCTACATCATTGCCGCGACGACGGCTGTGCAACTAGGAGGGCAGACCCCTGGAGCAACAGAAACTCCTCTCGCAACAGCATTGCTAGAAGCCCTGAAAGCAAGGCACCAGTCTGGAGACAACACGATATGGATGCAAGAAGTAGTGCAGCATATTCGAGAGCGGCTGCCAAGTCTCTCCAGTCGCGGAAATACAGGCTTAAGCTACACACCTCTGCTATCCACCTCGGGAGCGGATTTCCCCATCGCACGCGTCCCATAAACCACGAAGCCATTCTGGCCGCACGGGAACTCGATTGTCAGATTGTTACGTGGTTCTGTTGTAAGGCGGGTTTTCGTTCTCTTGTTTCGAGCTCGGATCGATTACTACATTTGCCCGTCAGAGCCAGCCCGTTCGCGCGGCGGGCGCTGCTGCGTAGCGAGGATTGCCAAACCACATCACTTTCCTTTAGCGCGGGTTCGTTAAGGGTTCGATAAGCGTATCCGAGGGTCTTTTAGGGGTCTCAGGGAGCCATCCGTGCCCTTTGCTTTCAAGTAGCTACGGACCCTGAGTTCCCTGTCACGGCAGAGGTCGCGAGTTCGAGTCTCGTCGTCCCCGCCATTCTTTCTAAAGCACTTAGACGAATTCCATTGAAACCATCGAAGGCTGCGAAAAGGGCACATTCGCGCCCTTTTTGTGCCCATTGCCTTCCGGGCGGAAAGGTTCTTCCGACCTGTCCTGTTGCAAAATCGCAACTACAGCCTTGGGACTTTCAAGGCTCGGCTTCATAACTTCCGGTCAAGGGGCCCTTCACCTTCAGTAATTTTGAAGCTGCTTCGAAGCGAGTATACTCGTCAATCTACGGGGATTAGAATGCGTCTGCAATTCGCGGCGGTCGTTCTTGGACTCACTCTCATCCCAGTGCACGTTTTTGGTTGTACGTGCACTCCACCAACAGCGTAGGTAAAGACTACCTTAGAATTGACGCCGCGGAATTTGCGAATTGACTGCTCGGCGCGAACCTGTCGGGTGACACCATTGGGACTACCAGAGGCCGGTCATGCGAGATATAAAGGGCAAGACCGGTGAACTGGCACAACTGAATCGGTGACTGGCACAACTAACAGTTGCCGGACTGCCTGTGCCCTTTTAGCTGACCGCACGGGGCAAATCCGCCACCAGAAATTTTCAAACTGGAGTGAGGTCTCTTAGCTTGGCGAATACCATGACCCAGATACCCGTTCAGCTCGAGCCAAGCTTGAATGCTGGCCGTGATGCTGCTCGCCGGCGATTCTGGTTGGCGATGTTGGGCTTCGCCATGGCGCTTGCGCTGCTGCCGTTTTCCTACAGAGTCGAACGTCGCCTGGAGACAGTTGTCCACATCAAGGGCGGAGAAGCCGAAAAAGTCGATCTGGAACTGGCGCAGCGTTTCCAATCTCCGTATGCCCACCGCCTGGTTTTGGTGATCACCGGTATTCCCGATCCGGATTCAGCCAAGGGCTCGGAGGCGTTGGTGCTCTTAACCAGTTCATTGCGTAGTGTGCCAGGAGTGTCGGGTGCCGTCTCGAGTTTGGATTGGCCAGACTCTCTGTTCACTGGAAACAATGGCGGGGCGTTGATCATCGTCGGGTTAAACCCGCACGATGAAAGTATCGAGGCCTTGATCCCAAAACTGCGGGCCAAAACAGATTGGCTGGAAGGCCAGCTTAGGTCGCAATACCCCAATGTCAAGCTGGAGATTACGGGCGAAACGCCACTGAACTTCGATCTTCGCAAGGTGAGCGCAGATGACGTCACCCATGCCGAGGAACGAGCGATGCCGGTAACTCTCGTGCTGCTGTTGCTGGCTTTCGGCAGTCTTGTGGCCGCGCTATTGCCGCTGGGAGTTGGAATACTTTCAATCTCAATGGCGATGGGTGCGGCTGCGCTCCTCGCGCACTATCTGCAGCTGTCGATTCTGGTGCAGAATCTGGCAACCATGCTCGGCCTTGGCTTGGGCATCGACTATGGATTGCTGATGGTGAGCCGGTTTCGCGAAGCATTAGCCGAGGGATATGATCCCGGCCACGCTGCCGATATTGCTGCCATCCAAGCGGGGCGGACACTGATAATCTCGGCCACAACAGTAGCAATCGGATTTTCAGCGCTGCTGACTGTGCCCATCAGCGAACTGCGCTCCATCGGCGTAGCCGGCCTGCTGGTAACCGTTGTGAGTGTCATGTTGTGTACATTCATTGTGCCCTGGGTGCTCGGTCTGGTAGGGCATCGCATCAATGCCGCCAGAGTGCGTCTCCCCTCTAAACGATTGGAAACGCGGGAGAGCCTATGCGCCGCCAGTGAGCGCTGGGTGCGGTGGGGCTGCATCATAACCCGCCGGCCTCGGACGGCTCTGCTAGTCGCAGGGATTCCGCTACTGATCCTTGCATTTCAGGCGCGCAAAATCTCTCCCGGAGTTCCTGACCGTCACTCGCTCCCGGCCGAAGCCGAGTCGGTGCAAGCGCTGCACACCCTTCAAAAAATGGGGCGGTCGGGTATTGTGCAGTCCCTCCGCGTGATCCTGGAGTTGCCGCCGGACTCGCCGCCGCTCTCTCCGGCCGGCTGGCTTGCAGTCAGCCGTTTGACCCAGCACTTCCAGAGCGATCCTAGAGCGGAAGAGGTCTTATCTCTTCCGACCCTCGCGGGAATGTCCGACACTGCGGGTGCTGTCAACGATGTGCCGGAGCCAATCCGCAAAAGTTTTCTTCGCAACGATGGCCAGGCTACTTTGATTGAGTTGCTTGCCACCGCCACTCTTACACCCAACGAACAGATACGTTGGGTACGAGAGGTGCGTTCCTCCGATGTCGCGGCGATAACCGGTGTGCCCAGCGCCGTGCTGCGCGTCGGCGGCGTTCCCGCATTCGAAGCAGATTATGACTCGGTAGTAAAAGAGCGGATGCCGAGGGTGGTCCTTGGAGTCATAGTGGGAAGCTTGCTGGCGCTCCTGATCGGGTTACGTTGTCTATTTGCGGCAGTCAAAGCAGTTCTGCTCAATCTGCTCTCGGTTGGCGCTTCATTCGGTGCGTTAGTCGTCGTTTTTCAGGAAGGCCACGGTAGCAAACTCTTTGGGCTCGACGGACCGACGGGCAGCGTGTACCCAATCGTGCCGATTCTCGCGTTTGCCATTGTCTTCGGACTGAGCATGGACTATGAAGTTTTCCTGGTCACCCGAGTCCTCGAGGAACGGCGGCGCGGTCTGTCCGAGAGAGAAGCGGTGATCGAGGGCTTGGCGCGGACGGCGGGGCTGATCACCAGCGCCGCGGCAATTATGATCGCCGTCTTCACCGCATTCACCCTGGGAAGCTTTCTGGTCGTCCAAATGCTCGGCTTTACGCTTGCCGTGGCGGTGCTGATTGACGCTACAGTTGTGCGGATGGTCGTCGGGCCAGCACTCTTGCAACTTGCCGGCGATTGGAATTGGTGGCCCTTTGGTCTGCATGGAGCCACCGCGACATGTGAAAAGGGGCTCGTCCCATGACGGCAGCGGTGTGGATGCTTCAGCGAAAGCGTGGGTTCTTGCAACAGTCTGATTAAGCGGTGCGATTTATTTCGCTTTCTCTTCTTGAGCGCTGGACTGGCCAATATCAAAGTCCTTGCGTCCAAGATTTGCCTTTCCCGAGCCTCCTTCGATTGCCATAATCGAGGAGCCGGGCTTGCCCTGCAGCTTTGCCTCCACTTGCGACGCAGACCAAGCGCCGCCGACCTGCCGCAGCCCATAGTAGATGAATTCCTTCTGCACTCCCGTCCCGCGAAGCGTCTTCACCGAATGCACAGGGTACAAAATGCTGCGGTCAATCCACGATGTTACCGAATCGTAGTAAGTCCGGTCCTGAGGGCCAGACGTGCTCTTAAGGACAAAGCAATCCCGCGCACCGTATTTCTCCGGTGCGAGGAGTTCCTGATTCTTCCAGAAGAACTGGTTTTCTACCATGTCTGCATAGGAGAAGTCTGTTCCCACCAGTGGGTCGTTCCAACGTTCGAATGGCAACACGCTAGCAGCCTTGTCGCCAGCACGTTGCGCCTCGATGGTCACGTGCCCGCTAACGTTCATATGCAGAAGAAGGGTCGTCTTCTCCGGGCCAGGCCCTGAGATCTCGCATAGCACGCGCAAACCATCGGGAAACCAGTGAGCCTTGGCGACAAACTTGTAGCTGGTGCGCTTGCCATCGGCTTCCACTCGTGTGAGGTGCCCGGTCGCGCGGTAATCCAATTTCTCAATACGCTGACGCGAGCCAGTCAGCACGGTCTCCAGGTCAGGATTCGCCGCTAGCGTCCGCGATGGATGCCCCAGTGACAACAGCACCAGCAAAGCGATGGACACTTGAATCGGCCCGAAGCCGCAAACCACCCATCTGGATTCTGGGAACCGGCCAAACTTGCGGCGGTGAAAGAGCATTACGACGCGGCGAAGAAAGGTCATAGTTATGTATACCGCCAAAGTGGGTACTGAACTGCGTTTTCGGGTGGCTTCCCCCTGCTTTGAGTCTAAGTGCCACTCAGCCCCCCGGAAGCCCCAAGACGAAATTCTAGCGCAGATGGATCGCTCGGTGGCCGAACGTCGGGCAAGTAATGTTCAAAACCCTGGAGTTTTAAGGAGGGCTTTCCGTTTAGGTAATCGTCAAAACGAGCGCGTCGCTAGTTCCACCGCTGGTACAGCCCAAATCTCCCGAGTTCCCGCTGGGGGTGTTGACCGTCACACTGGCGGTTCCAGTCGCGGAGATCACAGCCGCAGTAATCGTGACCTGCAACTGCGTACTGCTTGTGACCAGAGTGTCCAAATCAGTTCCGTTGATGACCACGACCGACGACGAAACAAATTTGGCGCCATACACACTGAGAACAAAGCCCTGCTGCACTTCAGCCAGCGTAATCGTGTTGGCGGAAAGGGATCCAATGATCGGGGCCGGCCGAGCGCTTCCACACAACGGATTGACGGCGTTGCAGCCCTGGAAGACCAGCGAGGCGAGCAGGAGCACACTGAGAGACTGTAAGAAGGCGCCGGTTCTTTTCATAGGGGATCGTACCACCGGGGTGAGTAAATAAGGATAATCAACCAGTTGCACCACTTCGCCGCTCGCTGGTCGGCACGCACGAGATTGGGGCGCCGCTTCCCTGTTGAGGACACTCGCCCAGTCTGGCGATGTTGCGCCTTCGTGCGCCTATCGCAGTCAGAGCTACTGAAAGAGGTCAGAGGCCATTCAATCCACCCGACGACACGTCAGCTGCAAGCCTTGAACTTCGCAACGATCGCTGTGATGTCGTCGTGTTGTTCCTGAAAACTGAATCGCTGAACACCATCAACGATTGCGGTCAGCAAAGCCTGGCACGGCAGGTCCCGATGTTGCTGAAGTGATTCAATCAGGCACTGCTCGCCAAATTCGTCTCCTCGCTCGTTGCTGGCTTCGGTGATGCCATCCGTGTAAAGCGCAAGCACATCTCCGGGAGAAAGGCGCTGCTCCCGCATCGAGCAATTCCAATCCCGGAACAGCCCGAGCAGCGGGCTGGTGGATTCGAGCCGATCCACTTTGCCATCGCATCTTACCAACAGACCCGACAAATGGCCGCAATTCACGTAGCGCAGTCGCCCCGCCGCCTCGTCGTAATCGGCAAAGAAAAGCGAGGCATAGGCACTGTCGCCGGTGTTGTCGTAGAACAGGCGGTTCACAGACCGTAGCAACGTCTCGGGCTCATCGAAAGCCAGCGCCGACTGGCTGCGCAGGCTGGCCTGCAGATTTGCCATGAGCAGAGCTGCGGCAATCCCCTTGCCGGAAACGTCGCCGATGATCCACCCCAGCCGCTGCGGCCCAAGATTCAAAAAGTCGAAATAATCCCCTCCTACCTGTCGCGCCTGTACGCAGATACCCGCGTATTCGACCGTTTTCAACTCCGGCTGAAACTGCGGAAACAAGCGCGCCTGCACCTGTCGCGCTATTTCCAGTTCCTGGGCGGTGCGGCGTTCGGATTCTAGTTTCGCCGCGTGCGCCTGCCGTCGCGACTCCAGGCTTTGCCTCACCTCATCGAACCCTTCCAGGCCAAACGCATTCCCGTCGGGATCTTCGAAACGCGCATAGGTGCCGCCCCACCCCGGCGTCTCCGGAGCAGTTGTGAAATGGACACCGCGTTCGCTCCATTCTTTGTACTTGGCGTCGACGTCTTCGGTCATGAATAGGACCCAGCGGTAGCCGCCAATCAGTTTGTATTCCGGCGAGTCGGGCTTTGGTTCAACCAGCGCGAGATTCGCGCTACCGTCGAGAGGCGCCACTTCGATCCAGCGTTCGCCAGTGGGAAGGCGTCGTTCTGTGATGAGTTCGAAGCCCAATTGTTGCAAGTAGAATCGCTTACTCACTTCCAGATCGCGGACGAAAACGACGATGTCCTGGATCGACAGGTAGGGCTCTTCGCGGCCCGGGCGAAGCACGGTCCGATTCGCCCACGAGAGAAAAGGGTCGCTGGCCATCGGCGTGATTATAACGGGCCCGACAAGTGTTGAAATCAGGCGTGGGTGTTGAAAAAGTCACGTCGATTAGCAGGCTGAGATTCAGCAGAAGCATGTTAGAAGAAAGTGAACTTGCCCATGCTCTGGTTGATTCTCATCGTCGGAGGCCTGCTAA
>Ga0307476_10000680_pt1 | contig 24398 bp, 22 predicted proteins | sample atmos_gasesECM2C_2_FD_203314 | JGI IMG/M metagenome (GOLD analysis project Ga0307476, IMG submission 203314) | Hardwood forest soil microbial communities from Morgan-Monroe State Forest, Indiana, United States - atmos_gasesECM2C_05 | ecosystem: Environmental > Terrestrial > Soil > Temperate...
CTTACGACGCGGAGCTTCACGAGGTCGTACAAACGTTGAACCAGTCAGGGTTTGACAACCAGGACATCTGCGTGATGGTTTCGCCCAGGCATCCCATCGCCACATTCGTGCGCGAGGCGAATATCCTCAATGCCGGGCGAAAGGAGGATGCAGTCGCTGAGGAGTTTATGGGCTGGCTTTTCGAGTTCGGCGCAGTGATGATCCCGACCGTCGGTTTCTTTATCCGTTCGCAGGTCTTCCTTCACGCCTTGGTGGCCAGTGGAAACTCGGGATGTCTGTCAGGATTGCGCTTTTCTAAAGGTGACGCGGAACGATTTGAGCGCCAACTCCGCGAGATGGGGGTCTTGGTTTACGTGGCCTGCGCGAAAAGCGCGAATGCGGCGTGGGCGGTCGAGATATTGCGCCGAACCGGCGCGAAAGAACCGGGATTGCTGGAACAGGAAGCGCTCCTGGAAGCCGCCGTCGCTTGAAAGCAGCCGAACGCCGGTGATTAGGCTAGTCTGTCACATTTCTCGGATGTCACAATGACCTTGTCCTAAGGGCGTTTCAGCCCGAGAAACGCGCATTCCATCGGTAATACAGTAAAGACCCTAGAGTCAGCATACAGTTTTCGTGTTACCAATCGATTGTTAGTTCGGTAAGTTTCCTCTTTGAACATTCCAAAGCAAATGGTTCGGGCTGTAGCTGATTTCCGTGGCTCGTTCCGATTCAGCGCCCGGCGTGCGACTACTTCCTGTCCCGCCGCCGTCGAACCGTCGGGTGCGATCGCTACGGATTCGGGAAGCATGGAAAACCGAGCGACGAAGAGGCTTGTAGCAACGCAATCTACTCCCCGTTTCCGGAGAAGACCATGAAGAGAAACAATCAGGGCTCGGAGATTGGCGTGGCCAATGGAGCACCCGGTGAGGATCAGAAGAGCAATCGCAACGGAAGTTCTGTCCTTGTTGCTCAGCCCGGTTCAATTGATCTCAGCGTAATTCTGGCCAGCCTGCAAACCATGAAGGATGGCGACTTTTCCGTGCGCCTTCCGGGCTCATGGACCGGTCTGGCGGGGAAAATCGCGGACACTTTCAATTTCATCGTTTCTGCCAACCAACAGATGGCAGAGGAACTGAAGCGTGTGGGGCAAGTGGTGGGAAAGGAGGGAAGGACTCGCGAGCGTACTCGCTTCCATGAATCCAGAGGAGCGTGGGGAGAGATGGAAGTCTCGATCAATACGCTGGTTGAGGACTTGCTCCGGCCAACGGAGGGAGTAACCCATGCCATCGCGGCCGTTGCCCAGGGGAACCTGACCCAAACTGTGCGACTGGACGTCGACGGACGACCGCTGGAAGGCGAGTTCCTGCGCTCCGCCAACATTGTCAATACCATGATTCAGCAGCTTAGCGTATTCACTGCCGAGGTGACGCGCGTAGCGCGTGAGGTGGGCACGGACGGCAAGCTGGGTGGCCAGGCGCAAGTGCCTGGCGTGGCGGGCACTTGGAAAGACCTTACGGACTCCGTGAACTCGATGGCCAGTAACCTCACCGGCCAGGTTCGCAACATTGCTGAAGTGGCAACTGCAGTCGCCAGCGGCGATCTCTCCCGCAAAATCACTGTCGATGTGCGCGGTGAAATTCTCCAGCTCAAGGAAGCCATCAACACAATGGTGGACCAGTTGCGCTCGTTCGCGTCCGAGGTGACGCGTGTTGCTCGTGAAGTGGGTACGGACGGAAAGTTGGGCGGACAGGCCGTCGTGGTGGGCGTGGCTGGTACGTGGAAAGATCTTACGGACTCGGTCAACGCTATGGCCGGCAATCTGACGGCCCAGGTGCGCAACATTGCCGAAGTGACCACAGCTGTGGCCCGCGGCGATCTGTCGCGCAAAATCACGGTCGATGTGAAGGGCGAAATCCTCGAACTCAAGGACACTATTAACACCATGGTGGATCAGCTCAACGCATTCGCCGGCGAAGTTACGCGTGTGGCGCGTGAAGTGGGTACCGAAGGCAAGTTGGGTGGGCAGGCTCAGGTGCCCGGAGTGGGCGGTACCTGGAAAGATCTAACGGACAATGTGAACTTTATGGCCAGCAACCTTACCGGCCAGGTACGAAACATCGCCGAGGTCGCAACGGCCATTGCCACCGGCGACCTTTCGCGCAAAATTACAGTGGATGTCCGCGGTGAGATCTTGCAGCTGAAAGAAACTCTAAACACGATGGTGGATCAACTCAACCGCTTCGCTGGCGAAGTCACACGCGTGGCGCGCGAAGTGGGTACTGAAGGCCGTCTGGCAGGACAAGCGAACGTTCCCGGCGTCGCCGGCACCTGGAAGGATCTCACAGACTCCGTCAACTCGATGGCCGGAAACCTCACCGGCCAGGTGCGCAACATTGCCGAGGTCACAACCGCTGTGGCACGCGGTGATTTGTCGCGCAAGATCACGGTAGACGTGAAGGGTGAAATTCTGGAACTGAAGAACACCATCAACACCATGGTCGACCAGTTGAATGGGTTCGCGGGCGAAGTGACGCGTGTGGCCCGCGAAGTGGGCACGGAAGGGAAGCTGGGCGGACAGGCGCAGGTACCCGGCGTGGCCGGCACGTGGAAAGATCTTACGGACAACGTGAACTTCATGGCCAGCAACCTTACTGGCCAGGTACGGAACATTGCTGAGGTCGCTACGGCCGTTGCGCGCGGCGACTTGTCTCGCAAAATCACGGTAGACGTAAGAGGTGAAATCCTCGAACTCAAGGACACCATCAACACGATGGTTGACCAGTTGCGCTCGTTTGCTTCCGAGGTGACGCGCGTTGCCCGCGAAGTGGGTACCGATGGGAAACTTGGCGGCCAAGCCCAGGTGCCGGGAGTGGGTGGCACGTGGAAGGACCTTACCGACTCGGTTAACTCGATGGCCAGCAACTTGACCGGCCAGGTTCGCAACATCGCTGAAGTGTCCACAGCAATCGCCAGTGGTGACCTCTCGAAGAAAATCACGGTGAACGTGAGCGGCGAGATTTTGCTGCTCAAGGAAACCATCAACACAACTGTGGATCAGCTCAATGCGTTCGCGGGCGAAGTGACACGGGTGGCCCGCGAAGTCGGGACCGAAGGACGTCTGGGAGGACAGGCCAACGTGCCCGGTGTGGCAGGTACGTGGAAGGATCTAACGGACTCGGTTAACTCGATGGCGGGGAACCTGACCGGTCAGGTGCGCAACATTGCCGAGGTTACGACTGCCGTCGCCCGCGGCGATTTGTCACGCAAGATTACTGTGGACGTGAAAGGTGAAATCCTCGAACTGAAGAACACGATTAACACGATGGTCGATCAGCTCAACGCCTTCGCTGCCGAAGTGACTCGCGTGGCTCGCGAAGTGGGTACCGAAGGCAAGCTGGGCGGGCAGGCGCAGGTGCCGGGTGTGGCCGGGACGTGGAAGGACCTTACCGACAATGTAAATGTGATGGCCGCCAACCTTACTGAACAAGTGCGCGGCATCGTCAAAGTGGTGACTGCCGTCGCCAATGGCGAACTGACCCAGAAGCTGACGGTGAACGCGAAGGGTGAAGTTGCGGCCCTGGCCGAGACGATTAACAATATGACCGACACGCTGGCCACTTTCGCCGATCAGGTTACAACTGTCGCGCGCGAGGTTGGCGTGGAAGGCCGTCTCGGTGGCCAGGCCAACGTGCCCGGCGCGGCCGGTACGTGGAAGGATCTCACCGGCAACGTCAATCTGCTGGCCGACAACTTGACCAACCAGGTGCGGGCCATAGCTGAGGTTGCCACCGCTGTGACCAAAGGCGACCTCACGCGCTCCATTCAGGTGGAAGCCAGTGGTGAAGTGGCCGAGTTGAAAGACAACATCAACACCATGATCGACAACCTCCGGCTCACGACTGATCGCAACACTGAGCAGGATTGGCTCAAGACGAACCTGGCTCGCTTCACTGGAATGCTACAAGGGCAACGCGATCTTACTACTGTGGGGCGCATGCTTCTGTCGGAATTGACGCCTCTGGTAAATGCCCAACAAGGTGTGATCTACCAGATGGGAAGCGAGGAATCGGCGGAGATGGTGCTGCTTTCGGCATTTGCTGGGGACGGCGAGGACGGGCATCTGCGGCGGTTGAAACTCGGGGAGGGACTGGTGGGGCAGTGTGCGGCGGAGAAACGGCGGATGTTGATCTCTAACCTGCCGCCGAACACGATCGCGATTCGCTCCGGTTTGTTCGAGGCTGTTCCGCGAAATGTTATCGTGCTACCCGTGCTGTTTGAAGACCGGGTCAAAGCGGTTATTGAGCTAGCCTCGTTGAGCGCTTTTACCACCTCTCACCTGGCATTTCTGGAGCAGTTGACGGCCAGCATTGGCATCGTTCTTAACAGTATCGAGGCCACCATGCAGACTGAAGGACTGTTGAAGCAGTCCCAGCAACTGGCCACCGAACTCCAGCTGCAACAAAAGGAGCTGCAGCAGACGAATGAGCAACTCGCGCAAAAAGCGCAACAGTTGGCCGAACAGAACGTTGAAGTCGAACGCAAGAACCAGGAGATCGAACAGGCCCGGCGAGCTCTGGAAGAAAAGGCGAAGGAGTTGGCCTTGACTTCGAAATACAAGTCCGAATTCCTGGCCAACATGTCGCATGAGTTGCGGACACCACTGAACAGTATCCTGGTGCTGGGCCAGCAACTCAGCGATAATCCGGATGGGAATCTCACGCCGAAACAGGTTGAATTCTCACGCACGATTCACGGCGCCGGGACCGACTTGCTGAACCTGATCACGGATATTCTCGATCTATCGAAGATCGAATCTGGAACGGTTTCGGTGGAGGCGGAGGAAATCTTCTTCGCCGGCATGCTGGACGCGCTGGAACGACCATTCCGGCACGAAGCGGAAAACCGACGCCTCAATTTCGAGGTACAGACCGATCCGCACCTGGCGCGGAGTGTGGTTACCGACTCGAAGCGGCTGCAGCAGGTATTGAAGAACCTGTTGTCCAATGCGTTTAAGTTCACCGAGGTTGGAGGCGTCCGCTTGTCAATTTCTCCGGCCGAGAGCGGTTGGAGCGAGGATCACCCGATCCTGGGAAAGGCCGCATCGGTGGTGGCCTTTGAAGTTACCGATACGGGCATTGGCATTCCGTTCGAAAAGCAGCGTATCATCTTTGAGGCGTTCCAGCAGGCAGATGCGGGCACCAGTCGCAAGTACGGCGGAACGGGGCTGGGGCTGGCGATCAGCCGCGAGCTTGCCGGTTTGTTGGGCGGAGAAATCCAGTTGCGCAGCGCTCCGGGACAGGGCAGCATCTTCACTCTCTATTTGCCTCAGACCTACGTAGGGCCCTCCACTGCCGGTGCCGCAGCGGTCGAGAGAAAATCTCCGTCGTCCATCCCCCCCGTGCCGTTATCTGTGGAACATCCAGTTGAGAGAATTCCGGATGACCGTGAGAAACTGCGACCCGACGATGCCGTGTTGCTGATTGTTGAAGATGATCCGCACTATGCGCGGGTGCTGCGCGACCTTTCCCGGGATACGGGGTTTAAGGTTCTTGTGGCGACCCGTGGTGCGGAAGCACTTGCCCTGGCTCATGAGTACCATCCGACCGCCGTGTCGCTGGATGTCTTCCTTCCCGACATGCTCGGCTGGACGGTGCTGAACCATCTGAAGCAGGATCCAGCAACCCGGCACATACCAGTGCAGATGCTTACGCTGGACGAAGATCGGCACCACGGCTTGGCGCGCGGAGCGTTTGCCTTTGTTACAAAACCAACTACGTCGGAGGGGCTGGAAGCAGCGTTGGCTCGCATCAAGGAATATTCCGCTCCCCGCCGGAAACGCTTGCTGGTGGTGGAAGACAATCCGGCTGAGCAGCTCAGCATCAGGGAGTTGGTGGGTTATGACGACATCGACGTCACCGTCGTTGCTACTGGCGCGGGGGCGATAGAGGCTGTCAAAGAGCAGGCCTTCGACTGCGTGGTTCTCGACCTGCGTCTGCCCGACATTTCAGGCTTCGATGTGTTGGAACGCTTCCGGGACACTCCATCCCTAGGCGACCTGCCGGTCGTAGTCTTTACCGGCAAGGAACTTTCTCCGGAGGAGGATGCTCGACTGCATTCGCTGGCGCGTAGCGTGGTGGTAAAAGGAGTGGAGTCACCCGAACGCTTGCTGGATGAGACAGCATTGTTCCTGCATCGCGTAGTCGCCGATCTTCCGGTAGAGAAACAGAGGCTGCTCGACCGGTTGCATCATTCCGACGATGCCCTGGTGGGAAAGAGAGTGCTGGTCGTAGACGATGACGTGCGCAACATTTTCGCGCTCAGCAGTGTGATCGAGCGTCGGGGTATGAGCGTGATCACCGCCGGAACTGGCCGGGAAGCGATCGCCAAGCTCGAATCGACCCCGGATATCGCGATCGTTTTGATGGATATTATGATGCCCGAGATGGACGGCTACGAGACTATGCAGGTGATCCGGCAGAACCCTTCGTTCCGGCGATTGCCGATCATTGCGCTAACCGCAAAAGCGATGAAAGGGGACCGCGAGAAATGTCTTGAGGCGGGAGCGTCCGAGTATCTGGCCAAACCTGTTAACACTGAACAGCTGCTCTCGTCGTTGCGAATGTGGCTTCACAGATAGCGTGGCATGATGTCGGCGAGCGAGACCTGCGGAGAGGGTTTAGTAGGAGTCATGAGCGGAAACGAGAAGGTCAATATCCTGATGGTGGATGATCAGCCGGCCAAGCTGCTGAGCTATGAGGTCATGCTAGGAGGACTGGGCGAGAACCTGATCAAAGCCGCTTCTGCGAAAGAGGCCCTCGAAATTCTGCTTAACAATGACGTGGCCGTAGTGCTTATGGACGTAAGCATGCCCGAGCTCGACGGTTTTCAATTGGCTGCGATGATTCGCCAACATCCGCGTTTTCAGAGAACCGCAATAATTTTTGTGTCGGCAGTGCACTTGACCGATCTGGACCAGCTCAAAGGTTATGAGCACGGCGCGGTCGATTACATTTCGGTTCCGGTCGTTGCAGAACTCCTGCGCGCCAAAGTGAGAGTGTTCGCGGAACTATACCGCAAAACGCGACAGCTCGAAACGCTGAATCGCGAACTCGAGCAGCGCGTGCTGGACCGGACCGAAGAGTTGGCCGGCAAAGCGGAATTGCTGCTGCAGTTAAACATGGAGCTGGTAGGGAAAAATCAGGAACTCGATGCCATTATCCACACGGCTCCGGACATCATCTTCAGTCGCAAGGCCGACGGCTCCAGGGATTACATCAGCGACCGATTTTATGAATTTACCGGCGCTGCCGCAGGTTCGGCGAATGATTTCGGGTGGCTGGACTATGTGCACCCCGACGACAAGCAAAAGGCCATGGCTGACTGGTTGCTCTGTGTTGAATCGGGGGCAAACTACGAAGCGGAGTATCGGATTCAGGCGAAGGACGGCAATTATCGCTGGTTTCGGGCTCGCGCGGTCCCGCTTCAAAGTGAGGGGAAGACTGTCAGGTGGTATGGAACCTGCTCCGACATTCAGGACAGCAAACTGCTGGAACAATCGATTCGCGACAACGCCGCGGAACTGGAGAAAATGGTCGATCGAAGGACGGACGAATTGCGGCGTCTTTCAATCCGCCTCATGACCATGCAGGATCAGGAGCGCCGTCGGCTCGCGCGCGACCTGCACGACGGATTAGGCCAAGAACTTGCTGTCGCCAAGATGGTCTTGGACAAAATGCTGCTGCAAAAACCCGCCAAGTTCCCGGAGGATGCCTGGGTCCAGGCCAGCAACATTGTTGATCGCGCCATTCAGCAAGTCCGTACCATGTCTCACCTCTTGCATCCTCCGTTGCTCGATGAAGTTGGTTTAATGTCGGCGCTTTCCTGGTATGTGGACGGACTCACAAAGCGCAGCGGCATCGAGACGTCTCTCGACGTTCAACCCCGTGAGTTTCCGAGGCTGGCCGCGGAAGTAGAGACTGCGGTCTTCCGAATCGTTCAAGAGGCACTGACCAATGTATTCCGGCATTCCGAAGCGAGCAGGGTTTGGATTACACTGACGCAAAAGGAAGAAACGATCGTGGTCGCGGTGCGAGACGATGGCAAGGGGATCGGCAAGAGAATTGCCGAACTCCAACCGGATAGCGTTGGCGTGGGCATCGGAGGCATGAAACAGCGGGCCAAGGAGTTTGGTGGGGAGTTGCGCCTGACGAATACGCATCCTGGAACTCTTGTCGAACTCACGATGTCCTGCAGTTCAGTCTTACGTGAGCCAAACAGCATTTTGGATGGAGGACCGAAGTTTGTCGATACAGGGGTACGGTAAGACCCGTAAGAACGATATGGACGCCAGCAGACTAGACGATAAGGCCGCCGAAGAGATCCGTTCAAGGCTGGCAGCGATCGTGGAAAGTTCGGACGACGCGATTGTGGCAAAAGACCTGAACGGGATAATCACCAACTGGAACAGCAGCGCGGAGCGTATTTTCGGCTACACCGAAAACGAAGTCGTCGGAAAACCGATTACGATCATCATCCCCCCTGAATTGCATGCGCAGGAAGCGGACATCTTACACAGGCTGAGATTGGGCGAACGCATCGAGCATTTTGAAACTGAGCGGGTCACAAAAGCCGGAAAGCGAGTTACGGTATCGCTGACCGTGTCGCCGGTTAGGGATTCCTCTGGCAGGATCGTGGGTGCGTCCAAAATCGCACGCGACGTCACGCAGTTCCGGCAGATCGAGCAGGCGTTGCGAGACAGCGAACAAAGAATGCGTTTCTGCCTGGAGGCCGCGAATATCGGCACATGGGATTGGGACGTCGAAAGTGGGAATGTCCGCTGGTCGGAAAATATGGAAAGAATCCACGGCCAACTGCCGGGATCTTTCGAAGGCAATGTCGAGGCGTTTCTGAAAGGCATTCACGAAGAAGACCGCCACCGGGTTAGCGATGCAGTTCAGCAGGCACTTGAGGGCGACGGCAAGTATTACGCGGAATATCGCCAGCTAAAGGGAGATGGAAGTTTTGGCTGGATGGAGGCGCATGGGCAGGTCATTTACGATTCGTCACACCGTCCCACCAGCATGATGGGCGTGTGCCGGGACATCAGCGAACGCAAACGTTCGGAAGAAGCCCTCAGGGACGCACGTGAGCAATTGGAGGCGAGAGTTCAGGAACGCACCTCCGAACTCGATCACGCTCAGGAAAGGCTACGCATGCTTTCTGCGCGGCTGCTGCAGATGCAGGATGATGAAAGACGCCGGATCGCCCGAGAGCTCCACGACACCGCTGGTCAGATATTGATTGCGTTGAACCTGAACCTGGTTCCGGTGGAGGAGGCACTCCTGAAGACTAAATCCGAACTAGTCCGGCAAGTTACGGAGAGCCTGCGTCTCATAGAAGAGTTGTCAAGAGATCTGCGAACCATGTCTCATCTACTTCATCCGCCATTGCTTGACGAGGCCGGGCTACAGTCGGCGGTGCGCTGGTATGTCGAAGGGTTTGCCGAGCGAAGCAAGATCAAGGTGGATCTCAATCTGGACGCCGGACCTGGGCGGCTGCCGGCTGAACTTGAGACCGCAATGTTCCGCATCGTGCAGGAGTGCCTCACGAACATCCACCGGCACTCTGGAAGCAGCTCTGCAAGCATCGCCATCACCCGCGGCACCGAGAATGTAACGATCGAGATCCGCGATCGGGGCAAGGGGATGTCGACGCCAATTCGCGCTGGTGTCGGCATTCAAGGCATGAGGGAGAGAGTGCGACAGTTGGGAGGACATCTGGAGATCGAGTCCGGAAGCAGCGGCACACGAGTCGCTGCGATTTTCCCGACGATCGTTGCTTCATCGGAAGTCTCCGCAGAAATGTTGAACGTCGCGTCCTGACGATTATCTGAGCTTGCCGTTTACATGATGCACACCTTGGGGCCTTCCACCTTCGAAGGCCCGGAGGATTGTGTCATCCCAGTTTCGATTCTTCTGCTGCCGATACGGGCGGCACTGTACTTCGCCGAAGTCACCGACCTGCCAAGCCTGTAGATCGCTTGAAGGATTCCCCTACTCATCCGGCGCGCACTTGGATCGTATTACAGCGTAAACCGGATGGAACAGAAAACGCGGGAAAGCTAGGGTTGACTTTTGCAAGCCAATTCAAAACAGTTGCTCGCTTCGAGCACGGAAGAGGTTTCCTCATGACAAGAATTAGCTTCGCATTGCCAAGATGTCTGCTGGTGCACGGCGCTGCTCTTCTGCTCCTCACCAGTATGGGATGGTCCGCGGATGACAAAGACCAGTCGGACATCGATAAACGCCTGGATGCGTCCGCTAAAGTTCTGAACGAAATTATGGCTACTCCGGACAAAGCAATCCCTGACAAAGTGATGAGCGACGCGAAGTGCGTCGCTGTGATTCCTTCCATGGTGAAGGTTGCGGTTGTTTTCGGAGGCAATCACGGCAAGGGTGTTGCTACCTGCCGGACAGAAAGCGGCCGGTGGAGCGCTCCGGCTCCGATCACCATCACGGGTGGAAGCTGGGGATTGCAGCTAGGCGGCCAGGCAGTCGACCTGGTGATGATAGTGACGAATGATGATGGCATGCAGCATCTGCTGTCGAGCAAGTTCAAACTTGGCGCGGATGCTTCGGCTGCCGCAGGACCTGTCGGACGCGACACTGCCGCCGACACCGACTGGAAGATGAGGGCAGAAGTGCTGACCTATTCTCGAGCGCGGGGCGTCTTTGCCGGAATTGATCTGAACGGCTCGGCCGTCACGCAAGACAAGGACGAGACTCGAATTCTGTATGGGAGCTTCATACCGTTTGCCGACATCTTGAGCGGAAAAGTCGCCGCGAGAGAGGCAAGTGAACCGTTCCTGGCTGCAATCCGGAGATATTCGGGGCAGGCTAAAGAACATGGCGAACTGAAGCCGGCATCCGGAAACGCAAACACCGCGAGCCGGTAGGGCGAGGTGTGTGGCAGCCTTTGTGGGGCCCGGTTTGGTCTACAAGCCGGGTCCCGACTTTAACCAAGGAACCAAGCAATGATCGAAGGTTTTCATGTCGACGATTCTACTTATCGTGCTGGTGTTGGTTGGGACCCTGCCGGCTCGGCCGTAAAGCAGATCGTGGGGCCATTACCCGGGCGGCGGACTGGGCTTAGTGATCGCGGTCTTACTTGTGCTGCTTATGGCCGGGCGGTCGTAAAGTCCAGCGACCCCGATCAGTTTTCCCGAAGCCGGTGCCTTAGTGATTTGGCGAATGGCAGGAGCCTCCGGTCCCGCCATTCTTAGTCTTGACCCTCCCGATCCGATAAAAGTCTCTCCCCGCCGTCACAAATAGATTATTTCCTAAGCATTTAGCGCCACCGAGTTGTACAGCAAGTCTGCCAGTCAATTACAGGAGCATCCTGATGGGCTGAGGGGCGCATAGTCGCTAGTCTCGTTCTGGAAGTTGGATGCTCCCGGAATCATTGAGAGCACAGACAAGCACCCTAGTTTGAACGAAGGAGACTACAGTGGCGACTTGCGTGATTTCCGCGACAGCAACGAATGTGATTCCATGCGGCGATGAAACCAATCGAACTGAATCCGAACGCAGCCTTGTTCAGCGCGCACAAAGTGGCGACGAGCAGGCCTTTGCCACGCTTTTCCAAAGTCACAAGAAGCGTGTGTATTCCGTGTGTTTGCTGATGACGAAGGATATGGCTGAGGCGGAAGACCTCACCCAAGAAGCTTTCTTGCAGGTGTTTCGAAACGTCAGGTCTTTCCGTGGTGACTCCGCCTTCTCCACTTGGTTGTATCGGGTGGCGGTGAACACTGTGTTGATGAAGTTGCGTCGCCGGAAATCCCCGCCGACAGTCTCTCTCGACGAGCCCGTCTCATCAGAGTCGCCATCGCTCCGGCGCGATGTCGGCAAAGCGGATCCGGAACTTACCGGTGCGATCGATCGTATTACGTTGCGGCGCGCCATGCTGGAACTCCCCGAGGGATGCCGGCAGATTTTCGCCCTTCACGAGGTTGAAGGGTACCAGCATCATGAAATTGCCGAAATGCTGGATTGCTCAGTGGGCAATTCAAAATCGCAACTGCACAAAGCGAAGATGAAAATGCGCGACTTGCTATTTCCGAAGCGGAGAATCCTGCGGCGGCCTGCGACAAATCGTGCGATGGGAATCCCGTCTCTGGACGGCAATAGGAACCATCACAAAAACGGTCGGCCCCAACTGTCACTAGCGTACGGCGGGATGGTAAAGTGAAGACTGCGCAGGAATAGAGAGCCCTCGCTTTGACAGGAAGCGACAAGTGAACATCGTAGCCCCCGCTGCTGTGTTGCGTGCTCAGGAGTCTACGGTATTGCGAGATCAGGACTGAAATCCTATGGTGGCGAGGAAAGAAGAAGGTTGTGAAAGAGGAGCCGATGCCAGGGAAACAACATCTTCGCGGTGTGAGCGCAAAAGAGCAGAGAGAATATGAGCATATCAAGGAGAGTGCGCAGCGGTCCGGGCGCTATGGCCGCCGGGCCAAGGAAGTGGCTGCGCGGACAGTGCTGAAGAAGCACAAAGAAGAAGGTCACAGTAAGGGACGCTGAATGCTGGCTGCTTGCGGGCGGTATGTTGACCCTGATCAAAACCGTATCTTCAGGGTCACTCAAAACCGAACTTTTCAAAATCTAGGCCCCGGGAAGTGCCGATTGATCCGAATTCTGGTGGTAGACGACAACCCATCTGTCCGGCATTATCTTCGGGCTCTGCTTGAGCAGCAAAGGACTTGGCAAGTTTGCGCAGAAGCGCGGACCGGAAGAGAAGCGCTCCAACGGGTAGAAAAGAATCCGCCTGACCTGATTTTGTTGGATTTCCAAATGCCGGACCTGAACGGGCTTGACGTCGCCCGGCAAATCTCCCGACAATTTCCCACAATTCCCATTCTAATGGTCACCATTCACCTATCGAGACAGCTGGCCGAGGAAGCCCGGAGGGTGGGGATCCGCGGAGCCTGCGCGAAATCAGATGTGGGCTCGATTGTAGAGGCAGTGGACGCACTTTTGCACGACGGAACCTATTTCCCAGCAATGAGTTCGGTCGAAAACTAGAGATCCCCGCTTCGGCAGGGCTGTGCCGAACCAATATACAGGATTCCCTGTATTCGGGAAGCAGTAGTACCATGCTACCTTCGAGGCGATCCACTTAAGGAGTTGCCTTGCTGCCCTGGTACGTGTGACTCCTGTAACAGGACCGAGCCGCCGTGAAATCGTTAGCGAGGGGTTTCCACGAGACTGCTTCAGAGAACCGAAAATCTTATGGCAGTCCGCATACTTCTGGTGGATGATCATCCTATCGTGAGGCAAGGGCTACGCACTCTGTTGGAAGGACGGCGTGGCTGGGAAGTGGTGGGCGAAGCGTCGGATGGGATCGAGGCTTTGGACAAAGTCGAGAGTTTGCAGCCCGATGTGGTTGTGCTCGATGTCACCATGCCTCGCATGAATGGCCTGCAGGCGTGCCGGCTAATTCAGCAGAGGCCGAAAGCCACGGCTCTTGAGGTTTTGTTCGTTACGCAACACGATTCTCCGCAGATGATGCGTGAGGCACTGGATGCCGGAGCCAGAGGGTATGTCGTGAAGTCGAATGCCGCCCGTGATCTGTTGGATGCTGTCGAGGCGGTGAGCCAGCATCGCGAGTTTACCGCACTGGCACGAGGGCTTTCGTGTTGAATTCCGGGCTAGAAACAGTTGCGTCTATCTCTGAGGCTGTACGTGGAGGGTGCCATGAAACTGCGTATTTTGTTGGCTGACGATCACGAAATTGTACGTCGCGGCTTGTGTGCACTTCTCCAGAAACACGAGGGGTGGGAAGTGTGTGGGGAGGCATCCGATGGCCGCGAAGCGGTCGAAATGGCCAAGCAATTGAAGCCCGACGTTATTATCGTTGACGTTGGCATGCCGCACCTCAATGGCTTGGACACCACGCGCCAACTGCTGCAGCATGATCCCAACTTCAGGGTCATAGTTCTGACGATCACTGATTCCGATCAGATTATCCGTGAGGCCCTTGACGCCGGAGCGCGCGGCTTCGTGCTGAAGTCCGATGCAGCTCGCGATCTCGTGTCAGCAGTCGAAGCCTTGCAGAGCAAACGGATGTTCTTCACGCCACGGGTAAACGATCTGGTGTTGGCGGGTTTCCTGGAAAAGGGTCATGCCGTATCCCGGAATGAGCCTCCGAATTTGCCGACGCTGACCGCGAGAGAACGAGAGGTCACGCAGCTTCTCGCCGAAGGAAAGAGTTCCAAGGAGGTGGCGACAGTCCTGAACTTGAGCACCAAGACCGTGGAAACACATCGCAGCAACATCATGCGGAAACTCAGCCTGCACTCCATCCGCGATCTGGTTGTGTACGCCATCAAGAACAACATCATCCAGATCCAGATGCCGCCGCAGATCCAACGCCCGACAGAAACTACGGTGGCCTAACCCGTTATTAGCGCACGCGAATCGCTTCTGCGGACATAGCTAAGCGAACAATACTGGGTTCTTGTGGGGACGGTCGTGCCGCATCTGCGACACAACGACTCTCTCCAGCAGCGACGGACTTTGCTGGTTTGACATTAGATTGTGTTGGCTGACGATGTTCTGGCGCCGACCAAATGTCAGCCAACCTGGATGCTCCGGTCGGAAAAACTTACCTCAGATTCCATTTGCAGGTTCGCGCTAAGCCATTGGAATTCAAGGAATTCCATATTTGGTAACTTCCGTGCTCATCGAATGGGCATTCGCCGGCAAAAGTGCGCGCCTTCAGCTTGCGCAGGTTCGTTTGCTGCACCTGGTTGAGGCGCAACTATCCTCAAACGCGAAGTTGCTTTAACCGAACAGTGTCATCGACACTTCGCTGTCCCCTGTTCTTGGAGGTGAAGCTTGAGTGACCTTCGAATCTTTATTGCCGATGATCACGAGGTAGCGAGAGAGGGTATTCGCTCTCTGGTCGAAGATCATGCGGGATGGGAGGTGTGTGGCGAGGCCAGGGACGGGCGTGAAGCCGTGGCGGGTGCCAGCCAGTTGAAACCAGACGTTTTCTTGCTGGATATCGGTATGCCGAACCTGAACGGTTTGGACGCAGCACGACAAATCCTCACAATCTTGCCCGAGGCTCGCATTCTGATCCTCACCGTACACGACTCGGACCAGGTGGTACGGGAAGTACTGGCCACGGGAGCACGCGGCTTTTTGCTTAAGTCTGACACTGGCCGGGACCTCGTGGCCGCTGTGGAAGCTTTGCAACACGGCCGAACGTTCTTCACTTCAAGAGTGTCGCAGATGATGCTCGACGGGTATTTGCGTCCGCATAACGAGAGCGACACCTCCAGCCAGTGTGTTCTGACGCCGCGAGAAAGAGAAGTGATCCAGCTCGTCGCCGAAGGAAAGAGCACCAAGGAGGTTGCCACGGCACTTAGTCTCAGCGTCAAGACCGCGGAAACTCACCGAACCAACCTCATGCGCAAACTAGACCTGCACTCGGTTGCGGATCTTACGCTCTATGCCGTGCGCAACGGAATCGTCCAGGTTTATTGACGATGTGAACCCGCTGCGATTTCTCGGAATCCCTTCACACGTAATGGGCGATTGTCCCCTGGATAGGGACTTTACTGGATACCTCACGCAATATCTACCGCGTACACTTTTGTGAAGTTGCTAGTTAATACAAAGTTCCACAAAGGAGTTCCTATGCTTTGGACTATAGCCGTTTTGCTATTTATTCTCTGGCTGTTGGGCATGGTCAGTTCGTACACATTGGGTGGATTCATTCATATTCTCCTGGTTTTGGCGGTGGTTGCGATTTTGATCCGCCTGATCCAGGGCCGAAGCCCGGTAGCGTGAGGTGACCGCTCGGCGTGACGCAATGTGAGAAACAGCTAAGATAGAGTTTGTTTTGAAAGTCGATTGGGATAATCCCGGAGGAATTTGGCCATGAATAAAGATCAACTGGAGGGCAAGGTCAAGGACGTTGCGGGTCGCATCGAGCGCCAGGCAGGTGAATGGACCGGTGACAAAGAGAAACAGACCCGTGGAGCTTTAACGCAAGTTGAGGGCAAGGTCCAGAACGCCTGGGGCAACGCGAAAGATGCTGGGAAGAAAGTGGTCGACAAGCGTCCGGATACGAAAAACGACTCACTCGATGACTCGACTGAAACAGAAGAGATAACACGAGAAATAGATGTTCACTCACGGCGCAAAGTGAACTAGTTCCTTTGGTGCAGCCTCTCGAATCGCCCGTGATCTTTGTGCTCTTTACCCCGCTTCAACAAGCGGGGTTCATTCAAACTTTCCATAACTCAGCTAGCGCTCGAGCAGCGTCCATTAGTGCGCGCTTTTCCATATTCGCCTGTGAAATGCCTAAAATGGCTCTCCGCTGAAGGATGGGGGTGCGGTACTGCGATCGCTTCCTGCCAGTAAAATCAGCCTCATGAAGCTGGGATATTGCGCTCTCGAACATCCGTCTCAGATCGTCTGGTGAGAGCGATCGAAAACGTTCAATGCGGTGTCCTGCAATCGTGGTTGCCATAGGAGAGGGGCTCAACTTTCTGGACTCTCCGCACTGTAAGATGGCCTCCATCACTCAGCAATACTGTTAAGCCCTCGCTGCTCGGCGATGGTTCCCCTACTTGCCAGGGGCACAGAATGTAAGGTTTGTGCGGGGGCACCAATAGCCGTCCTCTCAATATTTGGCCACTAACGGTGTTCGAAGGACACAAACAGAGGGTATGATCGGCTAGGCTGCCGCACGGAAATTCAGACAACTCTGAAGGGCTCGCAGGGCATATAAAGCATCATCCAACGCTTGGTCTTCTTCAATGGTGTCGGCACCGGCGGAAAAGAGTTCCCGTGCTCGGGCCACGATCGCTTTCTCAGCATCGGCAATTCGGGCCGGAATCCTCACCTTGTCCGTCTCGAACAGAGCAGCGCTGTAGAGCTCTCGCCAGTTCGCCGGAATAGATTGAGTTGGGGCGGTTTGGGTTCGCATAGACATCTCCACGAACGGGGGGAATATTCTAGGGATTTAGCTGTAGGCATACTACCCGGCGTTTACTTGAGAATGCTATACAGTGAATCCTGTATTTACGCAATAACTTTCCAACGAATCCATTCATTTCCAATGGATTTTTCAGAGTGAAGAGCACGCCAGATGCTGGCGGCCAAGGATAGCTTCCAAGCCGGTCAAACTGCAAAGGCCCGACTCGGGCCACCGTGTGCAGTCACTCCTGAAAAGGACATGGCCGCCACCGTTAACTGGAAGTACCTGCTGATTGTACCAACACTTCACCCTAGACGAGAATCCGGTTGCTGATGTACGAACTGGCGGTTGCTGATGTACGAACTGGGGTACGAGCCGCTAGAGTCAGGTCGCCCATGTCGTGCGGTGCCAAGGAAGCGACGAACTGCAAGACCGGCAGAGGAGCCGCATCAGGGTATTGGCAGCAATTACATCGTCTCGAAAATGCTACGCGGTTTACTCAGTCACAACGGGTTGTTGCCCAGGCTGCACTGCCGTGCGCTGCTTCAACGTCTCTAACTCGTCTTGCAATTTTCGCCACGCTCTTGCGTTCTTCTTCGTCGCGATAGGCGCCGTCGGATCGGAATAGAATTGGAGCAGGTTGTCGCGAAGCGCGACGCTTACGGAATCAGGATGCTTTATCGTAAGTTGATCGATCAAGTGAGCATATGTCTTGTCGGTCAGGACGTATTCTCCGGCACGGGTTTCGCCGCCTGTATCGCAGTCGCGGTTCGGCAGGTCGAGCTTTCCTCGGTTTTCCTCGCGCAGCAGGCCGGCATAATTCTCGATCGTGACATCTACACTCTTGATGTACATGTCCTCGGTTTGCTTCGTAGGAATTTTGAAGTTGACCGCCTTGAACGGACCTATTTTCGGTATCAGCCTCAGCAAGACTGCGAGGATCCTCGCTCCGACTCCCGGTTTCCGATATACGGTGCCCCATTCGTGTTCATAGTTGCTTCGAGAAAGGTAATACAGAAATTTCTTCTTGTCGAAATTTGGCGTGTCTTTCACGATTACGTCGTGGCGGGAGGCCAGAGCTACCCGGGTCATTTCTGGAATTAGAGTGCTGACACTGCGCCTGTAGCTCCCGATCGCAAGATCCACACTACCGAATACGTCTTCTAATCTTAAGTCGTAAGTTTCCTGGAAAGCCCGCTCCCAAAGCGGCTTGGCAATCTCGAAGCCAATCATGTCGTGATAACGGTCGGAGGTGTAACGGTTCTTGGCGACCTGGACCATATCAAAACCAAATTCCGTCCGAATATGTTGTTTGGGGTCGTCGGCGTACGTCACAGTGTTTCCATATTTCCTTCGAAGCTTGGGAAATTCCAGACCCACAACGCGGTTGATGGTGGGATGGCCGCTATTATCGGAAGAATAATGTGACAGCGCGCCTAGCGCAAAAGCGTACTCGTTCAAGTCCGAGGCATCTCGGAGCAGTGCTTCGACGAAGTCACCGCTGCGCACGTAGTGAACAAGATCACTGAAGAACTTGCTGCCAAACGGATAATAGCCCATATCCTGCAGCAAGGAACCACCGTAGGCATAGGCGTGCGCCCTGCGGATGTCCTCTTCGCTGGCTCCGGGAAAGCGCTTGAGCAAGAGGGGTCGAAGCTGATCCTCCCACAGTAGGTCCACGACTTGTTCATGGGTCAGCACTGAATAACCCGAACCTTGCCTCGCGGCGGAGGCCACGAACAGCAGAACGGCAAGCCCCGCGATCAAATGGCTCGATAGTAATCGCATGACCAAGTCTAGAATGCAGGAATTAGGATACAGGAAGTTTTGTTCGCTGCCATTTGCCTTCCCCGCAGGTGCCGCTTCGTCAAATTGCGATTCAGAGCATGCGGACCCCGCGATTTCGAACAAAAGGAAGTCCCGGCCTAGCCGGGACTTCCAAGTGATCAATAAACATTATTGTTGAAAAACTTAAGAAGCGCGACGTTGACGATCGCGGTTCTGATCGTCCTCTTCTGCTTCAGTCTGACCTTGGCCACCTTTCTTCGGTTGGGGTTGTCCAGACTGGCCGCCTTGTTGGCCTTGTCCATGCTGTCCGGGCTGGCTGCCCTGCTGGCCTTTTTTCTCCATATCGTCTCCCATAATGCCTTCCTCCTGAAAAAGCGCGAAACCTTCCACGCCTTTGAGATTTGTCACTAACTCAAACTTAGTTGCTGGAGGGGATTGCAAAGGTTGGGAGGGAGTGTTGTGCAATCCATCGCAATGAATCCTGGTTGTCAGTCAATCAAGCGAAGGCGTGTCCCTGATCGTAAGAAGGGAGCAGGTGCCTGTTCTAACCGTGAACTGGCGCCTGCTCTATGGGGCGTCTGTCGAGTAGAACCACAGATTAATGAAGAGGGAGAGCTCTGCCCATACTGTAAAACTTGTATTTTGTGTCGGGAGAAAATTTTCCGGCTTATTGCTCCGAACCGGCGTCGGTGCGCGAAGAACGCGAAGAAGAAGAAGTGCGCGAAGAAGAAAAAGAAATAAGAAATATTATTCTATTATTTCTAACGATGCGGGGCATCGTTACAGGAAATGATGTATAGCCCCCGAACACAACTCCGAGTAGAAAGAAGTCAGGGGATGTGAAGGCTTTTCGTCCTCTCACGTTATCGCTGGGCTGCGCACGTTTGTTGCAAACGACGCTCTACGATGGCGCGACGATTGCGATGTGTGAGTTTTGGCCGTCTCGTCTTTCGGAGGTGCGGTGTGAAACGAGAGACTAGCCTCTTAGGCATATTCGTTTTAGTTTTCTTACTGACGACCCTCCCGCTGATGTTCGCGCAGGACCCGCAGATACAACGGAGTCCTGCCCTTCCATCTGATCTTCTTGGGCCTCAACTAATCGCGTGGTCGCAACTTCAGAAACCGCAGCCGGTGCCCCAACCCCTGCCGCCACCTGATCGGCCCATACAGCAGCCGGATCTGCAACCACCGAACTCAGCGGCTAAGCAAGAGCGGCCAGATGCTTCGGCAATCGAGGGCACGATCACCAAGGACGGCGCCAGGTATGTTTTGAAAGTATCGAGTCATACCGCGTTTCAACTTGACGATCAGGGCAGAGCGAAGCAGTACGAGGGTAAACAGGTAAAAATCGCCGGCACCCTGGATGCGGAGGGCAAAAGTCTCCACATCACCGGCATCGAACTGGTCTCCTAGGATGCTCGCGAAAGCACCAGCTGGGCGATTGGTGCAGGTAGTTCCTCCGCGGCGATCCCTCTTTTCGACAAGGGCGCGCTTCTGGATCGAGACGATCGCGTTGGTCAGTGTTATCGCGTGCGCTTTCGCATTGGTGATTGCAACTCTGGGAGCTATTGCTGGCGCGGCCGCCGAGGGGCCGGCATCAGGTCAATCCAGGCCATCGTCCGCCGCCCGGATCTACCAGGGCATGATCACAGACTCGAGCCATTGTACAAAACATTCTGTCGCGATCGGGAGGGCGGCTAGAACTGTACGTTGATTTGCGTGCACCGACATGAACAGTTCGTGCTTGTCGAGGGCGATACAAGCTATTTGCTGGAAGGCGATGTGATTGCGCTGAAGCAACTAGCGGGACAGCGCGTTAGGATTGTCGGCTCGCCCGAACGCGAGAAAGACCTCAGTGACGTCCGGCGTCGCCCCTTAAAACGCGAACCGATTCCTTCGCCGTCTCTGCGATGAGGAGCTATGCAGCGAGGCAAACGACAAGCCCGCTGCGGGCGGTCACAGCGGGCTTTAGCAATAAGGTGGTAGAACTGCCGAATGCTTTCGCGGCGAAAGAAGCTACTTGCTTTCCATGGGCGTGATATCAACGACATGGAGAGTGTTGGTGCTCGAGTCCATGACGGCGGTGACCTTCACGTTTTGTCCTTTGTACTGCTTGACCTTGTCCTGGTCGTCCAGCTGATAAGCAGTCTGGGTTGAAGCGTCCTGCAGAACCAGCTTGTTGCCGGACTTCGTGATTTTGCCTTCGAAGCTACGCGTCGACTGCTGGCTCGGTGTGTCTGCCTGCTGTTGTTGCGCCGCGCCAGCCTGCTCTTGCGCCGACGATGTCTGCTGGGCCGAGAGATTCAGTCCGAAGCCCACTAATCCCAACATTGCAATGACTGTGAGAATCCGTTTCATTCTTGCTACCTCCAAATCTGAGTTTTGTAGTCCAAAGGGTTTTGTTTGACCAAACCGTGCCTCTGGACCTGCACACTCGATGCCAAACTCTCAACTAGCCGCAATGTCACATCATTTCCATGCAAGGGTCAACCGACGAAGTGCGACTCGTGCAGAAACTTCCAGGCAACGTGAAATTTGTGGTTACGCGCTTTCCCTGGAACACTACAGTGATTCCCGGATGCTCGCTGAATCGGCTAACGCGGAGAAGCGATCGCCATACGAGAAATGTCGAACCTAAAGGCGGAGAGAGAAGTTGGAAACCCAACACTCAAATCTGCGCCGGATCCTCAGGATCGGGCTCGCGTACCGGTGCGTCCGGATTCTCCAACGGGTTCGGCGGATCTGTGATAGGTGCCGGAGAAGGTTCCGGGGGAGTGCGGAAGTACTGGCCCACAGGCGAGGGCACGTTCAATTGCGGTTCCATTAGCATGGTCTTCCGATGCCACCTTGCCAGGTGGGGTTGGTTGAAGCTGGGTGTGCTGTGATGCGATCGGATCTGTTCAGCGTTGCTGATCCACAAGTCTCGTGGTTAAATTCGCCTTGGGTGGAAGTTACCTTGGAGCCTGAAAGTACATCTAAAAAAAAAGTTAATATTGATTGGGTTGCGTGCTATCGAAAACCGTCGAATCGGAAGGAGATGGTTCTATGAAGACACTATTGTTTCAAATCTTCGCAGGAGCGGTGCTATGCGTTTTCTCTCTGGCACAGGACACAACGGCACCGCCGCCAAACACGCCCGCGCGGCCGAGCCAGCAGATTCCCGCGGCTCAGTCTGATCAGTCGAACTCGGGACAGGCACCCGGAACGCCGCGGATCGCACCCGGCAGTGTTATCCCAGTGCAGCTGACGAAAACCGTCGACGCGAAGAAAGTGAAGACCGGTGACGAGATCGAAGCTAAGGTTACGCAGGATATGAAGTCAGTAAATGGCGACGTGCTTGTGCCGAAGGATACGAAGGTGATGGGACACATTACGGAGGCGCAGGCCCGCAATAAGGAGCAGAAAGAGTCACAGGTCGGCATCGCCTTTGACCGCGCCGTCATGAAGAACGGAGCTGACGTTACGCTGCCGATGTCAATACAGGCGATCATTGTGCCGCCCAACCCGAATGCTGGCAATAATAATGCTGGCAATAATAATGAAAGCCCAAGCCAACCTTCCTCGGCACAGGGTGGCGGGGGAATGTCGCCGGCCAACAATAGCGGCCGGTCCGCGGGGATGAGTGCCGGGACGCCGGCGCAGTCACCTAGTCCTTCTGCCGGAGGGGAGTCGCCAACCAAAGCCCAGACGGCAACGAACGCAAATCAGCCTATCACTGCTAACACTCAAGGCGTGGTAGGAATCTCGAACCTGCACTTGTCGACAGCAGCGAATACGTCGGGCGGTTCGATCGTGACCTCGGACAAGAGCAATGTGAAGTTGGACAGCGGCACCCTGATGCTGTTGCGAGTGAATCAATGATCACGTTCGACTTCCTCCAGAGAAAAGAGCCCAGCCGTAGGCTGGGCTCTTTCAGGAAGCGAACTAGTCCTGGATTTGGAATTGTGCCATTACCGCCATTATTTTGTACAAGTCTTGGCGATGTGTTTCACAGAACTGACTTCGAGCACTCCCTGCGAAGAAGCGCCAGTCTGTCCCATCGTATTGCCTCCGCTCCCTGAGGACGCGGATGCCGAATTCAAAGTGCCGGTGATCTTTACCTCATGGCCGACATGCTCGGTTAGCTTCGCCACATCTCCGGTCAACTGGAAGCTGTTACCGCTTTTGTCAGTCAGCGTGTAATTCCCGTCCGAACTGCTCAAACAGCCTTGCACCGTCGTCTGGCTGCCACTGTTGCTAGTTTCTGTCTGGCTCGGACTGGTCTGGCTCGGATTGGTTTGGCTTGGGTAATTCTGTGCTACGGCGCAGGACGCGCCGAACAGTACACAAACTAATAATAGGTGTCGCATACGTAACCTCCAAATTCGTATTTGATCTGGATCTCTTACACTGAAATTGTCGATTCTGATGTTGGAATGCTGCAATACAGCCTTTGCCGGAGGCTGGATGTATTTGGATCTGCCGTCCGGCCTTACGTGCCAAGCCGGACGCTTGCGAAAAAGCGTTGCATCTATCGCTTTTTTGTGGAACAGCGAGCCATACAGCGCTTCAGGGTATGGTCTACAGGCTCATCTGTAATTCACACTTCCGAGGCTCCGCATCTCACATCGGCAATCCCGCGAACTGCGGTACGAAAAGGCAGAGGTGTGGAGATAAAAGCGTTCAAGGATTGCCTTGGAGGATGCGTATGAAAGTTTTTAAGCTTCTGAATTTAGCGATTCTCTCAGCGCTGGTCGGATGTTCGGCCCTTGTCTACGCACAAGACGAGAAGCCACAAGACAATAAACCCGCGCAGCAGGAGGAGCCCAAGCTCCAACCAAAGCAGGATGAAACCAAACATCAGACCGAAGCGAAACCTCACCAGGACGAGGCCAAGCCTTCAAAAGACGAGGCCAAGCCTTCAAAACAAGATAAGCAGGAAGAAAAACAGGATCAAAAACAGGAGGAAAAAGGACAGCGGGAACAGCACGCTGGAAACGCCGGGCCTGGCGGCAACCGCGGCCACATTCCCGATGACAAGTTCCACGCTCACTTTGGCCGCAGCCACACCTTCACGGCAAAAACAGTGATAGTGCAAGGTCAACCGCAATTTCAGTATGGCGGCTACAGCTTTCAGCTCGTGGATGCCTGGCCTGTGGGCTGGGCCTACACCGACGAGTGCTACATCGACTACATCGATGGAGAGTATTTTCTGTTTGACTTGCTTCACCCCGGCGTTCAGGTTGCCGTTTTCGTTGTGATGTAACGCAACGCAACGCAACGCAGCGCCGATGCGTCCGGGAAGGTGGCTCCCTGAGTCGGGATTCAGTTCTGCTGGATTCACTCAAGAGGGGCCACCTTCATTTTTTTGGAGCAACGGCGTCCCTGTTCCTTTGGGGACAAGGGGGTACTGAAGAATCTGCAAGGTTTTCTCGGATACAAGTCTTCGAACGGAGTGGCAGAAGTCTTGCGCGGCCTGCGGTCTGGCCACACGAACGTTGGACGCACTCGAAGACGACGGCGCCCATAAATGGTATAAATATGAGGGGCTCATCGTTCACGACCTGGGCGGTCCTCCGTCGGAAACCTCGTGAACTGGGGTGTGTCGGGACGCATCGCTATGAAGATCTGCGGCCACGAAACACGGCGGTTTCGATTCGCTA
>Ga0307476_10000681_pt1 | contig 24393 bp, 35 predicted proteins | sample atmos_gasesECM2C_2_FD_203314 | JGI IMG/M metagenome (GOLD analysis project Ga0307476, IMG submission 203314) | Hardwood forest soil microbial communities from Morgan-Monroe State Forest, Indiana, United States - atmos_gasesECM2C_05 | ecosystem: Environmental > Terrestrial > Soil > Temperate...
CGGGCTGGCTGTCGCGGGCGGTCTGATTTTGCTCCTGGCGGTGAGGCACTGATATGTACGTCAAGACTGGACTATCGGGATATCGGCGGGGCCTTGGAGCTTATTCCGGCGCTCTATCGATCAGTGGGCCTCCGGGGATGCAGACGATCTCATGGACCGATATTGGCGGCATCAAAAGGACTTTTCCGATTCCGCCAATCGATCAATTTGGAGCGGCGGCAAACTGGATTCTGACGGGTTCCGATCCTAACGCGAATTTGCAGAACCAGAACAACGGCGAGACGTACAGTTTTGGCGATGAGATGGGTACCGCCATCCTCAACGGGATCACGACCGATGCAAGCGGGAACGTTCTTCCTTACCTTCCTCCTGGATATGGGAACCAGGGTTACTTTTCTGATGCGGGCGCGTTTGCGTGCGGGCCGGGCACTTCTTTGCAGCGTCCTCCGCAAATGGCGACATGGAGTTGCATTCAAAACAGCAATACTCCGGCGTCAGCGGCTTACGGCCAGAGCGCATACAGTGCGGCGGGTCAAGCGACGGGCTGTAATGCTTCAGGATCCTGGATTCCGGAATTGCAGGTTGGCGACTGCGATCCGGGACAGACCTGGAAGCAGCAGTTTTACAAAAAGCTCATGGCCTTTCCGGCGGGCAATATCGCGATTTTGAATCCGCCTCCGGCAAACTCCACGGTCAACTTTAACGGCAAAGTCTTTACGCCTGCGATCCCTCAAATGATGGCGCTATCGCCTGGTCAACAGGCTCCGGCGGGTGCGATTGTCGTTGACACCACGCAACCTCAGTATCAGATCAACGGTGTCAGTCCGGGCGGGGCGGTCCCTTCTAATGATGCTGCGGCGCAGGCGGCGGCCGTGAATGCGGATTATCTGCTAGGGCAGTTCAATCAAGCGAATATAGCGTACGCTCCCTCGCCTGCGACTTCGACCGCGCCGAATCCGACGCCACAATTCACCACGCAGGCGGGCGGGGGTGTGATCCCGAATTCATACGCAACTCCGACGCCTCCGATAATGGCTTCGCAGACTTCGACGCAAACCGCGGCCGCCACGGTCCCAGCTACCGCGCAGCAGACACCGACGCAAAGCGCTCCGGCTTCATTTCTTGCGAGCCTCTTTCCTCAAACTGCGCCGGCTCCGACGTCGGCGGCTCCGGCCGGCGGATCGGCTCCGGCTCCCGCGGCTTCAAGCAGTTCATTTCTCGATGGAATCACATCCTGGATCTCCGCGAATCCGATTGTCACGGCGGTCGGCGCGGTCGGCATTCTGTTTCTCTTTTCGCAGGGGGGTAAACGCTAGATGTTCATTCCTCTGACTCCGCAATATGCCGCGCCTACCACTGTTGGGGGACTCGGATCAATCGATCTGAGCACATTGTCGTGGGAAGACTACCTCCTCGGCGGCATTGGTTTGATGGCGGTTTTCTATCTGGCGAATCCGGGGCACGGACTGTTTACGGCTCCGATCCGGAAAAAGAAATCTCGGAAGTCGAGCAGCGGCGGGGGCCTCGGCTTCGTTGGTCCGATGTTATTGATTGGTGGCGCATTTCTTGGCTACCTATATCTTTCGCAGAATTCTACGGGCTCTTGATGACGGACTCAACTTTGAACATCATTCTCCAAAACGTCCCATCTATTGTTGGCGCGGTGCTCGCGGGGATGGCTACGGTTATCGGAGCACTCGCACTCAGGAAGGGAAAAGAGAACGGGGAAAAGGCGGATGTCGCGAACGTTAAGGCAGATGCGATCGCGGTGAAAACGGATGAGATCCACAGACTTGCGGATGGTAATCTCTCCAGGATCACGGAGGATTTGAAGGAGGCAAACAAGAATATCGCGAATATTCACGGGCTTGATGATGATCGGCTTATCGCGGTTCTGGAGCGTCACGAGTCTGTTCTGAGTCGATTAGACGGGGATGTAGCGGGTCTTAGACAGGAAGTGCGCGGGGTGCGCGAGAGGCAACATGATTTCGCGAACTTCCTGAATGAATTAGGACTGAAGTTCGATTTGAGACGCTTGCCTAAACCGGATCTTAATTCCGGAGAGGAGAAGACATGAAACGAATTCGAACCGTCAATCCGGCAAAGTTCGATCGCTGCGTCAAAGATGTTCAGGCGAAAGGCGGGGCGGCCAACGCCTATGCGGTATGCACTGCGGCCGGAACGCGGAAGAACTGGCGGGAACCTTCTTTAGTCGGGCAGGTTGCGGGGAAAGACAATCCGCCTGATGAGTACGCGGCGGCAGCGCAAGCTTCAGAAGAGTTTCACGGGACCGAACCTCACGAGCTGATCGAAGTCGAAACGGAAATCTTTGAACACGATCACCTGGCAGACTGTGGCGAGCTGATCAAGTTGGAAGTGATCTCGATAAATGGCGGCATCGTCTACTTGAAGAAATTCAAAGGGGCGCGGTTATGCCGGAGTCCGAAGGGATTTCCGGATCAGCTTTACATCGAAGGTGGCGATCAGGCGGTGGATCTTGGAGAATTCGGCATTCATCGGCCGCATGAACTGGAAGTGCTCGGACATCTGAAGTACGTCACCTACTACACAGTCAAGCACCATTTAGGCAAAGATGGCGGCGAAGCGAACTATCGGCACAGGTTCAACGACAACGGCGGCGTAAGCATGATGATCGGGACGAAATCAAAGAACCGTCCGACCGTGGTCTATGACGTGAACAACAAACTCTTGCTGCTTGCGGGCGGCGAGTACGACATTCTTCCGGAAGGGATCGACAACTAACGTGAAAACACCAAAGCTCGGCAAGTGGATTACTGCTCATCGTGTGCGGGTCGTGAAAAAAAACGGCGCGAAAGTGCTGGAGATTCAGCGCAAGGTGAAAGCTCGAAGAAACAAGAAGCGGAAGCGTTAAGGAGACGCTATGCCCTTATCAATTCTCTTTTGGGTTCTGATGATTCTCTGGTTCGTGCTGAGCATCTGGGCCGGCTACATTCCAGGTCAACCTTATCCATACCGGGCAGTCGGCGGCAACTTCCTGCTGTTCATCCTGTTCGTGATTCTCGGCTGGAAGGTTTTCGGATCTCCAGTCCAGTAACAAAGTTTTAGCGGTTCCATTCGCCCTTGGAACCCTTGGCCTCAGCATGCGGGGTAAGTGCATGTAGCAACGTGAAAAGGAGTTTCAGCACATGGCGGTAACTCAGCGCAAACGGACTGTCGTCAACTCCGCTCGCCGCAAGAACGCCGGCCGAAGAAAGTTATCGCCGGCACAAAAAGCAGCGGGGTTCGGGGGCAAGCGGGCTAAAGCGGCGGTTACGAAGCCTCGGCACAGCAAACCGAAGCGGCGGAAACCAACGCAGCACAACAAACCGCGCAAGTCCATGTCGAGCCATCGTCCACGCACTGTGAAGGCAAAGACCAATAAGAAACGCCGGTCTACGCCTCGCAAGGGCCAAACGAATCTCGGCAAAATCATCAGCTTCAGTCTTCCCAAGGATCAATCAATGGCGACCACAACGAAAAAGAATCGCAGCAGAAAAAACAAGTCCTATTCGCATCGACCGAAAACCAAGATGAAGAAAAACTCGGGCCATCGCCGTAGGACTCATCGCAATCCATCGATCGGTGATGTAACGGGGCTCGTTACTTCGGCGGTCTTCACGGTGGCCGGCGCTGTCGGCACGCAACAGCTTACGCAGATGGTCTTGCAGGCAAACAACACCGGGATCATGGGGTACTTCGGAAACCTCGTGGCGGCGTTCATCCTGTCATACGGCGTCAAGCTGATCATGAAGAACGACAAGGCGGCCACGGCGGTGCTTGCGGGCGGATTTGTTCAGATCGTGCTCCGGCTGATCGCGGACTATACGCCGTTCGGCTCATATACCAGCTCGCTCGGTATGGGCGATTACCTGGCGCAGAACTTCATGGTTCCCCAACGCATGGTCAACGGGATGCGCTCGGCCCAGATTTCCTTAGTCCCGACTTTGCCGATGAGCGGCATGTCGGGATGTGGCGATTCACTTTACGGCACCAATAGCCAGTACGCGGCATAGGGGCCATTTTTAACCAGCAAATTCAAACCTTGAAAAGAAAAGGACACCGAAAAGAAAATGGCTCTCACTTCCACATCCGTTTCGCCGGCCGCGACTGCGGCGGCGGCTCCGACGCCTGCTCCCGTTGACATCAATTCCGTTGTCGGCGGGCTTGTAGATCGTCGGCCTTGGCAGTACTGGGACACGTTCCGCTGGAACCTGGCCTCCCCGGTTATCGCGCTTCCTACCGAAGTCGCGCTGTTCACTGTTCCGATCAACCAATTGGACATTTACACGCAGCTCCGGAAAACGAAGCTCGACACGAACATGACGGCTTCCGGGCAGTTCACGGCTCCGGATTGCCTGATCCTGCAGCAGATCGGAATCTATCTGTGCGAGGGCAATCAGAAAGTTGCCATCGATCAGTTCTTTGAGAACTGTTACATGGAATTCCGCATCAATCAGAAAATCTTCTGGGAGGGCCAACCGTGGCAATTTCCGGCCGGCGTCGGCTACATGGGACATGCCGCGGTAGCCAATACCACGGATCAATTCTGGACGAACGGTTTCCCGGCTCCGCAAGCGACTCGACGGGCGGGCAAGTTCAGCAAGTATATTGCACCGCTCCAGCCGTTCAGCCTCAAATTCATTTTTCCTGGCACTCCTCCCACGATTGCAACGAACCTTAAACTCGTCGTTTTCCTGGATGGTCTGTCGGATACCTCGGTCCAGTAATTAGGACTCGGGTTTTCGCTTTTATCGTGCTTGGATGGGGGCCGGTTTACTTTCATTTTCCGGCTCCCGTCCGTTTTCGGAATTCAGGAGATTTCGTATGTATCTGTCGTCAGACGAAGCTTGCAGCGTAACGCCGAATTCGCAAACGCCGGATTCCCCGGCCGATATAGCGGCTGCTGAGGCTGCGTCTACGGTAATCGATCAGACCTTCATCGCGGCAAATCAGACGTGGCTGAATCTGCTCACCCGCAACTGGCAAAGCTTTGCGGATCTCGGGCCATACGTGGCTTATCAGGCGAGAAACGCAGCCCCACCGCTCAATGCTGCTTCGCTCATGACGGGTGTTGTCCTCTCCGATCCATCAGGCGGGGATGGTAATCCGGTCTCAACGCCGGCCGTTTCGGTGTCGAGTCCTCCTCCGGCCGGAGTTGCGCTCGTGTCTCAAGGTAATGCGACGGGAACGAATCCGGCGGCCGGCGGGTCCGGTCGGCGCAAGATGTACAAACATACCGGGAAAATGAAACCGGCGGCGCAACAGAACGACGATGCGGCATTTGTGGCGGCGTTCGGTCCATCGCCGGATCAGATTTCCGTCTTTAGTGGGCCGCTTCCAACGCAAGGCACAGTGCGCTCGTTGACGATCGGCGGTGCAAATCGGCCGCTCGCGGTCGGGCCTGGCGCTTATCCTGCGCCGATGCCGGATCCACGATTCGGATATTCGACAACTTGTCCGGATCCGACTGGGGTCGCGATGCTTCCTTGGGGCGAACCTTTGGCCTGGGGCTCGTCTGGTGGTTCCGGGACTGGTGGCGGATCGGCGGGAACTTCCGGTATCGGGCTCGCGCTGGCTGCAATTCTCGGGCTTGCGGCTGTGGCGTATCTTTCGGAGCACCACGAAACCAGGAAACGGCGAAGGGCGGCTGCATGAAAGGTTGGGATTGGGTTTTTCTGATTTTGATTCTCGCAGGCATGACCGCGATTGTATTTGTGGGTCCGACCTGGGGCACGATCGCGCTAATCGCCGCGGCGCTCGTGTTTGGCGGTATAGCATTATTCAGGGAGCAAGCATGAGAACCCTACAAGAAAGACTCGCAAATTTCATTACGGACATCGACGTGGCGGCGGCAAAAGCCGGACTCGTCAACACCGACGGGACCGTGTTCAAGTTTGAGGATCTGAACATGCAGCATAAGACGGCGTTCGAGATAACACCGAACGGGCCGAATGCGGGGAAACAGATGGCCTTTATCAATCTGTCCGCGTACCTGATTCCCAAAGTTTAAGCCATGACGCCAACAAACCAGATGAACGCCTTGCTCCAACAGGCGAACTTTGTCCTCGACTCTTGCGGCCGGCAGGTTCCGCCACCCAATACCAGTTGGGTGGATATTCCAGCGCACATTGGCTACTCGCGGTTTATGCCGGGCGACGGCACATCGGTCGGCAATGAAGACATCGGCGGGGTGATGCATAAGGGCCGGGTTCCGTTCATGCTGCGCGCGATGACGGCTCAATCTTTGCCGCGGGACACGCAAGGTGTCTACTGGCGGCTCCGGCTTCCCTCGGGCCGGTACTTTCAGAACGCGCTAACTTCTCACTCGATGGCCTTCGGGTTCGGATCGGATCGACAGCTTTTCAATCCGGAAATCGAGTGGAAGCCGGGCGAAAAGCTGTACGTGGATCTGGATACGATTCTTGCAGGGCCCCCTCCGATTGGCGGGTACACAGTCGTGATGCAGTTCGAAGGCGTGTATCGGTTCCCGATCTCGGGCAATGGTCGGGTCTCGAATCCAATCGGCTTGGATATGCCACGGTACTTCATCGGAGACAATCAGAACATTCTGGCTCCAGAGTTCCGCTTCGCGCCTGGCTGTCCTTCTGAAACGCCGGCCGGCTATCAAGATGAAATGTTCTGCTACGTCGCTCCGACATCGGATCTATTGACGACGGGAGCGCCGGTTTCGAATGTTCCGCTTCAGATTCAACCGGATTCAGATTTTCTTGTTCGGGAGGTATGGCCATTCATCACGATCACGAGCAATACAGGTTTCGGCTCTGTTGTGGTCCGGATGCGGCGGGGTGATGGATATGTGCTCTCCTCGAATTTCTTGCCGATCAACTCAATCCAGGGACCGATGTTCAAGGAGTTGAAGGTTAAGGCTCGGGATTCGATCTATTACGATGCGTACGTGGTAGACGGGGGTGGCGGCGCGGGCTCGATCATCAGGTTTGGGCTTTACCTGTACGGGGTGAAGCGACGGAGGACGGTATCTTGAACCAGTGCAGGAATGTGAGCATTTCGCGCGGGCAATGCCTTCTCGATCGGGGCCACGGCGGGCCGCATGAATACGTGCTTCCCCTCGATCCGGCGGCCGTCGATCTTGTCGAGCGGGTGACGGGCGAATTCCCTGAAGGGGGCGTGATCCGATGAATCGGCCGCAATACTTTTACACCACTCCGAAAGGCTTTCAAGATATCCCGTACGTCTGCCCTGTGACCTTCGGCGGAAATGCGACGGGCGGGGTTGCCGCGGGGCAGTACCTTAACAACTTTGTCGTGCAGCTCGACAACGATGCGGATCAGCTTTTCCGCTCGCTGTTTTTCCAGGGCATTCAGCAGGGGCAGGGCGTCAGTTACCAGATTCAGATGCGGGACGCCTACGGCAACTATCTGACGGATGGGTATATCCCAATCTATCTGCTTGTCTGGGGCGCGGGCTCGACTCCGGAGGATGGCGGCTCGGGCCGGGCGATGGTCTTTGAACCTGAACTTTATTGCCCGAAAGGATCCTGCTTGCTGATCGATTATTATTTTCCCTCGGGCGGCTCGTATCCTGGGCTATACGAATTCCGCGGGGTCAAGCGCTTTCCTTTGGGGTGTCCTTCATGATCGAGCGTCACCAGGATTATATTCTCAACGTTCCACTGCTTCCCGCGGGGCAATCGATCGTCAACTATCCGCTTGTGCTCGACACTGATGCGCCATTCCTCGCGCGGGGCCGGGGACTCCATATCTCTCCGCGGCCGGCAACTCGGAACCAGAACGATGTGCAGCTCTGCCGATTCTCATACAAGAATTCTTCGGGCGAAGATCTGATGCAAATTCCGATTCAGACTCCACAGGACTTCGCCTTCGCTTTCGGGCAGGGCGGGAATTATCGGCCGATCTATCCGCAGGAAGCTTATCCGCCTGGCGGTCAGATCGTCGTTTCGATGTACAACGACGGTGGAAACGATCTCACGAATTTGCAGATCATCTTCCGCGGCGTAAAGCTTTACCAGGATGGCGCAATCCCGAATCCGACGTATCCGCCACAATGCCGCGCGCTCAGTTTTCAGTACCAGACAGGGAAGGGGACACCGACAGACGGGCCAATCATCCTGCAAACGACGGACGCACTGCGGCAAATTCCGCTCGTGATTCAAGCCGATGCTGATTTCGTCGTACGCGGGCTGCAAGCGGGCCTCTGGGACTTCGACGGGGACGAAGGGCTCTATTCGCCATTCGGCTACACGGAGTTGTATGTGACGCTCTACGATGGCACTTTTAAGCCCTACAGCAATGCGCCGATTCACATTGACTGGCTGTTTGGAAATGCGGGCGGCCCGGGTAACACGCTTCCGGGATTTGTTTCGCTCGGCAACGCTGCGCCGGGGCTTCCTGTTCCTGAGATCTATGTACAGAAGAACTCCGCGCTCTACTTCGATCTGTTCCGGAACGATGCGCCGTACGTCGCGGTAACGGATTCATTACCTGTCCGAATTTCTATGGCTTGGATCGGGAGCAAGGTATACGCATGAGTAAGCTCAGCTTCGATCCCGAAAAGTTCTGGGCGAATGGCCGGCCTCGCGAATGGGCTGATGGGTTTATTCGGGATTTGCACCGGAATCGATCCCTGTTGACGACTCGCGAAACTGAACTTGTGGCGCTTGGGATTCTGGACGGGCTGCTAGAGGCTTTTCCGGAGGCTGAAAGCTCTTGGCGGCAAGGCTACCCATTCGCGTTCGAGGGAGCCGAAGTTGTGCGGCTATTGACGAACGAGCGGACGGACGGTCGGCCCGGCTGGAACGATTACTATATGGCCCGCTGGTTTCTCAGTCATGATCGGCGGCACGTGGTCTCGATGCTGAACAGAATTCAGTTGCCGAATCCCGATATCGGCGGAAGTTGCATTTGGATGCTGCGATCTTGTTCTATTCGGCATCCGGAGCTTGCGCAACAGGTGCGCGATGCCGTTTTTGGCGATGAATGCCCTTGGGTGCGCGATAATTTCGGGTCTCGGTTTGATGAGATTCTGGGGACTGGCGCGATTGCGGAGAGTCGAGCGGCTGAATCTCGATTAAAGGGGCACAGATGAACAGTAATGCCATGGGTACGGTAATGGCGGTCGGCTTCGGGTTGCTGGTTCTCTATCTCGTGGTCAAGAACATCCCGACAATTCCAGCCATCACGATTCCGATGCCGGGGACGCTTTCGCAATGATCAACTCTCTTTCCCTTTATCCGTTCTACCGCGAGACCTGGGGATATTTCGATCCCGTGGCAGTCGCGCAACTTTCGCCGCTGGCTTACGATGACTGCTACCAGCCGAAGTACTACAAGGCTCCCGACGATGATCAGGAGATCATCCCGACTGGCGGCTATCTGCAATATGGGCTTGAGATTACGCCGGGCTCGCTGATCTGGGGCGTCTATCACGTGGCGGCAAACGGTACCGACTCTCCGGGGTTCGTCTTCAAATGCACGGACATGTCTTTGGGAATTGAGATGTTCGACGTTCCTGCGCCGGATCTCTTCGTATCGAATAACGGGCCGGGCCAATTTCCTTGGCTCCTCAATGGGCCGTATCCCGTCGTGGGCACGGGGCTTTTCAATGTCGAGTTCTGGAACAACTCGGGCGGGCCGCTGCGTTGCAATATTATCTTTGGAGTTGCGGAGGTGGTCACGTGCAAGTACTGAGAAATGGCGGGCGGGGGCTGGGTGGCGTTCCGCAGGATCTCGTGTCGGGCGCAAACGGGATGATCGGCTCCAAAGCGCTGCAAGACAACACGTGGCCTTACTGGTGGGTGGTCCCTCGTGCTAACGTCCAATATGTTCAGCGCGTTTGTTCAATGATCGCGCCGGCAAACAACACACTGGTGGAAGTAACGGACACGGGATCGGGCACGCTATGCGAGGTGAATGTTCCGGTCGGCTTCCGGTTCGTGCTGCGCGCAATCCGGCAAACCTTTCAGACGGGCGTTAGTGGGGCGCCGGTTTTCGTGGATGGCTCCGGAGCAATCCTTTGGACGATCGACGTGGATAACCCGATCGGCTCAACTCCGCTTTCTTCGTTTGGCCTTCCGGATTTCACGAACATGGCTGATCAGCGGGGATCGCAGCTCGGGCCGTGGCCGGTCGAGGGCTACAACGTCTTCGATTCCTACCAGGTCATCCGGTACAAAGTCAAAACGACGGTGGCGATCGCGCCGGGGGCTCCAAACTACATCACGTGCGGGCTCTACGGGTGGTACGAAAAGGCGCTCGAACTCTGATGGCTCCGGTACCGCATCGCCGGGAATGGCGGGCTCGGCCGAACTCGCCGGATTTGGTGATGCGCGTCGGCGTTGATCGTCAGTTTTGGCGATGCTGCAGGATCGCAAAAATTAGCGATGGGGCCCGGGGCTTGACATCAGCACCGAAAACAGCGATGCTCGATGCTATGAGTTACCCTGGCGGAAAGCGCGGATCCGGAATCTACCAGAAAATTATCAACTTGATGCCTCCCCATGAGGTCTATATCGAGCCATTCTTGGGGGGCGGCGCTGTCTGGGATATGAAGCAGCGCGCAAAATTGAACATCGGCCTAGACTTGTCGGCTGCTGCCATCGTCGGATATGAGGTTTCTGCCGGCATTATCGTCAAACAAGGCGATGGGATCGCCTTTCTGGAGAATTACGACTTTCGGGGGGGCGAATTGGTTTATTGCGATCCGCCCTATCTGATGAGCACGCGGAGCGGGAAACGGCTGTACGAGTTCGAAATGGACGATCGCCAGCATCGCCGTCTGCTGCGCTGGTGTATCGAGGCGAAGAACTCCTGCAGCATCATGATTTCTGGTTATGCGTCCAGGATGTACGCTGAGGCTTTGGCCGGCTGGAATTCGATCGAGTTTGAATCGATGACGCGCGGCGGATATCCGAAAATGGAGCGCCTCTGGTTTAACTTTGAAAAGCCTACGGCGCTTCATGACTATCGCTATCTGGGGCGAAACTTCCGGGAGCGGGAACGGATTAAGCGAATGAAACAGCGCTGGACTGCTCGTCTCGATCGTATGCCGATACTTCAGCGTCAGGCTTTACTCTCCGCGATCGCGGATCGTCGGTTCTAACGATATAGGCCTCTACCTCCAGATTTGGCGAGGCCACCAGGTCATCCCCAAAAGGAGGGGGTCTGAAAATGAAGCATCTTGTTATTCTTCTGCTGCTGCCTCTGGGGATCTGGGCGCAAGGTCCATCCTGCACTCAAAAAGGCACGCTCACGACGGCAACGGTCTTTACAGCGCTGCCAAACAACACGGCGAACCCGAATTGCAATGCCTTTGCGCTCACGTGGAACAGCACCGGGTTTTCTGCGATTTCAATCCAGCTTCAGGGCTCCGACGACAATGTGACGTACACGGCGTTCACCGGCAGCACGACTGTGCTTGTGGGCTCGAATCCGGCGGCGTCCCTCAGCGGGGCTATCGTGATTCAGGCAAGCACCAAACTGGCTTACCTGCAAGTGAAGCTGAATTCGGTCTCGGGTACCGGCGGAGTGAATTTTCAACTCTACGGCTACAACGGGGTGACACCGGCGGCGAAAACAGGCGGCGGGGCGGCATCTTCCGTCTCGTGGGCGAATGTCACGGCGGGCACGAATACCCGAGGGTTTCTCCAGGTCGGTTCGCCTACGGTGATTGAGCCTACGCCGATGTCGCCTGGCGGAATCTACGCTACGCAGGTCGTTGACGGAAACGATTTGACGGCAATCTCGGTTTCGACTCCGGCGGGGCCGGCGGTGGATTTCTTTAACTTCCTTGGCTCCATTTCTTCCGGAGGTCCGACGATTACCGAGTCCGCATCCGGGGCCGATTCCCTGATAAACATGCTGATCCAAGCGAAAGGCGGGGGCCTGCTTTATCTGGGATCGACATCAGCAAGCATGGATAACGCCGGAAACCTGATTGTGGCCGGCTGTACGGGGTGCGCGTCGGCGGCTCCTGTCACAAGCGTGTTCACGAGAACTGGGGCCGTCGTTGCGAATACGGGAGATTACACCGCGGCGCAGGTCACGAATGCAGTTTCGACGATCGCGGCAAATACGGGCTCGGCGGCTTTTACTCTCGATGCGTCGGCCTCAACGGTCGCGAATGCGGTCAAGGTGCCAGTCGGGGCAGGACAGACGGCGACGGTAAACGGGGCGATCTCCTATGATTCGACCAACAATAATTATCACGCTGCGCAGAACGGCGCCGATGCGAAACTGGCGTCGTACACAGCGACGCCGGGTAATGGAAACTGCGCAAACTGGTCTGTCTCTGGCGGATTGATCAAGCTGGGGGATGCGGGCGCGGCTTGCGGGTCGAGCTCCGGAGGCGGGGGCGGCGTCGTCACATACAGCGGTCCTGCTCTGAGTGTTCTGACGGGCACGACATTCTGTCCGATCGGCGGCGGCGGCTCCTGCTCGACAACTGAAACCAATGTCGATATCGATTCGTCGGCCGCGGCCACGGTCAGCAACATGTATGTGCAGCTCTCGCAAGCGCTCGGCCTCGGTAACTCGGTCGTGGTCACATGGCGCGACAATGCCACGAGCAAAGCGGTAACTTGCACCATCTCCGGGGCCTCCGCAACCTCCTGCAACGACACCACGCACAGCTTCAATGTGGCGAATGGGGATTTGCTCGATTACCAGCTCGTCTATACCGGCACGATCGTGGTGACACCTACCATCCTGATCATGAGCGCCTTTGGTACGTCGAATGTCGGAGTCACGAGCGTGTTTGGAAATGTGGGTCCGACTGTCGGCGCAACTGGCGATATCCTTTCGACGGGAAATGTAGGGGGAGTGAATGGCGTCAAGCTCTGCACCGGATTCACTCCGACGAACGGTCAGAATTTGCAGTACACGACGGCTTCGAGTCCGAATCCGTGCTATACGGCGGCATCTCCATCCGGGGGCTTGAGTCCGTCTGGAACTTACTATCTTCTGAATTCGGGCGCTTATTACGGGCCGGTTTACCCGATAACTCCTCCGAATGCAATCAGTTTCACTGCTGAGAACATGGGCTCGGCAACATTCACGGCTGTCGGAAATGCGTGGCGGCTAGATGGCACGGCGGACAGTTCGAACAGTTTACACATTCAATACATCGCGGCGCCTTCGACTCCATGGTCAATCGCGATTACTTTTCTTCCTAGTTTCTTGATGGTCCCGACTTCATCAAGTCTTTCGCATGTCGGGCTTGAAGTTGAGGACTCTGGCTCTGGAAAGATCATCACGTGTAGTTATTCGTCGGACAACGCAGGTCCGGGGATCGGGTTTGAGACTTTGACTTGGCCTTCGAGCACATCGAATGCAACTGCGCGTTTCGGCGCAAGCGGTTTTTACGCTTCATCCCCAGTGGTTATGAAAATCGTTGACGATGGGACGAATATAAAATGTTCTAAGAGCTACGATGGGGGACAGAGTTTCGGTACGCCTTTTTATTCCGCGAGTGAGACATCTTTTTTGCCAACGAAGCCAAACAGGGTCGGGATATTTGTCGATACAGCGGCATCGTCTCCTCCTGGCCTTCTTTTGTTGGGATGGGTTCAAGGGACTAGCTAAAAGCTTTTATGTACGTTCGAACCTCACAAACGGGATTGAGCGGCTGGGGCCTCGGGGATGCCTCCGGGGTTCAAGCACAGATTACCGCGGCGGCGAACCAGTACGGTGTTCCTCCTGCCCTGGCGCTCGCGGTTGCACAACAGGAAAGTGGATTCCAGCAAACGAGCGCATCTGGCGGGACTCTGACATCTAGCGCTGGGGCTCTCGGCGTCATGCAGCTGATGCCAGCAACGGCAGCCGGGCTGAAGGTAGACCCAACAGACCAACAGCAGAACATAAACGGCGGCGTACAACTTCTTGGGCAACTCCTGACGCAGTTCAATGGCAATGTTTCAGATGCGCTCGCGGCCTACAACTCGGGCGCGAGCAACGTCATAAAGTACGGTGGCGTGCCTCCATTCCCTGAAACTCAGAATTACGTCTCTTCGATCCTGGCGAATTATCAAGGCGGCGGCGGATCTTCGATCGTGCAACCCTCTTCGTCTTCCTCTGATTCTTCCTCTTCGGATTCATCGACTCCTGACAGTTCAGGTTTTGATCTTTCCAATCTTCTCCCCTCTTCCGACTCCACTTACAACATAGGCGGCACAGTACTTTCCGGGACGGATCTTTTCGGCCTCGGTCTTGCTGCTGCTGGCGTTGTGCTCGTTGTCGCTTTTCTTTGATTCTTGACAACAGCGTGTTGTGGTATCATTCTCGCCAGATGACACATGAAGAGTTTGAAGTTGTGCTCGAACGGATCGCGACTTCTTTGCAGAGAATCGCTGAAGCGGTAGAGCGGATTGAGGTGAATCTAGATCTCGTTGTGGAAGTCGTTCATGACGACGAAGGGCACGAAACTGGTGTCGTCAACATTTGGAAAGAAGGAGAAAACCGCGACCGAAGATGAATAAGCTATCGATCATCATCCCCTCTCGCAATTCAACGAATCTGACAGCTTGCCTGTCGAGCATTTTCCGGCATGAGGGATTCTCTCATTCGATTTACGTGATCGATGATGGCCTCGCGGTTCGACCGTTTCAGGATTTCCAGAACGTTCGATACCTGGACGGCGAAAGTCCCTTTGTGTTCGCGCGAAACTGCAACATCGGAATCAATGCTGCGGGAACGAACGACGTGATTCTGATGAATGACGACGCGCTGTTGATGACGCCTCGTGGTTTGTCGGAGATGCAAAAGGCTTATTACCAGAAATGGCTTCTAACGATGGGTCTGGTTTCGGCGGCTTCAAATCATGTCGGCAATCCGAACATGTGGCCGGCGGGTGCAGTTTTGAAGCTTCGCGAGGATCCCCGGATGGTCTGCTTTGTGTGCGTCTTTATCCCGCGAGTGACGATAGATGATGTGGGTCTCTTGGACGAAACTTTCACAGGGTACGGCTGCGATGATGATGACTATTGCCTTCGCGTGCGCCGGGCCGGGCTGAAGATTGGAATCTTCGACGGCTGCGTGGTGGATCATGGAAGTTTGGAGAGCACATTTCGGCCGGGGAACAAAGGCGGCGACTTCTCGTCTAACCTGGCGCGGTTCAAAGAGAAGTGGGGCGCGGGGAACATGGAGCTATGAGCGATGTAAAGGAAGTTTACGAATTATTTGGGCCTAACGGGATAATGCCGCGGCCGATCTGGCAGATCATGGCAGAGTACAAAACGACGGGTTTGGGAATTGCGGTCTATGCTGTGCGGCGCACTCTGGGGTTACCGGGCGTACCTGACTCTTTCACGATCGAAGATGCGGTCAACGTGGAGCAACATTTGCCGAAAGAAATGGGACAGGCGGTTTTGCTGCTGGCGAATCTGAAGTTGGGATTATGAGCCTAACTCTCTCGATGATCGTAAGCGCGTATGATCGGCCAGAGCACTTGAAATTGTGTCTTCAATCGCTGAAGCTTCAGACGGTCGCAAACCGAATGCAGGTTTTCGTGGCTGACAATTCCCCGGTTGAAGCGAATAACAATGCCTTTAGGTCACTTTTTCAGACCGACTTTTTGCTCTGCGGGTACTATGCGACGAAGATGCGCGAATGTTACGAGTCGGCTGAGATGGTCGTAAGATCGTCCCTCGTGACGGGCGATTTCCTTGGTTTCCCCTCTGACGATAATTGGTATGCTCCGGAGTACTGCGAACGAATGCTCAAAGCAGCGGAAAAGAATGCCTGGGATCTGGTTTACTGCGATTGCCTTTTTGATCCGCGCTGGTCGGGGCACTACACAACACAGATCGGCTCGCCTGTTCCGGGAGGAATTGACAAAGGGGGCTTTATCGTGCGCCGTTCACTCTTTCTTGAAATGGGTGGATTCCCTGGTAAGAACGGCGGGGCATCCGCGTCGGATGGGTTGTTCGTACAAGCGGCGGCGGCGAGATGCGCGCACGGAAGAGTACCGGAGGTGATGTGGTTTCATGGCTAACATTTACGGTCTCTTACGGGTCAAGAACGAGGCACGCTGGATCGGCCGAGTAATCCGATCGATTCAGCCTCTCTGCCAAAAGATTCTCGTCTTGGATGATCACTCGACTGATGAGACGCCGGAGATCTGCGAATCTCTTAGATGTAAAGTCTTTCGTTCTGTTTGGGTTGATATCTGCGAATGGCGCGACCGAAACTTGCTACTTGTCGCGGCGCGCACTGAAGGGGCGACGACTGGGGACTATTGCCTAATGATCGATGGGGATGAAATCCTCGATCCTAACAGCATTTCAGCGGTTCAGTCTGCGATCGATGGAAATGTGCCGTGTGCAAACTTTCACATAGTTTATCTTTGGGATCGGGAAGATCAGGCGCGCGTCGATCGGTGGTATAGAGAGTTCCGGCGGCCGTCGCTATTCAGAATCATTCCTGGCGATCTCAGCTTTAAACAATCGGTCTCCGGCGGCGGGTTCCATTGCAGCTCGGCTCCGCTGGCGCTGCTGGGACAACAAACGGCGATCGATGCACGGCTGTTTCATTTCGGGTATCTTCACAAAGCCGATCGAATCCGGAAGTACGAGTTTTACAACCGGATCGATCCCGGAAACATGCTGGAAGATGGTTATCGGCACATGGTGATCGGAGACATCTTCCCGGCTGATTCCAACTTTATTCACGCCGGGCCGCTTGAACTCCAGCCAATCTCCGGAGTCCCACAGGGCGGTATTCTAGACATGTACGATGAAAAGGGGCTGATCAGATGAGCTGCTATGACGACAATGAAGACGGCGGTCTGTATGACGACGAAAGTCAGTTTCAAGGCTCGACCGCTCAATCTCAACAGCAAACTGCGGCGGCGCCTCCTCCTGCATCTCCGAGTCCATCAACAGCTCTTGTGCGGGCGGCTCAACTCGTAGCCGATCCCGGAATACTCGCGCAAGAAGTTCTGGCGCCGGCTCCTTCGCAATCGAAATTACCTCAAGGGTTAGCGATTCTTGGTGCCTGTGCCTTTGCCGTGATGTGGGCTGCTTCGATTGATAAAAAGGCCGGCCGATGATCCGGACTCGCACGGTGCGGCTGAATTCCGCTGAACCATGCGGCGGAAGAAAACCTGCTGATCAGGTCACGGACAGGGCTCTACGCTACCGGGCGAATTCTGAAGAGTGCAAACCTGAAGGTCCGGAACGGTGCATGTGGTGTGGTGCGTATTCTGTCAAGCGCCGAATCGGCGGCAAGCCTATCGAAGTGGCACACATTGATGGAGACGAAACCAACACGACGCCGGAAAACCTTGCTTGGACTTGTCGCCCCTGTAATCAGCGAGTCGCGGTGATCATGAAACAGGCTGGCGTTGGGCGTCCAACAAACCAATACAATCCAAAGAAACGCAGTAAAGGGGCCACAGACTATCGGCAGTACGCGCGGGCGTTGGGAATCCTTGATGGAACGGCTATTGGTGACGTTCAGGACGCCGTAGCTCTTATTCATGCAACTCCGCGGACAAGACGCTCAGAATTCCAGAAAGATATCAAGGAGGTCAGGAAAGAGCGTTACGGGCCATCTGGACGCAAGGATGGCGGTTCGGGGGTTCCGTTTTGATCAGCGAAGAGGAGCAAGCCAGTTGGAATTGCAGGATAGACGCTCTCCGGTCTGGCGGTTTCGGGGAACCCTCCATTTACGATCTGACGTTGGCTTGTGACGCTATTGCCCGTTCGCCATACTCTTGGATCTCTGATGCGATGCTCCGGGTCAATGGCGGATTCCTGCATATCGATCGTTACGACCGCGTTTTGTCTGCTCTTTTGGATGATCAAGTTTTGATCCCGCAAGGTTTTCGCCGGTTCGCGATAAACCGAAAGAAGATCCCGGCAGCGTGAAGCATCGCAGCATGTACGAAATCATGAATCTATCTGGTTATGTTCTGGTTCGATATGCGCGATCCTGGAAAGCTCGGCTTCATTGGTTCACGGAACGCCGGACGATGCTGAAGCAGCACAGAAAAGCTTTTCGAGCTTACGTCAGGAGGTTCGCGGAATGAATCAGCCTCTTGTAACCTGCCTCTGTTTAACTATGGCGGGCCGGGAATCCCGGCTTAGTGGTGCTATAGATTGCTTCTGCCGTCAAACGTACCCCAATCGAGAATTGCTAATCGTCGGTGATTCCTGGGATGTAATCGAGAGCATTGCGGAAGGTCCGATCTCATACTTGAAAGCGTCCGCTTTTGTGCGGCCGGCGGGGCAATGCAACATCGGGCAAAAGCGCAATCTCGGTTGCGAATCGGCAGCCGGGGATCTCATCGCAATCTGGGATGATGACGACTTCTCTGCGCCAGATCGACTCGATTTTCAGGTCAAGTCCTTCGAGATAAACCAGAAATCTGTTACCGGCTTTCAATTGATGAAGTTTACCGATGGCGCGAACTGGTGGCAGTTTTGCTTGGGGCCTGGTCAAGTGTTCGGATCTTCGCTCTGCTTCACACGCGAATGGTGGAAAGCAAACCCCTTTCCAGAAATCAACGTTGGAGAAGATGCCGGATTCTGCGAGAGGGCCGCGAGTACAAACCAGCTCGCCTTATGTCCGGATGTCGATCTGATGTACTCAAATATTCATCCGGGGAACACGAGCAAAAAGAAAGTGCATGAGCCTGGATGGATGGCGCTTCCTGGGTTTCAATGGCCTGGACGTTGACGAAAGACGGTGATCCGGTCGGGTTGTCGCTTTTCAGGCGGCACTACACATATCGCCGTTCTCGCGATCAGTTCGACATGTTCAATGCGGATCGAAACCGCAACATGTCGTTGTTCGTCGGACCAGGTGAAAAACTCGTTTTGCTCACGCCGTCACATGATGCGCTCTTTGTTTGGCGGAAGTTTATCAGCATGGATGCACAATCGGGAGTGACCTTCCCCTCAGATCGGCGGAAAACTTCCGATCTCAAAACCGCAGAACAAGAACCCCAAGATAGGAAGAAAACTTCCGATCTCAAGGACTGCGAATCGCTACGAGATCGGCAGGAAGACGCCGGGGAGATAGGCGAAGCCGATCAGATCGCGTGGGAGCGGTGGCCTGGCGAGGATCGCCATTACACGTACGTTGATCCGAAACGGGTCAAAAGCCGTAATCCTGGCTACTGCTTTATTATGGCGGGCTGGAAGCGATGCGGATACACGAAGTCGGGACTGATCATTTTCGAGATATTGAAAAGCTGGGGAAAGTGAGCGGCTTAGTGTCGGGGAGAGGATTTCACGTCGTTCCGGGTTCCACGGATATTTAACAGCAAGGCCCGTTACGCGGCTACCTAGTCGAATCCGCGCCCGCCACTTCAGCATTCCAGATTTCTAGGGAATCTGGACAGGGCCTCAACTTATCCCCTCGCCTCACTAGGACGGTTCCCGTCTATCTCTCCCCCTCGTGCTCGCTATGGGGTTGTGAATTCTGGTAGCGGCGGAAGGACTGCGCTGCCTCTGCACCACGCCGCATCAAACCAAAAGCTTATCATGAAACATGGACAGAGAACAGTCGATCAATGCGGATATAGATAATCATCTCCGGCAAGCACTTAACAGCGCTTGGGTCTTGCTGAAAGAGAGATATGGCGATGCGCCCAGCCAAGATGCAGCGGAGGCATACCTCCGGCATAGGCTGCTATTCGGGATCGGCCCTTTTCCGGCCGCATGGAAGTTTCAAGCCAATCGGTTCCCATTCGAGGAAGGTTCGGGGGATTCGATTGGGGCTGCGCTTCAACAGATGGACCCAGAGCGATATCAGCGAGTCGGAGAATGAGGCTCTTAATCATCGCCGTCACGATTCCTCTTTTCTTGGTTGCTCAACAGAGCTGTGTAACGTTCAACGAGTCGGGGAGATTCGAAAAAATCTGCCATCCCGGAGTAGTTGAGAAAGTCACGACGTACGCAAGGCTGGATAGTACTGAACTTGTTTGGAAATTCTTTGACAAGACCACGTGGGAAGCGCGGGCGGAAACCGCGGGCGGCGTTTCCGTTGATTATCCCGGCAAAACATTCGATCCAGTCTGCATGACACCAGATCCCGCCTACGTTGTGCCGAATCGCTTCAATCTCACTGCGGAGAGAAAAGCGTGCGCTCCCCGGCTCATCTTCACATCCCTGGAAGACTTCAAAGCCTGGATCAAAAAGCAATATCTTGTTAAGGAGATGGTCCAGAGAATTGAACTGTTCCGACAACCGATTGAGCGATGACGCAAACCCGGCCAGATTTTATCCCACAAGATCTCTGGGAAAGCTTGCCGCCCGTTTTCCGGTGGATCGCCTGTGTTGAAGCTGGCAGGACCGCGGCCGAATTGGGCAATCAAACCGCCTTCTGAATAATCCCGTCAACGAATTCGAGAGCATCCTGGGGCGTCAGGAGTCCGGATTCTTTGATGCAAATGGCAAGCTGGAGCGAAACTGGAAACCAGGCCCAACGGAGCCGCACTCCGAAAGCTTCTCCTTCTCCGGTGTTCTGATCGATTACGATTCCATAGCCTCGGGCTGCGGCGCGGATGGCGTCCATTCGTTTGGAATCGATGTTGAGGTAGGTTTTCTCAGCGGTAGACATTTGTTTGATACTATCGCGAGATGAAAACTCTTTTTGTTCTCTCGCTGCTGTTCATCTCGCCGGTTCCACATTTGAAGTTCCAGGATCCGGCTCCGATCTGTCCGCCTGTTTGCGGGAGTTGCTGTGGTGGAAACTGCCAGTGCGGACTCTGCCAATGCGCGAATGTCGCTTTGCGCGCTTCGTGCCGAACCCGTAATCACAAGGCTGCTGCTGTGCTAACTGCCTGCCACCTGCGCAAGAAGTGATCCTGCACTTGCTCCGGGGCCTCCGATCGATCCTACGAGGTTCCCGGATGCATCGTAATACTGATAACAGCCTGGGCCACAATAGACCGTTTTGACTGCGCCGGCCGCAAAGCTGGTTGCGGTCGTACTGACTCCAGGGGTCCAGGATTGACCGTTGTACGACCACCCAGTTGGTGAGTTCGGATCGGGCTGTGCGCCGTAGTGCTGGGCAGCTACCGGGCCGGCTGCGATCGCCGCGGCTTGCGCTGCTGCCTGTGCTGGGGTCTGCGTCCAGGCGTTTGCGGCGGGCTGGGCGGATTGGCCGGCGTTGAAGTAGGGATTCGGCCCTGGCTGGCTGGCTGCGTACGCTGGCGGGGCGAAATTGGCTTGTGGCGGGGCTTGCTGTGGAGGAGGGGCTATAGATTGCGGGCTCGACTGCGGCGGGGTCGGGGAATAGCTTGGTGGAACGGTGATATTCGCGGTCTTGTTCACTGCTGATGTGATGTTTGGGATAAATCCGGTTTCCGGATCGGTCCACGATGAAGAGGCAGGCGCGGCAGCCGGGCTCGCTGTTGCTGGTGATGCGGTTGGCGTTCCCTGGAAGTACTGCCACGCGAGATAAGCGGCTCCACCTAAGAGTAGAACGGGAAGGATCGAGTCTTCAGCCATTTGAGGCTATGGTAACTCTCTTTTGAAAGTGTCGGGCTCATCGGGGCGGGGCCGTTTAGTTTCAGGTGAATCGCTTCGACTTCGATCCATTGCTTTTCGAGTGAGGTCAAGGGGCGAGTCGGTATTACTCGTTCTCGCGCGAGCAGTTTCTCAAAGCGAATCCGGATTCTTTCCGCTTCTGGGTATCGGCGGCTCACGACTTTACGGTATCAATTCCCATCCGAAGGTTCCGACGCCGGGCTGCGTGCAAAGATACAGGCTTGATCCAATGGCCTGGGCGTCGTTCCTAACATATGCTTTGCCAACATCGGAGGATTGCGCACACGGCGGCGCGTTTGTGCAGGGAGTCGTGGCGGTGCCACATAAAAGTGGGATACCGACTCCGACAGGTAGCCTGAGAAAACTTGCTGTCGAGAAATCGTTTGCCGCGGTCCATAGGTTCGGAGCGTTCAAGAAAGGGCCAACCTGCCCGACGATGATCTCGAATCCATTTGAAGCGAGGGTGATCCCAGTTCCTTGGATAAACACAGGCGACGATGCGAGATTTGCCAGAGCGCTTTGGACTGTACTCCATGCTCCGTTTGTAAGCTGGCCTGATGCGATCGGGATTGAATTCACAGGGAAGGCGGAAATTCCAAGGAGGTTCGAGCATCCTACGCAGCTCAATGCCGTTGTCGAAGTGCCCGCGATGATATTTCCGGTCATGGTGTCGACGTACAAGTACAGTTCGTCATTGCCTGGCGCTGCTGGGATCGTGATTGGCGCCGAGACATTGAACACCGTCGATCCGATCCTGTAAAGGCAGGGAGCGGCTACTGTGCAGGTAGGTCCGATCGTGAGGTTAACCGGGTTCGCGACGATGCTTAGTCCGCGCGGAAGGGCTTCGACTGGGATCAGTTCGATACCGGAAAAGATGGCGCTCGAAATTCTTTGATTGAAAGCAATCGTAACGGTACCAATGCTCTGAACCATACCGGAAACGTCGTACGGGATCTCGACGCCTCCGGCTCGTTGAAAGATATCGATATTGGTTAGCACTGGGTTTCCGTTTGCGGTGATTGTGAAAACCCGTTTCTGTGGGGCGTTGAAGTTCTTTATCGGCTCGATCAGGTGAACCAGCAAGGTATACGTGCCTGATGCGACGGAGAAATTGCAGGTGATCGGCACGCCCGCTACTGCTGTGTAGGCTGCCTGGTTGTAGATGGGATTTGGGAAGGTTCCGGGGTTCGAGAAAGCGGCTGTTCCGGTGCAGATATTCGGGCTCCACGCTGTTCCGGTCGCATCGGTAAAACTGGTGCTCCCTGTCCACATATGAACTTGTGCGGGCAGGGAGCAGGAGAAAAGCAGAAGTGCAATCGCGAGACGCATTTTTACGGTATGGCTGTGGCCGCGGTGATCTCGATCTTCGTGAATTTGTAGCCTCTTCTGGTCCAGGAAAGCATCTCATTGCAGATGTTGATCAACTCCCAGTGATGGTAGGAGAATGGAAGTTTTTCGGGATCGTAATAGAATCTGGCGTCGAAGAGTTCAGGCATTTACTTCTTGTAGAAAGCGTTGATGGCGTCGGCGGCGGCGTTGCATACGTCCGTCACGAGTTGGGCAGGAAGATTGACATGAGAAAGCAGGCTGGTAATGGAATCGAGCACCGGCTGAATTGCCGTCTCGATGGAAGTTCCGTTTACCGGAGTGCTGGTGATGGCGGCTTGAATTCCGCTGATCGCCTCCAAAACGGCGAGGGCAAGGCCGAAGTACTGAAAGATTTTGGTCATGATGGATTCTCGCATGTATCAGAGGTGGGGCGTGGTGTCTGTCAGGTATGTGGACCAATCCACGAAGCCTTGCTCATTGTGAGCGGTCAGAGCGTTCAGTCCGTCAATCGGCGCTTTCGGATTTCGCAGGAGAGCGAGTCCGACTGAGGCGATGTCTGACACGTCGTCTACCTGAGCTTGCCATGAGAGCGGTACCCAATCGATTGCGTGTCCGACGACTGACGCAACCCCTTCGGCTACTAGGTCGGCTGTCACCACGTTGAAGGTCTCGGTAAAGCTGGGCTGCAGTCCCAAATCCATATGGCGGGCGGTCTGGCGGAAATTCGGCCACGATTGCCAATCGTTTTGGATCAGCTTCGCCCACTTTAAGCCGGCGAACATCTCCTCCAAGGATTTTGTGGTCCGGTATGCCCCTTCCTGCCGTTTTCCGCTGATATAGAATTCGAGGTCGATTCGCAGGGTGCTTGCAATCTCCAGGGCCGCGGCGCCGGCGGAAAGAATGTTCTTCAGGATGCGATCAGCGCCAAAGCATCCGATACGAACCAGGTCGCCTGAGAATGCCGGCCGGGGGTTGATCGCGGTGGCATCGAGGTAATACAGATTGGGGAGCGTCCAACAAACATCGTTGTACGTGTTAGAAATCCACGCAGAAAGCCGCGGCGAATTGCCTGCGAGGTGGAAGTTTGGAGTGGCGGTCTCGACGCTCATGTACTGTCTGATTAGCTGGAACGCCTTCGGGTCGGCCGCGAGAAAGCCCACGTTTGAATGGCTCGCAACAGCGAATTCGAGCGATGAGTTATTGATGGCGATGTCTTGCAGGTCGGCGGCTGATAGCCACGGGGCCGAAATGACGATGTGGGTGAGCGGCTGAATATTCGGGGGCTCGGTTCTTGCTTCGATGATCTTTGCTATTAATCCTTCGATGCTGGTGATTCCCCAAACGTCGGTGTAGATGCCTTTCGCGCGCAGGTATTTCGCGGTGTTGAGGGCGGTCACTCCGAGTCCGATGTGTGACGCCGGCGTGACTCCGAAGTTTTTGTAAACGAGGGCTACGCGAAACTGGCGGTTGAGTGGGGTTGTGATGGCGGGGACGCGCGCACGAGTCCCCGGTGTGTGATTCTTCGCTTCAAATGGCATTAAATTGTTTCTTCCT
>Ga0307476_10000682_pt1 | contig 24375 bp, 17 predicted proteins | sample atmos_gasesECM2C_2_FD_203314 | JGI IMG/M metagenome (GOLD analysis project Ga0307476, IMG submission 203314) | Hardwood forest soil microbial communities from Morgan-Monroe State Forest, Indiana, United States - atmos_gasesECM2C_05 | ecosystem: Environmental > Terrestrial > Soil > Temperate...
GGCGGGATTTCGGGTTTCGGAGATTGGGCGAGTGATCGAGCGCGAGGTGAGGCGCGATGGGTTCTCGGTGATTCGCGATCTGGGAGGACACGGCATTGGGCGAACCATCCATGAAGATCCGAGGGTGCCTAACTACGCGGATCCTGCAGCGAATCAGGTTCTCACTGAAGGGCTGGTGATTACCGTCGAACCGATTATCGCCGCTGGATCCGGGAGGGCGTTTGTGGCGCCGGATAAGTGGACCGTAGTCACCGCGGATCGCAGGCCTTCGGCGCATCATGAGCATACGCTGGTGATCACGAGGGGCGCGCCGATGCTGCTGACTGCGGGGTAGGAAGTCATCCCGAAGAGCCGCCTCTGAACGTTTACTGGCTTAATGGCGACGTTGCACCAATGACCGTTTCGGAGCAGAATTTCAAAACATTTTGCGGCGCCGGGTCGCGGCTCCAGCAGTTTGCTAACGCCTGGTCCGCTCAGCTACTCTTGTTCCATCTCGTACTAGGTTGATCGTGACTATGCGTGCCGGCCGTGTTCGCCTCGGTATCACAATCGTAACCATAGTGGTCAACTGCGCGCTTCTGGAAGCTCCAGCCCAGGACCTCACTTTTAAGAGAGAGCAGGCAGAACTTATTCTCGGCGACGTGGCGAATGACGTTGCAAGGCACTATTATGACCCCAAGCTGCACGGTGTAGATTGGGATGCTCAGCTCCGCGACGCCAAGAAGAAAATCGGGAACGCCACGTCACGTAATCTCGCCTTCGCAAATATCGCGGCCATGCTCGACAGCTTGAACGATTCTCACACCCGTTTTATTCCACCCCAGCGTTCCTTCGCCCTCGACTACGGCTGGCGCATCCAGGCTATTGGCGAACGATGTTTCGTGACGCGCGTTCGGCCGGAAACCGACGCCGCCAGCAAGGTCCATCCCGGGGACGAAGTTGTGGACATTAACGGGTACAAACCGACGCATTCGAACATAGTCCGCATTGAATACGTGCTGAATACCCTTCGGCCCCAAAGCAAGATCGAAGCCACCCTCCGATCGGCCGCAGGACAGGAACGGCGTGTCGACATCGTCCCCAAGATATTTCCGCGCCAACTTGTTACACCTACTCTCGGCGACATGAGGATGGTATGGGAGGACGAATACAAGCGCACCGTGCCGCGAGTCGTTTCGCTCGATGGCGATGTGCTGGTGGTGAAGGTTCCCATATTCGCATTCGACAAGGCCGAGGTGGACAAACTCATCAGCGGAGCGCGAAAGCACAAGGCGGTGATCCTCGATCTGCGGGGTAATCCGGGCGGCTTCGCGGACTCGCTGAATCTGCTAGTAAGCGGATTCTTTGATCAAGGAGTGAAGATCGCAGAGGTTGTATCGCGCGACGGTACCAAAGGCCGGTTCGCCAAACCAGATCACGAAACATTTTCGGGCAGACTGATCGTACTGGTCGATAGTCGGTCCATGTCCGCTGCTGAGGTCTTCGCGCGCATCGTTCAGCTCGAGAAGCGCGGCATCGTCATGGGCGACCGCACGCCTGGCGTAGTCATGGAAGCGCAAACGTACGGTCATGCTTCCGCCGGCATTGTGTTCGGCGCTTCCGTCACCGTAGCCAATCTCATAATGTCCGACGGCAGCAGCCTCGAGCATATCGGCGTTGTACCAGACGAACTGGCCCTGCCCACGACCGATGACATTGCAAATGGCCGCGATTCTGTCCTAGCGCGCGCTGCCGGAATCGCTGGCGCCAAACTCTCCCCCGAGGACGCCGCTGGACTCTTCCCCTATGAATGGCAAGAGCTTTATAGCTTCGCCGGACACTAAGCCCAACGTAGAGTAATCAGATGGGAATAGAAGGCCGTCTCAGACGGGAGGCGGAGACGCTCCCGGGTTACCGCCTCGCTGTGCAGCGTAGGGGGCGCTTCGCCACCCGAAAACCCGCTCGCCCCTCTACGCCTTGATGTGGCAGCTGGCCAGGCCGCGCTTTTCGAGATACTGCTGGTGGTAGTCCTCGGCGGGGTAGAAGGTGACTGCGGCGACGATCTGGGTGACAATCGGTTTTGAGTAGCGGTGCGCCTTTTCGAGGGCTTCCTTCGAGGCTTGTGCCTCGGCTTGCTGGGCCGGGGTGTGGAAGAAGATGGCGGAGCGGTATTGCGTTCCCCAGTCCGGGCCCTGGCGGTTGAGTTGCGTGGGGTCGTGATTCTCCCAAAAGACTTTCAGCAAGTCGCTGTAGCGAACCTGGGCGGGATCGAACTCTACTTCTACCGCCTCGGCATGGCCAGTGCGGTCGGTGCAGACTTCTTTGTAGGTGGGACTATCGGTACTTCCGCCGGTGTAGCCCACGCGGGTGGACAGGACTCCGGGCATCTGCCGGAAAGTGGCTTCCACTCCCCAGAAACATCCCGCTGCAAATGTGGCTTTCTCCATTTTCAGATGGCTCCTTGGTTCACCCTCATTAGATGACGAATCCGGCGGAAAGTCACGTCCTGGAAAGCCCGGCGGTGGCAACGCGGGAATCGAGCTTCGCTCGACGGACCCTTCGTAGCTCAGGGCTGGCAGCGACGCGGCTGTCCCCACATTAGGATTTCCCTGACCTTAAACGTTACTAAAGTGCCGATGACCTTATCGGGTAATTGACGTCCATTAGAAATTCATTATAAAGTGCGACAGGGTTGTCCCAGTCGTCGTCCCAGGAGACGTTCCAGTGCTTCTAGAATCCAGCCGCGCCAGGAGTGTGCAGAGGTTTGCCACTTTTCTGCTATTGGCGCTGGCGGCCGTGCCTGCGGCGATGGCCGTTTCGAACTTCGCTTCTCCGCGTCGCGTCGGCTACAACACCGGAGACCAGTGGGAGCCTGCTCTGGCGGCGGATGGCCATGGACACGTCTATATTCTTTTTCCCCAATATGGTGCGGCGAGCGATTGCCCGGCCTGCACCGCGCCCACGATCGCGTTAATGGTGAGCAATGACAACGGATTGTCGTGGCAAGCGCCGCATCCGCTGGTGGCTTCTTCAACTGGCCAGTTTGATCCGCAGATTGTGGTTGATCCCGTGGACCGGCAGACGGTTTACGCGTCGTGGCTGCAGAACAACAAGCGGGATGTGATGGTAGCGCGGTCGCAGGATTTCGGGCGCAGTTGGTATTTGGCGGTGGCGGAGCGGTCGCGCGACAACGACGATGCCGACAAGCCCGTGCTGGCGGTGCATGGTGCGGACGTATACGTGGGATTCAATCGAGAGCAGACTTTCCTTGTGGCTGCGTCGCATGATTATGCCCAGAATTTTTCGTCAGTGGCCGTGAATGGCAATGCGGAGCCGGGTTGGTCGCTGGCGGGCGGAGCTACGGTGGGTCCGAACAACGATGTCTACTTTTCGTGGACGGCCTACGCGCGGCGGGACCTCAGCACGCATCCAGTGAGCATTTATGTGAGCCGGTCAGCGGATTCTGGACGGACCTGGAGCACGGTTCTGCTGGACGTTTCGAGCGCGCCACCAGGTTGCGCAGCGCAGGGCTGCGAGGCCGAGTACCTGGGCGCTCAGATTGCGCTGGCCTCCGATGCGGCGGGAACGGTCTACGCGCTGTGGAATGCGGGCACGAGGCATGGCGGCCCGGAACGCATATATTTTTCGTCTTCTACCACCGGTGGAGCGAGTTGGTCCGCGAAGGTAGACGTCTCGGCTGCGGATGATCAGGTAGAACACTGCTTTCCGGCGATTACTGCTGGAGCGGCCGGCGATGTGCGCATCGCGTGGATGGACACGCGCGAATCTTCTCTGTGGAATGTTTTCCAGCGAAGTTCGAGCAACGGCGGCGCCACCTGGTCGACTGAGAGCCAACTCTCAGGTTCGACGCGGGGTTACGACCGGGCCTACGACTACGTTCGGCCCGATGGTTTCCGCTTTCCCTTCGGCGATTACTTCTCCATCGCCATCGATAACCTCGGAAACACGCATGCCGTGTGGGGCGAGGGCCGGAATTATAAGTCTCCCGGGTCGATCTGGTACACTCACGGGCGTTAGCCAACGGCGGGCGCAGTGCGTCCTACAATTCAAGCCTCATTCATTCATCATCTGGCATAGCTTCATTCGTAGCGGGCGGCAATCCCTAATCTTGATTTGCTAGCGGAGGTGTTTGATGAGGTTCATGGGCGTGAACATGTGGGCTGTCTTAGCAAGCGCATTGGCCACGATGGTGGTCGGGTTTGTGTGGTATTCGCCTTTGCTGTTTGCGCGACCTTGGACCGTTCTGATGGGATACGACCCGGATGACAAGGCGAAACTCGCCGAGATGCAGAAGAGCGCGGGGCCTTCTTACATGCTGGCGCTGGTGGCTAGCCTGATCTCCGCAGCGGTCCTGGGGAAAATCATTGCCGTCGCGACCATCAGCAGCCCGCTGTATGGCATGAAAGTGGGGCTGGCGGTTTGGCTGGGATTTGTGACCACGGTGCAACTGACGAACTCACTCTTTAGCCGGCAACCTGCCAGACTCTATGCAATCAACACCGGGTATCAGTTGGCTTGCTACCTGGCGATGGGAGCGATCATGGGAACGTGGCGGTAGGGAATCTCCCGAATCTTCGATGGCCGGAAGCGGACAGTAACCTGAGGGGCTAAAGCCCTAAATTCAGGCATTTGTACGGCACGACTAAAGTCGTGCCCTTCCCTATCCGTTTCTTAAGAGGCCCTTCTTCTTGGCCCCGCCTTCTGATTGCCTATTCCAAAATCATGCCGCCGGTTAGGTCTGCGAGGCGGGTGACTCCACGATCATGGCACCAGCGTTGGAGTTCGTCGACGATCTTCTCGGTGGCGCATGGGTCCCAATAGCTGGCGGTGCCGATCTGGACTGCGGTTGCGCCCGCGAGCATGAATTCGACTACATCGGCAGCGGTTGAGATGCCTCCCATGCCGATTACCGGAATGTCGACCGCGTGGGCGGCATCGTAGACCATGCGCAGGGCAATGGGCTTGATGGCCGGGCCGGAGAGTCCGGCGGTCACGTTGGCGATGCGGGGTTTGCGGGTGTCGGCGTCAATCGCCATGGCGACGAAAGTATTGATCAGGGAGATGGCGTCGGCGCCTGCCTCCTGCGCGATGTGGGCCATCTGCGCGATGCTGGTCACGTTGGGCGAGAGCTTCACGATCAGGGGCCGGCGGGCGGCGCGTTTCGCCGTGGTCACCACCTCGTCCAGAGAGCGCGGATCGCTGCCGAACTGCAGTCCGCCTGAAGTGGTGTTGGGGCAGGAAACATTGAGTTCGTAAGCGCCGATGCCTTCGCCGTCGTTGAGGATTTCGATGGTCCGTTCGTAGTCCTCGCGGGTGTAGCCGAAGACGTTGGCCAATACCACGATGTTTTTCAGCTGGCGCAGCTTGGGCAGCTTCTGTGCGAGAAAGGCTGCGGCGCCGATGTTCTGAAGGCCAATGGCGTTGAGCATGCCGGCAGCGGTCTCCCAGAGGCGGGGCGGCGGGTTGCCGATCATCGGTTCGCGGGAGAGACCTTTGACGACGAATCCACCCAGCTTGTCGAGGTGGACGACATCCTCGAACTCGACGCCGTAACCAAAAGTTCCGCTGGCCGCGATGATGGGGTTTTTCAGTTGGACGCCGGCGAAGCTGACGCTGAGATCCGGGGAAGAATTGCCGCCGTTTTCGGAGGAGGAGGTCACTGCGGCGGCCTTTCGTTTGTGGGGCCTGAAGGAGATCCGGCGGCGTTCTCCGAGTGGTGCGCAGGTGCGAGCGCCTCGGTGAGGACGCGGCCCACGGCGTGGGTGGGAGCATTGATGCCGAGCAGCGAGGCCAACGTGACAGCCAGATCGACTGGCTCGGCGTGCGTGCGATAGGTTCCCGGGCGGAAGGGCAGTCCGTAGAACGCCAGGGGCACGTGCGTGTCGTAGGTGTAGGGGGATGCGTGGTCCGTACCTTTGGACGACCCTACTGTGTAGATTTCTGGAGCTCCCATCACATACCAGCCGCCTTCGGGCGAGTAGCTGTGCAAGAACTTTCTGCCGAGAGCGGTATCGGGTATTTCGCCCTCCGCGAGCTGCGACTTGGTGAAGTAGTCGCGCAGTCCGGCCTGCTTCATCGCCTCTCCGACGGCAGTTTCCGCGTCGTGCTCTTTGACGTGAGCGGCGGCGAAGGCATCCTGATCGAGCCAGGCGTCCGGGTAGTCCAACTTTATGTAAGAGGCGGCGTGACCGGGCGAGAACTTCGCGGTCAACGCGCTGTTGATCTGGGCTTCTAATTTCTTGGCATCCAGATTGGCGGCGGGAATGCGAAGCTTCTTGGCGGCATCGGGTAAAGCGGAGACGCCATGGTCCGCTGAAACTGCGATCCATAAATCCGCGAGGCCGACCTGATGGCCTAGTAAGGTGAAGAAGTCTGCGAGTTCACGATCGAGCGCGAGCGCCATGGCGGCCATCTCCGGCGAGTCGGGGCCGACCTGATGGCCGAGAATGTCGTTCGGAGAAAGACTGATCGCCAGCAGGTCGGTGGCTTGCCCGGCACCGAGATTCTCGTAAACCACCAACTCCTTGGCGAATTCCAGTTCGTACTCGTTGGCGAAAGGAGTCGAGCCGACTACCTCATAGAAACCGGCATCGGAACCGTCTTTTCCCTTGCGATGCGTGGTTGAGCGCAGAACGTCTCCGTTGGCGTTCTTCCAATCGCGATCCCAATACTTTGCCGCGCGGTTGGCGGCATTGAAATCCTGCGCCCACTTGGGCAAATCGGGGCGATAGTAAGTGGAAGTGATCCACGCGCCGCTCTTGGGGTCGATCCAGTAGGCGGCGTCAGCGGCGAAACCGCCGGGGAGAACGGCAGCGCGATCCTTCAAAGAAACGCTAAGCACTCGAGCCTTCCCTTGGGTCGCGAGTTTGAGTTCGTCGCCGAGCGTGTCGGCGAGAAGGTTGTGCGGCGATGCGCCGGCTTTGTCTTTAGTTTGGTCTGGGGCAAGACCTACGAGCTTAGTATTATCGTCCTCGACCGACGTAACCATTTTCTTTTTCTTTGGATCCCACCACTCGTTGGCCACGATGCCGTGGCCGTTGCTGTAGGCGCCGGTGAACAGCGTGGCGTGGCCGGGAGCAGTGCGGGTGTTGGCATAGTCGTAATTGCAATCGGTGAAGTTGGCGCCGTGGTCGAGGAGCAGGCGGAATCCGCCTTCACCGAAGCGGTCGCGGTAGCGCTCGAGATAGTCGCCGCGAAACTGGTCGATGATGATTACCACAACCAGCTTGGGATGGGCGTTGTAGGCGGAGGCGAAGCTGGTGGGTATGGAGACCAGGATGAGAATGGCAAGAACTGATAGCGCAACGCAGCGGCGAACGGCAATGGAGCGGGGAGCGAATCTCATCGCGAAGGTAGTTTACACACGGGGGAGGGTTGGGCGAAAGCTGGCTAAGGTTTCGAGCTTCGCTTGACGGACAGCCGAGAGCCCGCCCTGAGCGAAGTCGAAGGGGGCGGCTGTCCCCACATGACTCTCTTCGGACGAGCATCTCTTCCGCGTGCATTCTTCGCCCGGTTTCCGATACAGTAGTTGTTCCCATGCTTGATCTGAGCTTTGTTCGCGACAATCTGCCTCGGGTGGAGGAAATGCTGCGCCAGCGCGGCATGGATCCGGCTGCGGTGCTGAAGGATTTCAGCGACGTCGACACGCAGCGCCGGAAGGCCATCACCGAGGCCGAGACCATGAAGGCGCGGCGGAATAAGGCCTCTGAAGACATCAACAAATTAAAGAAAAGCGGCCAGGACGCCGCTGCAGCAATCGCGGAGACGAAAGACCTGCGCGAGCAGATTCAGGCGCGGGAGAAGACCGCCGCCGATCTCGACGCCCGCCTGCAGGACATTCTTGCGGGAATTCCCAACATGCCGGATTCGAGCGTGCCGGTTGGCCGCAGCGCCGAAGAGAATGTGGAAATCCGCCGCTGGGGCGCACCTCCCAAGTTCGACTTCCCTGCCAAGCCGCATTGGGAGATCGGCGAGCAGCTCGGCGTGCTTGATCTGGAACGCGCGGTAAAGCTCACGGGTGCTCGCTTTGCGGTTTACTGGGATTTAGGCGCGAAGCTTGAGCGGGCGCTGGCGAATTTCATGCTGGACCTGCATACGCGCGAGCATGGATATGCCGAAGTCCTGCCTCCGTATCTGGTCAATTCCGAATCCATGTATGGCACCGGGCAGCTGCCCAAGTTTGCTGCTGATTCTTTTCGTGTGCCTCACGGGGAAAAAGATCTCTGGTTGATTCCCACGGCCGAGGTTCCCGTCACGAATCTTTACCGTGACGAGATTCTCGACGCGGCGCGGCTGCCGATTTCGCTCACGGCTTACACGCCATGCTTTCGCAGCGAAGCAGGCTCTTATGGGAAAGACGTGCGCGGGATCATCCGGCAGCACCAGTTTCAGAAAGTGGAACTGGTGAAGTTCGCGCGGCCGGAGCATTCGTATGACGAGCACGAGAAGCTCACGCGGAATGCGGAGACGGTGCTGCAAAAGCTCGGCTTGCATTATCGCGTGGTGGCTTTGTGCACTGGAGACATGGGACCGTCTTCGGCGAAGACTTATGACATTGAGGTGTGGCTGCCGGGGCAGCAGTTGTTTCGCGAGATTTCTTCGTGCTCGAACTTTGAAACGTACCAGGCGCGGCGGGCGAATATCCGTTATCGTCGCGAAGGCAAGAATAAGACGGAGTTTGTGCATACGCTGAACGGAAGCGGATTGGCCGTGGGCCGGACCTGGGTGGCGATTGTCGAGAACTGCCAGCAGGCCGATGGGAGCGTGGTGATTCCCGAGGTGTTGCGGCCTTACATTGGGGCGGATAGGATTACGCGGAAAAGTTTTTGATGGCAAAGTTTCAAGGTTTCAGTGTTTCAAGGTTTCGAGATCCTAACGCTCGGGACGGAACTGTGAAACTTTGAAACGTTGAAACCTTGAAACCCGGAGACTAGACTTGCCAAGTGTGGACATCAGCACGACCGCGACCGGCGCGCCTTCCCTCCCGATGAACGGCGCGTGGCGCACAATTCGGAGCTACGTCCTGTGGCAGCATGAGCGGGGCACGCTGCACTACGACATCATGGTCACGCTGATTCTCATTTTTGTCTTCTTCTCGCCGCGGGTCATCAACTTTAACGACAAACCTGTGCTGCGCGATCCGCATCCCACTGATGTTGTGGTCACGCCGGATGCGCAGGGTCGTCTGGTTTACCAGATTTCCGCCAGCGCAATTACGCCGGGGGACGATCAGTCGGTGCGGGGTCAGTTGCTTCGAATCATCAAGCCGATTTCCGGCGAAGTGTCGATCGTGAACTACGAGCCGGTTGCCGACGGCAAGGGACATGTGCAGACCTATAAAGTTCTGGTGAAAAGATAGCCGGCGAATGAGACCTTTCTGCCGCATCCCTGCGATCGTGTTGTTTGGAAGTCTCTTGTGCGGCTTCGCACTTCAGGCTAAGCCGGAGATCTGCTCGCTGGAGTGCGTCCTCGAGAAGATGGACGAGGCCGCGTCCAACTTCCGCAGTGCGCAGGCCGACTTCGTTTGGGACCAATACCAGAAGGTGGTGGACGAACATGACACGCAGAAGGGAACGGTTTACTACCGCCGGGTGGGGAAAGAAATCGAAATGATGGCGGAGATTAAGGAACCCGACGCGAAGTTCGTCCTTTACAAGGATGGCAAGATCCAGATCTACCAGCCAAAGATCGAGCAGGTCATCGTGTATCCCACAACCGGCAACCAGAGCGAGATTGAGAGCTATCTGGTGCTGGGCTTCGGTGGCAGCGGGCAGGATCTGAAGAAGTCGTTCGAGGTGAGTTATCTGGGCGAGGAGATCGTGGGCGGCATCGCGACGGCGAAGCTGGAACTGATTCCCAAGAGCGAGAAGTTTCGCAATAACGTGTCAAAGATTCTGCTCTGGATTGACTTGAGCCGGGGCATCTCCCTGCAACAACAGTTCTTCCTACTTCAAGGCGACAATCGCCTGGCCCAGTACTCTTCGGTGCAGATGAAGGCTAAGATCGGTAACGACGTGTTTCAGTTGAAGACCACGAAGAAGACGCAGTTTGTCTCGCCTCGCGGGTAAGTGGTTGAATCTAAAGGATAAGAATGTGTACTAAAAAGGGAATGCTGGGCGCTATACTGCCTTAAGGATTCGCTTTCGAGTTCAGCCGTTTCGAGTTTATCCGTTTCGAGTTCATCTTTCGAGTTTATATATGGCCAAAGTTTTTACGATTCCTGTTCCACCCAATTTTGGCAGTAAGCGACGAGAGCGTACCTCCGATCCTCGTTATGTCGATGGACAGCGCGTGCTGGTGGAGGCCATGAAGTATCTGGCCCAGAGCGATCCGGTGTCAAACCGCCCTGCGATTGAACTGATTTCCGAGCACGTGCGCACGCGATTCCGCATGAGCGACTCGCCCCTGGCGTAGCTTCCCTGACTGACCTCCGAAGTTGGTTAGCCTCCCGACCTTCCTTGCAAACAAAAGGCACGGCGAACGCCGACCCCTGCAGCGAGACCTTTCACGATTAGAAAACGTACCGCAGCATGAACTCCATGACCCTCGGATTGGAGAGCGTGGAGCTGAAATTTCCAAAGCTGCTGCTGCTGGAGAGAAAGTTGTTGCCGTTCAACTGCATCGTCCCCACATCAAAGCGCGCTGAATTCGTCACGTTGAACATCGACCAACTGAACTTCACAAGTTGGCTTTCTTTGATGGGCCAGCTTTTTGTGACTGTGGTGTCGATATCAAACGTGCCGGGGCCACGCAACCCATTCCGCAGTCCTCCCTCGCCGGGATAGGCCTGACGGAAAAGATTAATGGCGGCGTTCGGGTTGGTGCTTGCATCCGTGATTCCAGGATCCCGGAAGACATTCGGGCCTGTTCCGCCGCCCGACTGAGCTACGATGTAGCTCCCAGTCTTAGGCCGCGCGGTGCTGAGGGGTACGGCAGGGGTCTCAAGGTCGTAGTTTGTCGCCCACTCGGGGCTGTACAGGGTGAAGGGATATCCCGTGGAGTAGCGCCCGAGACCGGAGAACGTCCAGCCGCCAACGACCGCATTCGCGAAGCTTCCCATGCCTGCACCGAAGCGCTTACCGCGACCGAGCGGCAGTTGGTAGACCCAGTTTGCGTTGAAGATTTGAGTGGTGTCGAAATCTGAAACGGCGCGATTCTGTCGCGGGAACCAGGAATTGAGTATCTGGCTGGCGAAGCCACCTCCCTCAAACGTACTGACTCGTTCGGCGTTGGAACCGTCGTCGATTGATCTGGAGTATGTGTAATTCAAATCGAATTCCAAACCACCTGCACGATGGCGCAAGCTGAACTGGGCAGCATTGTAGGAGCTGTTGCCGATGCTCCTCCACGCGTCCATCGAAGAGAACTGCGGCGAATAGTAATCGTAGCCTTGGCTTAGAGCTCCGTTGATGGTGGCGCAGGCAGGAAAACAAGTGGTGGCGTTGACTAACCCGGGTGAGTCGGCGAGTTCGAGCGCCGTAGTTTCGTTGCCGGCGTAATTGCAGAACAGGTCGTACATGGCCTGCGTAGCTGTGACCGTGCTGGCGTTCGAAATCGGAGCGCCAAGGCACGGTTGGGTGAATCCGGCTGGCTCGGATGAGGTACCGAAAAGCTGGTTGGCAACACTGCCTAAAGCGGGACCAGCCGCTGAGAATATGTTTTCCCAATAGTTAGTGCCAATCGACGCAGCGTTGATGTTTTGAATCGGCGTTCCCGCATAGTACTGTTTGGCCAGCGCCTGTACTGCCTGGAAGTAAGTATTTTTGCTCTGGGGGTCTTTGAGATTGGTCGGCAGCGCCAAGTCTTCTTCCTGCATCAGGCGATGGGCGAAGCGGCCAACGTAGGAGGCTTCGAAGACAAAGCTTGAGGGCAGCTCGCGCGTGATCGAGAAATCGATGAGGTGCGAGTAAGGAGTTTTCAGCTTGTCATCCAGTCCCCAGGTGATGGCAAAGCCGCCGGGAGTGGCGGCGCCGGAGGGCGGAAAAACCGGGAACGGGCCAGTGGGCGGTGCGCCGATCAGCGAGCAAGGAGGTGTGCCGCAGCCGTCGTTACTGCTGGTCGGGATGTTGAAGAGTCCCGAATACCGCGCCGAGCCGTCTACGGTCTGAATTCCGGCAGGATTTATTTCGGCTGTGGTCAATCCAAACGAGCCCTGGCGATCGAATGTATTGACGATTCCTTCTCCGAAGTGGTCGAAATAGATGCCATAGCCGGCACGAATCGAGGTTTTGCCCTGTCCGCCCCAGAGGCGCTTCGACAATCCGCTCTCGGCTTTGGGGGAATAGGCAACAGCGAGGCGGGGGGCAAAGTCCTTGTAATCGTAGGCCCAATAGGGTGGCTTGCCGTTGGCTTGGCCGGACAGGCCGAAGCCGATGGCTGGATCGTAGACCTGCCCGTTGGTTGCCGCCGCCGAGCGTTGATTGAACCAGTCATTCAGACTGAGGGTCGGCGCAACTTGGGTGCCGGTGGTTTCATACGGTGGCTGCAGAATTGAATAACGCAGGCCATAGGTAAACGTGAAGTTGGGCTTAACCCTCCACTGATCCTGCCCGTAGAACTCGTATTCGTGATTGCGGAAATGGCGAGGAACGAGTTGGCCCTGAGGAATGACGCTCAGGGTTTTGGTTAACTCGTAGTTTGCGTTGATCTGTGTGATGATCCCCGCCAAGGCTGCCATGGCAAAGTCATAACTGGCGCTGAAGTTAGGGTCGACGGCTGGGAGGTTAAACGCCGCAGGGTCGAGGCTGGTGCCCGTGTTCGAGATACCAGAGAAATTCAGCCAGTAGACGTTGGTCTGACCCTGGAAGAAGTTTTGCGCATCCGATTCGCGCAAGTTGTCAATCTCCCGGTAGTTTCCGCCGAACTGGAAGGTGTGGCTACCCATCACCTTGGTGACGTCGTCGACAATGTTTTTCACCGGCACATGAGTGTTGATGGTAGGAGTAAAGGCATTGATGTTGTCCATGCCGCGAAAGTCGTTGTAGGCCTGCGTCTCCAAGCCCTGGATGTTCAGAAGCTGACTGATATACCCGAAATGGAAATTGTTGATCAGGGAACTGCTGAAAGTGGCGGTATACCCGACCGTGATGCCCTTGTTGTTGTCGCGTTCGACTTGCCCTGCGGGTTGTCCGGGAAACTCCGAGCCACCGTCGCCGGTAACGGTATTGGGCGAGTTTACGAAGTTGCGCTCCGCCGTCCGTTCATTATCCATGATGCCCTTCAGAAACAGGCGGTGGTTGGCGTTCCTTGTGAGGTTGTAGTCGAACCTCAAGACGTAATCATCCAGACTCGCGGGCAGCGGAGACGGAAAGGTGAAGCCCACAAAGTCGAGCCCATCGCCGACCGTAATCGTGTTGGGCTGAGGGTACTGATTGAAGATGGAGCTCTGGCTAGAGGCTGAATTGCCCTGGAGGTAGGCGATGAGCGGATTCGCACCGGGCCCCAGCGGGCACGTGCCGTTGCCGGAGCAGTTCGGATCCATGCCGGCGATATCGTTCGGGTTCAGCGTCGCGATTAGCGTACCGCCTACGTTCTGAACCTTGGGATTGCTGGCTATGCAGTTCACTGTGTCAGTCACGTCACAGGGGTAGCTGATGTTTCCGGTGCGAAGCCCCAAACTAGGAACAACGCGCGTGACTTGCAGATCTTCGCGCTTGCGCTGGCCCTCGTAGGCGGCAAAGAAAAACAGTCGATCCTTAATGATGGGACCGCCAATGTTGGCTCCAAACGTATTGCGCAACAAGAACGGCGGGGAGTTGGGCTCATCAGCCTGGAGTTGCGAGGCCTTGTTGAACCAGTCGTTTCCGGTGGTGAAAGTGGGCCGGTTGTAAACGTAAAGCGAGCCGTGAACTTTGTTGGAGCCGCTCTTGGTCACCTCAGAAACCTGTCCGCCGGAAGAGCGGCCCGTGTCTGCGTCGGAGTTGCTGGTGGTTACCTTGAGTTCCTCCAACGAATCAAGAGGAGCGCGGATCGCCCCAGTGAAAGCCGTGCCCTCAAGCTGGTCGTTGTTGTCGACGCCGTCGAGAGTAATGTTGGTTTGGTCGCTGCGGGCTCCGTTCACCGCGCCGGCCCGGCTGTCGGAAGCGCTGGAGATGTGGGTGCTGTTGCCGGTGAATACCACTCCCGTCTGCAGGCTGAGAATGCCGGCGGGATCGCGTCCTTCGAAGGGCAGGTCAGCAATCTGATCGGCGCCAAAAGCGTGCCCGAGGGTGGCATCCTGGGTGTTGACCAGCGGGGTCGTGCCGCTGACCTCGACAGTGATAGTTCCGCCGGTTACCTGCATGGTGACATTCAAGGTGGCAGGAGACGCCACTTGCAACTCCACGCCACTTTGTTTCATGGTTGCGAAGCCTGAGGCATCCACGGCAAGCTCATACTTTGCGGGCGGCAGTTCGAGAAACTGGTAACTTCCTTGACTGTCACTCTTGGTAGTGCGGCTGAATCCAGTGGCCGGGTTTGTAATCGTCAGAGTTGCCCCGGAGACGACGGCTCCTTTGGCGTCGTAAACCGTACCGCGCAACGACGTGGTTGAAACTTGCGCCAGGATCAAAGTGCTGAAGGCGAGGAAAAACCCGACCACCAGAGTAATTACACGCACGCCAGAACGCATAGAGCCCCCTTTACCCACGACGGGCGAACCACTTCGGATGTTGTCCCGGAAACAGAAAGACAGTCGAGAGCCGGGAAACTGATAGGGCGGTATTGTGCAACTCCCGGGCCACAGAGTTCAAGCTGAATTTTCAATGTTTTCATTATCTTGAAACGTTTGAATACATCTTTTCACATACGGCGTTCCAGATTTGGGAGCCTGTTTATGCGAGTTTTCGATGGTTTCTATAGGATTTATCGATCAACAACGCTGCTGCCATGACTATGACCATGGGATAGCATTCCAGCGTGTAGCGGGGTTCCGGATTTTCCAGAGTGCCGAGGAACAGCGAACGCAGGACAAGAAACATAACAAATAATCCGAAGCCGAATGAGTCGCGCGAGCGCCAGGCACCGGCAACGGCGGCCGCGACATATGCGAGGTTGATCAGGCCGAAAACGATGCTGACCGTAAGCCACGCAGGGTCGTCATCGAACTCCCACCAGCGCGGGTCGGAAGGCAGCAGCTCGGTTCTGGGACGCAGCCACATGTCGGCAATGCGCAAGGAGGGAAGCCATACGTAGTATCGCAGGGGTGCGGCTTGGATGCGGGCCGCGGCCAGGGCGGCGAAGCGCGCGTCGAGTTCGGAAGTTACTTCATGATCCTGGTTGTAGTCGGCGAAGAGTTGCTCGGTGGCCTGCCGCTCGACCGTCGAATCGAAAGCGCGCCGCGGCAAGCGCGTGACATCGATGGCGTCGCCCGGCACCCTCCAATAAATCTCCTGCACGGAGGTGTAGTCCGCCATCCAGGTCTTGATCCAGCGATTGAATCCCGGCATCGGGTGTTCGTCGGACTCGGTGGCATAACGGGGCGCGAGCGGTTGGAAGCGGTGCATGGTGTGCAGGTTACGCAGCGTCCAGGGGACTAGGGGCGCGAATGCGCCAACGGTAAGAATCACTCCCGCGGTGAGCATGGGAAGCAAGCCGGGCACGAGCCGGGATCCCGGAGTCTTTTGCACCGCGAAGCTTCGCAGGAGAAGCAGGAACCAGTATCCACCGACACCGGCGAACAGGATGCCGCCGTCTGGCCGCAACAGGATGCACGCTCCGATGGATAGGCCGCACGCGAGCCAGGTTGCTGCCGCCGCTGCTGACTGCTCGTCGTTGTGGTCACGAAGCGCAGAAAATCCGCATACGGCCAAATCCAGCGCCACCGTTGTAAAAAAGATCTCCAGCGTCTCCGTGAGAGCCGCGGCCGCGTAGTTAGCCAGGAACGGACACAGCGCCGCTAGCAGGAACGCCGCTTTCGCCACAGGCTCGGAGAACATCCGGCGCGCCAGATCCGCCATGAGGAAACAGGTCCCCAGATCGAATAGAAGCTGAATGAGCAGGACGGCGCGGAAGTTGCTCCACCCGAAGATGGCGAAAATCGCGGCAAGGAATGCGGGGTATCCCGGCAAGCGGGAGAGAGTTGGCATCACCTCGCCGGAATTCGTGATGCCGTAGACGCCATGTCCCAGCCAGTTTTCGGCGATATCGGCATAGAGTCGCGAATCGTCGACGACCGCGGGAAAGTGCAGCACAAAGACGAGGCGCAAAGCCACCGCCGCCAGGGTCGCCGCGAGAAAGAACCGAGCATCCTTCCGCACCAGTTCCAGCACGCTGAGAATATAGCGCGTTTGGAGTCATCGTCGGTCGGGGAAAGTGCACCGGTCGTTTCAAAAGAGGATTCGTTCCACCCTTGCGTCACTTGCCGGGTCTCTTGGCTGGTCCGACCGGGAATTGACCGTCTGGCGCCCGCGGCATACGATGAACGATTAGCCCTTCATGGCAGAACCTGTTTTTTACGATCCGCAACGTGCCCGGTGGAAGCGTCTGAGACGCTTGGTCGACGCGGCAGTCGCCGCGCTGTCGGCACTGATTATTTTCTTTGGGTACGCCACGCTGCGGGATGAGCGCCTGCCTGAGCTGCTTTTCTCACCCCAGAAACGCGCCTTTAAGGCCTTGAAAGAAAATGAGAAAGATAAAGCTCGCGACCGCCAGAAGAAGCTGGCCAACCGATCCCATCGCAAGTCGAAGCTGCCGGCTTCGGAAGTCAAGTTAAACCAGGAAGAGGGCATCCGCGCGGCATTCTACGTGCCCTGGGATGCGGCCAGCTTCTCTTCTCTGCGCGATTTTTCCCGCCAGATCGATCTGCTGTATCCCGACTGGCTGCACGTGCTCACTCCCGACGGCCGCCTGCAGGCGGTGGACGACCAGACCAATGCGTTTTTCGACGTGGTGCAAAACAATCGCGCGCGCTCCGTCGACGACCGCGTGATGCCTCTACTCAAGGCGGAGGACTCCGCCATGGAAGTTTTTCCCATGGTGAACAACTTTGACGGCACCGAGTGGGTGGGAGGAATCACGGACTTTCTGAACAATCCCAGCGCCCGCGCGGTCTTTCGCCAGCAGGTTGCCTTGTATCTTTCGTCGGACCATTTTCGCGGGTTGATGGTGGATTTTGAAGCGTTCCCCAGCGCAGGACAGCCGGGCTATGTGGCGCTGCTGAATGAACTTTCTTCGGACCTGCATGCCCGCGGGATGAAGCTCTACGTCAGCGTGCCCGCGCACAATCAGGAATTCAACTACGCTGCAATCGCAGCTCCGGCGGATGGCGTGGTTGTCATGAACTACGACGAGCACTATCCCGGCGCGGCTTCGGGCCCGGTCGCCTCCCAGGATTGGTTCGTCGACAATCTCAAGTTCGTCGTGAAAGTCATTCCCAAGGAAAAGGTTATCTGCGCCATCGCCAACTACGGCTACGACTGGGTGTTGAAACCAAAGAAGGGCAAGCTGCCCGCCGATGCCAAAGACCACAGCGTCTCGGCACAGGAAGCCTGGCTGGAAGCGCGCGATTCCGATGTGGACGTAACCTTCGACGATGATGCGCTGAATCCGCATTTCAGCTATCTGGATGAGCACAGCCTGCAGCATGATGTTTGGTTTCTCGATGCGGTTACAGCTTTGAACCACATGCGCGCCGCGCAAATGCTGGGCATCCAGACGTTTGCCCTGTGGCGATTAGGGGGCGAGGATCGCACCCTTTGGCGTGTTTGGGACGTTCCCGGCGATGCTGGAGCGACCGACAAACTGCGTGACGTGCCTCCCGGCCAGGACGTGGACATGGAGGGCCAGGGCGAAATCCTGCGCATTGAAGACCGCCCCACTCATGGCACGCGTGACTTGACGATCGATGCGAATAGTAAGCTGATCACCGACGAGAACTTTCAATCTCTTCCCGAACCTTACCGTGTGGCGCGTTACGGCTACAGTCCGAACAAAGTCGTGCTCACTTTCGATGATGGGCCCGATCCGGAGTGGACCCCGAAGATCCTCGATGTGCTTAAGCGGGAGCACGCCTCGGCGACGTTTTTCCTCATCGGTATACAGACTGACAAGTTTCCAGGCTTGGCTCAACGCATTTATAGGGAAGGCCACACCATCGGGAACCACACTTTCACCCATCCAGACGTCAGCAATATCTCGGCGACGTACATGAAAGTGGAACTGAATCTGACGGAACGGCTTTTCGCCAGCCTGGTGGGAGTTCGCGCCATGCTGATGCGTCCGCCTTACGCGATTGACGAAGAACCCGACACCGCCGACCAGGTCCGGCCGCTGGAGATCCCGCAGGACATGGGGTATATCACCGTAGGGAACCGCATCGACCCCAACGACTGGAGCGATAAGCCGCGGCGTCACACCGCGGAAGAGATCTCAGCCTATGTGCTGGCTCACCTGCCGCCGTGCGGCCCCAACGATTTGCGATGCGGCAACGTCGTGCTGCTGCACGACGGAGGCGGGAATCGCGCGGAAACTGTGCGAGCTCTGCCCATGATTATTGAAGGCATCCGCGCCCGCGGGTACGAGGTCGCACCGGTTTACGAGCTGCTGGGCAAAGCCCGGGCCGACGTCATGGCGCCACTAACAACCCCCGAGCTTTGGGCCGCACGCCTTGACGGGTTGGGCTTCTGGCTATTCGAGGCAGCCATAATCGGAATCACATGGATCTTTTTCCTCGGCGACTTGCTGATGACCGGGCGTCTGCTTTTTATTGGCGCGGCTGCGGTCTATGACCGCCTGCAGGAAAAGATTTTCGGCAAGCCTGCCGAAGTAGCTTCGTACAAGCCCAAAGTCGCCGTCCTTATCCCCGCCTACAACGAGGAGAAAGTGATTGTGCGAACGGTGCGGGCCGCGCTCAACTCTGACTATCCTAACTTGCGTGTGATCGTGATCGACGACGGCTCCCGCGACCGCACGCTCGAAGTCGCGCGCGCCGCCTTCGCTCGGGAAGAGGCTGCAGGGGAAGTGCTTATCCTTACCAAGGCGAACTCGGGCAAGGCTGAAGCTCTGAACTATGGCATCGAACATATTGAAGATGCCGAACTTTTCGTTGGCATCGATGCCGACACTATCATCGCCAGTGATGCCGTCTCGCTCCTCGTGCCGCATTTCATCAATCCTAAGGTCGGCGCCATCGCGGGCAACGCCAAAGTAGGGAACCGCGTGAACCTATGGACGCGCTGGCAGGCTCTGGAATACATCACCAGCCAGAACTTTGAGCGGCGCGCCTTGGATGTTCTGGGGGCGGTAAGTGTAGTGCCGGGCGCGATCGGAGCGTGGAGGGTTTCAGCCGTGCGCGAGGCGGGTGGCTACCAGATTGACACGGTCGCCGAAGACGCTGATTTGACTATGGCGCTTCTACGCCGCGGCTACCGCGTGGAATACGAGGACATGGCTCTGGCTTACACCGAGGCCCCCACCAACGCGAACGGGCTGATGCGCCAGCGTTTTCGCTGGTCCTTCGGCATTCTGCAGGCAGTCTATAAACACAGTGGAGTGTTCGCGCGCAAAGGAGCGCTGGGTTTTGTGGCGCTGCCGAACATTGTGATCTTCCAGATTCTGCTGCCGCTGGTGTCGCCGCTCATCGACATCATGTTCGCGGTTGGAGCCCTCTGGTACTTCATCCAAAAGCATTTTCACCCCGATTCCACCGACCCCGCCAGCTTTCACAAGCTGGTCGCGTTCTTCTTCGTGTTCCTGGTGGTCGACTTTCTCGCGTCAGCGCTGGCGTTTGCGCTGGAGCGCCGCCGTCCAGATGATAAAGAAGATGCCTGGCTGCTGACCCAGGTCTGGCTGCAGCGCTTTGCCTACCGCCAGTTGTTTTCGGTGGTCCTGTTCAAGACGTTGAAGCGCGCGCTCGAAGGCCGCAAGTTCGCCTGGGACAAGCTGGAGCGCACCGCGGCGGTGAAGTATGTACCGTCAGAAAATCGAGATTCGGTGAACGTCCAGTAACTGCTCTGCGATGTGTCGTTTCCCACCCTACCGGAATAGTAGCTCCGCGAACTCCGTTAGATTCCGCCGCCAAACCATCCAAGTGTGCATCCCAGGCGTTTCGACCTCAGTCGCCTTCACGCCCTTGGTCTTGAGCCATTCCCGCAAGGCTCGGTTGACCGTGATCAGACGATCTTCGGTGCCACACGCGATCCAGAGCAGATGCAGTTGGTCGTTTGCTTTTGCATCGAGCGAGGGGAAGTCTTTCGGAAAGTCCTCGGGAATGCCGCCGGAACTGAAAGCGCCGATCCAGGCGAATTTGTCAAGGTTGTTCAAACCGGTGAGCAGAGATTCTGAGCCGCCCATGGACAACCCCGCGATAGCCCGCGCATTGCGGTCTTTCGTAATCCGGTACTCGCTTTCGACTCTCGGCACGACTTCGGTGAGCAGGGCTCCACTAAAGTTTCGGAAGTTTCGATCGCGCAGGTCGGTGTGGCCCCCCGCGCCCCATCCAAGGCGCACCAATTCCATTGTGCCGTAGCCGAGAGGCATCACCACGATCATCGGTTTAGCTTTGCCCTGCGCAATCAGATTGTCGAGGATCACGTTCGCGCGCCCGACCGCGGTCCATCCACTGGCATCGTCGCTGAACCCGTGCAGCAGATAGAGGACAGGATAAGTTTGTTTCGAGGCAGACTCGTAGCCCGGTGGAGTGTAGACGTAGTAGTCGCGGTCATCGCCCGCGACCCCAGACTTGTAGAAGTGATGATGAATCTCGCCATGGGGCACGTCATTCAATTCCCAAGGCAAGGACAACGGACCGGGAACATGCACGGCATTTCCCGAACCAAGCAGATTCGGCACCAGAAGCGGATTCTCGGGATCAATCAGGCGCACGCCATCGGCAGAAAAAGAGTAACCATAGTAGTCCGGAGCCAGGGGCGTGGTCGTGACGCTCCAGACTCCCTCGTCATCTTTCTGCATCGGCACGGGTTCCGCACCCTCAAGGTCGAGCTTGACTTCTCTTGCGTTGGGAGCACGGAACCGGAAGGTAACGCTGCTGTCGGCGTGTACCTCCGGCGAAATCAGGCGCACTGGTGGCGGCGGAGGTTGCGCGGTTTTGTCCTGCGCAGTGGCAACCCCAAGCATCGAGAAGGCGCAGAAAAACCAGTGAATAACAAGAAGAGATGAGATTGATCTCATGGGCTGTTTCCTCAAGGAGGTGGAGTCCGGTCGTGTGGGATTGGTTGCCAGGAACGTGAGCAAACAGCTTGGGCGGAACTAGGAATGACCCTTCCCGCCAGCCACTTCCAACCGCGTCTCCGCCTTGTGCAGCGCCTCCAAAGATCGTTCCACGTCGACATTGGGATCGCCGCTCGCCAGCCGCTCCTCCGCCCGAGCTTTGGCCTCGCGTGCGCGTTCCACGTCGATCTCCGACGGGCGCTCTGCGGTTTCGGCGAGAATGGTGACCTTGTCTGGCAGAACTTCCGCGAATCCCCACGCTAATGCAAGGCGCTGCTCCTCAGCCCCGATGCGGAACGTGATTTCGCCTATCGCCAGTTCCGTGATCAACGGCGCATGCCCCGGCAGAATGCCCAGATACCCGTTCCTGCCGGGAATCTGAACTTCCGACGCAGCCGTGTCCACGACTTTCTTTTCCGGCGTGACGATCTCGAGTTGGAAAGTGTCAGACATCAGTTCTCAGTTCTCAGATCTCAGTTCTCAGCCAGATCCTCGACTGAACACCGATCACTGGTCACTGACCACTTCCTACGCTGCCGCCTTCATCTTCTCTGCCGCTTCCAGCACTTCTTCGATCGGACCCTTCATATAAAACGCCTGCTCGGGGATGTCGTCGTACTTACCCTCGACGATCGCTTTGAAGCCCTTCACCGTGTCGGCAATCTTTACGTAACGACCCGCCGCACCCGTGAACTGCTCGGCTACGTGGAAGGGCTGCGATAGGAAACGTTGAATCTTTCGCGCCCGCGCGACGGTGAGCTTCTGGTCTTCGCTGAGTTCGTCGATGCCGAGAATCGCGATGATGTCTTGCAGATCTTTGTAAGTCTGCAGCGTCTTCTTCACCCGCTGCGCCACGTCGTAATGTTCCTGACCCACGATGCGGGCATCGAGAATGCGAGACGTCGAGGCCAACGGATCCACCGCGGGGTAAATTCCAATCTCAGTCAGTGCGCGTGAAAGTACCGTAGTGGCGTCGAGGTGAGCAAACGTTGTCGCCGGCGCGGGATCGGTTAAATCGTCGGCGGGAACGTAAATCGCCTGCACCGAAGTGACCGAGCCTTTTTTCGTCGAGGTGATCCGCTCCTGCAGTTCGCCCATTTCCGTCGCCAGGTTCGGCTGATAGCCTACGGCGCTGGGCATGCGGCCGAGCAGTGCCGAGACTTCCGACCCCGCCTGCGTGAAGCGGAAAATGTTGTCGATGAAAAGCAGAGTGTCTGCGCCCTCGGCATCGCGGAAGTATTCGGCGACCGTCAGTCCGGTCAGCGCGACCCGCAAGCGCGCGCCGGGAGGCTCGGTCATCTGCCCATAGATGAGCGCGGCTTTCGAGTGCGCCGGATCGCCCGGCTTGATTACGCCGGATTCCGTCATCTCCAACCAGAGGTCGTTGCCTTCGCGCGTGCGCTCGCCAACGCCTGCGAACACGGAGTATCCGCCGTGTTGCTTAGCGACGTTGTTGATCAGTTCCATGATGACGACGGTCTTGCCCACGCCCGCGCCGCCGAACAAGCCGATCTTGCCGCCCTTCAAGAACGGTTGGATGAGATCGATAACTTTCACGCCGGTTTCAAACATCTCCGCTGTCGTGGCTTGTTCGTCAAAGGCCGGCGCCAGGCGATGAATCGGCATTCTTTCCTTGTACTCGATTGGACCAAGCTGGTCGACAGGCTCGCCGATCACATTCATGACGCGGCCGAGGGTGCCCCGGCCCACGGGCACGGAAATCGGCCCGCCCTGGTCGATGGCCTTCATGCCGCGCACCATGCCTTCGGTGGCTTCCATTGCGATGCAACGCACACGGCCTTCGCCCAAGTGCTGTTGGACTTCGAGAATTACGTTGACGGGGCTCGGCACGGTGAAGCCATCACTTACGACTCGCACCGCCTCATAAATAGGTGGCAATTTCCCTTCGGGAAACTGCACGTCCACTGCCGGACCCGCAATTTGAACTACGTGTCCTACGTTTTCAGCCATATGTTTTGAACTCGTTTACTCCGTACTTGGTACTGGCCACTCGTTACATTGCTGCCGCGCCGCTCACGATCTCGATAATCTCTTTCGTGATCTTCGCTTGCCGGGCGCGGTTCATTGCCAGAGTGAGCGAATCGATCATGTCGGTGGCGTTACTGGTGGCGGAATCCATCGCGGTCATGCGCGCGGCATGCTCGGCCGCCACTGACTCCAGCAGCGCGCGGAAAATCTGTATAGCGACATATTTCGGCAGCAAGGCTCGAAATAACTCTTCCGGCGCCTGCTCGTAGATGTAATCCACAGGCCCTGAACCGAATTGCGCCGCCTCTTCACCCGATTGCTGGTTGGAACGGAGGCCCACTCCCGCGCTGATCGCCGCATCCCTGGCTCTTTTCTTTTCTTCTTCCGTCATCTCCTCGGCCAACCGTACCGCCGGCGCGCCGATTTGTTCGATGGGAAGAATCTGTTCCACGATAAGCCGCTGCGCAATCACCGACTTGAATTCGTTGAAGACTACGTAGACCGCATCAATCTCCTCGCGCTGATAGCGTTTGATCACACTCTCCGCCAGAACCCGGGCTTGCGAGAATTCCAATTTGCCGAGAACTCCCACATGCTCTCCGGTAATTTGGATCACTCCAGCACGATCCGCGGCCTCAGGTTGAGTCTCCAGTGATTCTTCGGCCTCGGCCAGGCTGCGTGTTTGCACTGCCGCGGCCGGATAACGCCTCCGAAAGAAGTCGCGCCCCTTGCGGCCAATCGCCTCAATGTCGATATTCTCCCCTGCCTTGGACTCGATAAACCGGATGGCCGCCTTGGTAACGTTGGCGCTGAACGCGCCCGCCAACCCCTTGTCGCCGGTGACAATGATGAGCAGAATATTCTTCTCCGCTCGCTGCGCCAGCAAGGGATGCTTCGGCTCGCCGGTCTCCGGATCGTAAATCTCCGCCCGTGCCACCAGCGATTTCAGAACGTTCGTCAGCATCAGTGCATAAGGGCGTGCCGACAAAGCGCGCTCCTGTGCCCGGCGCAGCTTCGCTGCCGAGACCACCTTCATGGCCTTGGTGATTTGCCGCGTGTTCACCACGCTGCGAATACGGCGCCGAATGTCGAGAATGTTTGCCATTGTTGTTGCAAGTACCCAGTACCTCGTACCGAGTAGAGGCCGAATCCACTCGGTACTAGGTACTATTTCGTCACTTCGCGCTCCGCCAAGAACTGCTGTTTCGTCTGTTTGATTACATCGGTCAGCTGCGCCTTCAA
>Ga0307476_10000683_pt1 | contig 24371 bp, 21 predicted proteins | sample atmos_gasesECM2C_2_FD_203314 | JGI IMG/M metagenome (GOLD analysis project Ga0307476, IMG submission 203314) | Hardwood forest soil microbial communities from Morgan-Monroe State Forest, Indiana, United States - atmos_gasesECM2C_05 | ecosystem: Environmental > Terrestrial > Soil > Temperate...
GCCTCTTTCGTGAATCCGGGCGTCTTGGTATGCAAGGCGACGACGCGGCCGCCGCGATCGACCAGCACGAATAGATCGCTGCTGCTGCGGGCATGCTGCCAGACATCCTGCGATGCATCCTGGATGGTGACCGGATCGGGGCTGGTCATGATGGCGCGGGTGATGGGAAGGTCCGCCAGCAGCGCGACGTCGGTGGTCAGCATGGTTTCGCGTTCCTGGCGAAAATCCTGAAACGCGGCGACGGAGTTGCGCAGGTTGACCGCAATGCTTTGCCGTACGTTGCTGCGAATGCTGCGCTGCACCAGCAGCAGGCTGGTGGTAGTGAGTCCGGTCGTGATCAGCAGCATCGACAGCAGGAAGCGCGTACGCAGCCGCAGGCGCGGCAAAGATAGGAGCCCGGCACCCGACTCATTCGTTCGAAAGGGCCGGGAATCAGACTGGTCTGAAGCGTGCGCGGGTTCAGGAGTTCGGTTCACGGGAATCAGCGGACGAACTTATATCCCATGCCATGTACCGTGCGGAAGTGTACCGGACTCGAGGGGTCTTTCTCCAGTTTCTGACGGAGTTTCAAAATGTGATTGTCGACAGTGCGCGTCGACGGGTAGTTCTGGTAGCCCCACACTTCATTCAGCAGTTCGTCGCGGCTGATGACGCGGTCGGCATTCTGCACCAGAAACTGAAAGGTCTTGAATTCCTGGGCAGTCAGGATGACGACTTGGCCGTCGCGTTTAATCTCCATTTTCTTGAAGTCGGCGGAGATGCCATCGAAACTTACGAGCTGCAAATCCGGAGTGCGGGCGGTGTGGCGCAGGGCAGCGCGCACGCGGGCTAACAATTCTCGGGGGCTGAAAGGTTTGGTGACGTAGTCGTCCGCACCTAACTCGAGCAGCAGAACTTTGTCGGAAACGTCGCTGGCCGCGCTGAGCACGACGATGGGCACGGTTGGGGCCAGTGCCTTGATTTCTTTACACACGTCGCGGCCGGAGACTTTGGGAAGACGCAAGTCGAGGACGATAGCGGCCGGGGCTGCAGATTGGAAACTATCGATGGCCGACTGGCCGTCCGATTGCGTTTCAACGGTATAGCCCTCGGTTTCGAATAATCGCCGCAGTGCCTTCTGCACCGCCGGGTCGTCTTCGACCACAAGAATGCGGCCGGAGGGCTTGGTTGCAGTGGCTGGGTTGGCGGTTCTGACAGTGCTGAGTGGCGTAGCGAGGTTCCCCATAATTTGAAGTTTCCTATGATCGGGGGGAGGAACTTCCGGCCCCACGAATTGCCCATCCGGAAGTGGTCTGACTACTGAAGCTTACAACGGTTTGACGGCTAAATCCGCGGATTGTGCGCGTTTTTGACATTCTTTTTACAATTTCAAATCGGTGTAAAAAGAGGCTACGGAAGGACAGTTGCTTGTCGAAACAGGCGCCGCGGTTAATGGGCTGTCCCGAGTTTTCTCAGGGGATTGCGATCAACAGCCCGCCGTTTACGCCCAGAGACTGCTCGCGCCCTCGCCCAAAGTCGTACTCGTAACTCGGTTCAACGTACCAGCCGAACCTATGCTTTGCGGAGGAGGGCCAGTACATGAAGTCGGCTACGGCTTCACCGCCGATGGAGTTCGTTCTCATGCTGTATTGTCGCGCGTGAATCCACTCCGGCCCCAGGCCAACCATAAACTCCGCTTTCTTGGATAGAGTCCATGGCTTCTTGAAGAGAAGATCAACACTCCACTCAGTCGAATGCCTCATGAAAAGCGATGTAACCCCCGCTTCAATCTCCAGTCGGTTCTCGATCGGAGTAACCTCAACCGCAACCGTGGGTCCGAAACTCGCACCCTCGGAAAAGCTCCCGGAGGCAGACCCGCCAATTTCGACGACGGCGGCAGATTCCTTATCGTTATCATTATCGTTCGACTGCGCGAAGGCATTTCCGAACGAAAGACATAAACACACGGTCAACAGGATTTTCATACCGCTTTAGCCTCATCCACCTCTGGCACTCCAATCCTACGCATGATAGACCGCGACCAGTGTGCCGCGACGCGCAAACTTTTTGCAAAATGCATTTGTGAGCCGCGTGAATCCGCCTGCCGTAAACGGCCTGTCGTAAAATAGTGCGCTTGCCTGCTCTCTCGGAATTGGACGGTCTCGTAGTCGTGCTGGTGCGCCCGCGCAATCCTCTGAACATTGGCGCCGCCGCTCGTGCCATGAGTAATTTCGGAGCACATCGATTGCGCCTGGTGAATCCTTTCGCGGAAGGATTTCGCGAGGCCAAGTCCGCTGTGGGCGCCTCTGATCTGTTGAGCAGCGCCGAAGAATTCAAGACTGTTGCCGAGGCCGTGGCCGACTGCGCTTTAGTGGTGGGAACCACCGCCGTGCGCAATCGCGCATTGCAGCAGCCGGTGCGCAGGCTAGACGAACCGTCCGGCGCCGCGATTCGCCAACACCTGCAGAGCGCGCGAGTTGCCCTTCTGTTCGGTTCAGAAAAAATCGGACTTACCAACAAAGATTTCAGCCACTGCCACTGGTTGCTGAACATACCAACCAAAGAGAAAAACATCTCGATGAATCTGGGACAGTCCGTCGCCGTCTGTCTCTATGAACTGGCGCGCAGCGTGCCCGCTGCGCCAGCTGCCGAGAAGGTTGAGATGGCGACCGCTGGCCAGACTGAGCAGATTACCGAAGGGTTGCTGGAAGGTCTTCGCATCAGCGGCTACGTGAAGCCGGGGACCGACGCCATGTTCGAGAAAAAAGCACGCTGGCTGATTTTGCGCTTCAAGCTCGAAGCCTATGATGCGAAGCTGCTGCTCGGCATGGTCCGGCAGATTGTGTGGAAACTGCGTCAGCCGGCGAAAGAGTGATGGAAGCAGGGACGAAAACTAGTGTTTCATGGGCTGTGCCGACGCCTGCGTGGAAGTTCGTTTGTAGCGGAACTGAATCACCCACGTGCTGGCCGCGGATGTGCCGTCCGCTGCGGGAGGCGAGAACTCCCACTGCTGCGCCGCTCTGAGAGCGAGACGCGCAAAATACTGGCTTGGCCCAGGATGCGTAAGTTTCGCCGTCGTCACCTTTCCCGATGAATCCACTTCAACCTGGACATTAACTTTGATCGTGCCGGTGATCGTATTCCGCGCACTCTGAGGGACGTCGGGCAGAACCTGGTGCGCAACTTCACCGCGAGTTGGTGCCGCCTTCTTCTGTGGCTGTGGAGTTGGTGTCGGCGTCGACTGCTGCGCCGTCATCGGTTGCTGTGCCGGACGACTGGCCGCCGGCGCCGGCGCGGCTTGCGGCGGGGCCTGCGCAGTGGGCTGGTCGCTTGTAGCCGTAGCTGGCGCAGCCGCGTTCTTTCCATGAGAGTGGAAAACCACGAATCCGGTGAGCATGGCCATCGCAAGGAAAATCGCGAAGATGAGATTACGGTTCACCGGGCGCTTCGGAGGCGGAGGCGCTTCAGGCTCAGCCGGGACCGAGCGCCCTTCGGGTTGCAGCCGCGCCTGGATTTCCGCAATCGAGCAGCGCCGCTTGGGATCGAGATGCAGGCACTCGCGCGCGATGCCGCGAAACGGTTGAGGAACAGCGTGCTGCGGATCGGGATCGCGCTGCGAAGTCGCAGCGTCCGGCGCTTCCGAGGCCGGCTCCAAGAACGCTACGTTCTGCGTAAGCGCGGCCACCAGCGTGACGCCGATCGACCAGACGTCCCCTGCCGGCGAGACAATTCCCGCCGCAGTCTCAGGAGCATCGTAGACGTCGCGGCGGCCTGCCAGGGTCGGCTCCGCGAACGGCGCGATCTGATCCGCCGAGAGCTTCAACTCATCGCCCATCGCCTGCACGTTCGACGGCTTGACCCGCCCGTGCACCAAGCCCTTGCCGTGCAGGTAGGAAAGTGCATCCAGAAGGGCGGGCAGCAGGTCAGTTACTTCCGAGGGCGCCAGAGGACGCTGAGGAAGAATCTGCGAGAGGTCCTCCTCGGCATATTCCATGAGGAGATAAAGCAGCGGGGTGCCATCGACCTGGGAGCGCCCGGCTTCGAAGATGCGCATCAGGTTAGGATGCGAAAGCCGCGCCGCGGCGCGCCAGCGGGAAAGTTGACGGTCGGCCTCGGCATCCGCTGCGATCAGTTTGATCGCGACCTTCTGCGTCTGTCCCGGCCGCTCGGTGAGAAACACCGCGCTGTGGTCAGAACCGCCCAGCCACTGCCGCAACGGAAACTTCCCGTCGACGACGCGGCCTTCCCATTGTCTCCACTCCTCAGGCTTGCTCATCACCGTTCCCCGCGAAACACATTCTAAGCCATCGGCCAGAAAACGCTAGCGCCGAGGGTTCGCGGGGCTCAGGACATCGAGTGGCAAGTTCGGTGAGCAGTGGCCAGTGGCCAGTTATCCAAACAAAACTGGCCACTGACCGCTAGCCACTGACCACTGTTTTTTCACCGGCTCTTATAGCTGAACGTCACCTTCGTTTCCTCATCGAGAACCAGCGGCCGAACGAAGCTGAAAGAGGTGCCGGCCCTGGGCACATCAATCGCCACCGGCAAAACGCCAGCAACCCGCTTCTGCAGGTTCACTACGTTGGCCGAGGCGGTATTCAGATTCGAAACTCCCGGAGCCAACTGCTGGAGCTGAAGGTAGTTGCGGTCGTTGAACGGAGCTTTATCCGCTGATATTGATGACGTCTCGGTTTGCACCTGAGCCGCCTGTGCAGTCACTTCCACAGTCTCTGAGACGTTGCCAACGCTCAGGGGGAACTCGTACATAGACGGTTGATTGGCGTTGTAATTGAGGTTGAGAATGTTGGACTTGAAGCCGGGTGCGTCGGTTCGCGCTTTATAACTTCCGGAAGACATGCCTCCGAGGGACCACCGGCCGCTGGCGTCGGTCGTGGTTGAAACTCCGCTTCCCGTGGCTGCATAGGTGATGGTGACGCGCGCGTTGGGAATGACAGCTCCCGTCGGATCGACCACATAGCCGCTCATCTGTCCGGGAGGGGCTTGCACTCTGAAGTTATTGGACGAAACTTCGTCCTGCCCGGTCTGACGATTGCGAGCATCCTCTTCGCGGAAAGTGGCGGGCACACGATTGGCGGCAATCACGTCACCGCCAAAATCTTTCACCTTGTATTGCTCCGGCAAAAAGACTTCCCAGTTCATCAGGCTGATGGGAATATCCATGCTGGGCAAGCTCAAGTCCGCGCCACCTTTTTTGGCGAACGGCGCGCCCGAATGCATGAACACGAACGAAACCGTATAGGAATCGGTGGGATGAAATCCGGGCCGCAGCAGCGGAACGCGGGTTCCATCGGGGCCCTGGACGGGCTTCACGCGCTCGCCGCCAACGTCGGCGGAAAGAATGCTGACGCCGGCGGGCAGAGCGACTTTCAGGAACGGCTGCGCCTGGTTGCGAAGAACTAACTTAATCTCGGTCAGCGACTTGCCCTCCGACGTAACCATGGTTGTGACGGTCGCGCTTTCAGCGACGGCTGCGAGCACGCTGCCGTCGGGGAAGCGCACCCACTCGAGCGCCAGCGTAGGCGTCTCACTCGGCTGCCGGTGATAGCGAAACGCCGCTTGCGGCGGAAAATGCGCCAGCGAGCGCAGGTAAGGGTTCGCTTCTTTCACGTCCATGCGCTTAAGGCCGCCGCCCTCGGTCGCGGTGAGTTCCATAGTGCCCGCGCCCTCAACTAGCACTTCGCCGGTTTCGCGCTGCGCGTTCTTGAAACTGAGGATCGGCGCGTCGGCCTTCGCGCTGTTGATCGCACGCTCCATCGAGATCAGGAACTGATGCGACCGTTGAGCGGGAGCGTTCACTTTGAGCGTTAAGACGCCGGAGTTGGTTTCCGTGGAGTCGAGAGTCGCGCCGGTCACGCCGGTGACTTCGTATCCCGCGGGAATTTCCACATGGAATTGCGAGGGCTCGCCCTGCACGACAGTGATGTCGGCGAGCACGGCCACGCGCATTTCCGCTTCGCTTACCGAGATGAGCGTCTTGGCGTCGGAGAGAAAACGCACTTCCCGCGGCACAACCGGAGTCACAGCTTCGCGCGTGGCCCACCAGATGGTGGCGGGCTGACCCGGCACAAGAGTGGCTTCAATCGCGGTGTGTCCATTTTCAGATTTTCGGCTGGTGATCAAGCCGGGGCTGATGTTGGCTAGGGTGTGGTCGCCAGGAATCACGACAGCGAGTTGCACGCTGCCCGCAGTCGGCGCGGGCAGAGTGAACGAAGCACGTCCGGCTTCGATTCTGAGCGGCAGTCCGATATCGAGCGCGACAGAGAATTCTCCCGGTCCCGGAAGCAGAGCAATGTGCGTGCCATTCTCCTGGAGCAGGGGCACGCCTTTGCCGTTCTGATGCGCGTCGAGCACGGTCATTCCGCTGGTGAGCGGAACCTTACTCACGCCCTTGTGAAAGACTTCGCCTTCGAGTTCGACCGTGCCGCGCACGCCGTCGTTTTCAACGTGGAGTTTCACGTCAGCGTGTTTGATCGAATAGGGAAGCGGTGCGGCTTCCGGGCGCTTGGGCGGATTCGCCGCGAGTGCCACGAGCCGGTTATATTCGTCGAGAGTCAGCGTGACGTTGCCGGAATTCGGTAAGGGCAACTCGGATTTATCGTCACCCGCGCGGGCCGTCGCCGCACTCACCGAGCACAGCAGCAGGATCACAAATAATCTGGTTTTCATCATGTTTTCCATCCCGGTCTTCATCGCACACCTCCCTTTTTGTCGCGCTGAAAGCTGAACTCCGCGGCGGGAAACTGGTTCTCGCTGGTGAGTTCGGAAACAAGAAAAATCGACGGCCCGAACGCGGGGAAGGAAACGGTGATGGGCAGGATGCCCGTTACCTTCCCGCGAATGGATTTCGCTTTGAACGAGTCGAGGAGCGCTTGCGTGGAGTCTTTCTTCTCGTCGTCTCCGGCACCCTGAATCTTGGAGTAATTTGCCAACCGATCGAACTCCTTCGCCGCAACCGGAGAAGCAGCCGGCTGCGCAGCCGTTGCAAGTCCGCCAATCCCGTCACCGCTCGCCGCCTCCAGTACCGAGGAACTCGGATTCACATACTCCTGCGCGCGAAACGTTCCCGGCTCCGCCGAAACTTTAAACAAAGGCGGATAGTAGAGCAGCAGTCCGGTACGAGAGATGGGAAGGTCGAGCGCGGGCAATGTAACCTTCTCGCGGCCTTTTTCTTCCCACGCGGTGGCTTTAGTGAGGTAGAGAATTTCCACGGCGAAGGCGGGCGCGTCGTCTCCGCCTCGCGATTTTTCGAGCGGCAACAACAGGCTGCCGTCAGGCGATTGGCCGGGACGAACCGGCCTGCCGGCCAGAGTCACGCTCCACACGGTCGCACCCGCGGGCAGACTAACCTTCACAAAGTTGCGCTGGTTATTTCGAATCGCGTAGCGCGCCTGCACCAGTTCTTTTCCGTCGGTACTCATCAGCACCTGGTAACGAGCTTCTTCAACGTTCGCCATCAGGACGGCCTGCTGGTCATAGCGGGCAACGTTGATGCTCAACGAACGGTCTTTTCCCGCTTCGCCCGACCGCGCGCGAAAGGCGACCAGCGCCGGCGATTGCCGGTTGGCCACCATTTCGCCGAGATCGGTGGCGTCGGCGTCTTCGAGTCCTTGCGCTTTCTGGTCTTTGATTTCGCCAGCTCCCAGAATTTCGACGGCCACGCCTCCGGTGTCGCGTTCGGTGTTCAGCAGCCGCAGCAGCGGGATGTCGATGATGCCATCGCGCGGCAGCCGAGCCTCGCCGTTGATGACGAAGCGCGCGCTGTGCTCGACCGGTTCCAGAAAAGTTACGGCAAGCTCGCCGTTTTTCATTTCCCAATCGGCCACCATGGCGCCGGAAACCTGATTGATCGTTATTTTTTCCGGCAGCTGGATGCGTACTTCGCGAGCCGCACCCTGCACGACTTCGAAATTGGCTTCCGCATAAATGGAAGTCGAGTCTTCGGCCAGACTGGTCAGCTGCGTCAAAGATCCGCGCAGCCGCAAAGGAAGATCGATGTGGTGATCTTCCGTTTTCTTGCGCCAGGTAAACGTGAGGGCATCATTGCCGCTCGCGTAGGCGAGCCACTTGGTCTCGCCGGTGGTCTCGGATTTTTCAGACAGCAGTCCGCCGCCGATTCGCAGATCGACTCCCTGGCGCGGTAGCAGGACCGTCGCGCGAGTCACGCCAGATTCCGTGGAGGGCAAGGAAATGCTTTCATCGCCGGCGGAGGACGTGATCGGCACATCCACATCAAGCAGCAGCACAGAACGGCCCGGATGCGAGAGCAGCGCGGAGAGATGCTTTCCGCCCTTCAGCGTGCTCGGCACCAGCGACACCGGCTTACCGTCGAGCCGCGCCTCGCGAACCAGCAGGCCAGCAGGCACGGGTACGCGCACCCATCCGTCTTTCAATACGTCGACGGTCAGGCTGGCGCGCCCGGCGGCCAGGTCGCCGGTAACCTGCAAGTCGTAATCGACGCGCGTCAGCGTGGCATCGAGCGGAGGCGGCTCGGGATCGTGCTCCACCGGATAGGCCTTGGCTCGCAGCACGCGATATTCCTCGACCGGAATCACCACCCATCCAGAGTTGTGAGAAGCAGCGTTATGCGAAGGCTCGGCGGGCTTGTCGTCGCCTCGGACTTGAGCCGCGGCTGCAGCTCCCCAACAGAGAGAAGCAGCCACCATGCAGGGAAAAAACGGTCTCAGAGCGAATCGTCTGAGTTGCGGAAACACGGCGAGAATCAAATTTTTCATGTGCAAACCTCGTGTCAAACCGGTTCAAGCCTCAGTCCAGCTGTTGGGGGGATGCGTATCGATCCATGGGGGATGTTTCGGCGGCGTTGGCATTCAGAATAAGAATGCTCGAGCGGGAGAAAATTGCAGCCTATTTCAGCAGGGTTTGCTTCGGGATGGCCGACTCCACGGGCTTTCAGCGGGACTCTGCTGTACCATAGCTGGTCAAAATGTAGCGCCGCCATTCCGGCGGCTGTCGTGGCGGCGTCCCGCCGCCACTGCGAAAGCGAGACGCTATCGCGACAGTCAGCGGGACGCCGGCGCTACCGCCAAGCTCCGGAGGCTCTGATGTCTTTCAGCACAGAGAAGTCGAGGCAGGTCTATGAGCGCACGCTCGGCGTTCTCGTCGAGGCCAGCAGTTCTTCCTCACGCGGCCCGGCGAATTTCGGCAAGTATCCCATCTTCATGGAGCGCGGACGCGGCTCGCGCATTTACGACGTCGACGGCAACGAGTACATCGATTGGATGATGGCCTTCGGCGCCCTGCCGCTGGGCCACGCGCACCCTGAAGTCGTGGAAGCTATCACCGGAGCCGCCGCCACCGGCGCGCACTTTGCCAGCGCAACCCCGATTGAGTTGGAAGTGGCGGAGATGCTGCAATCGATGGTTCACAACGCCGAACGCGTCCGCTTCGCCAACACTGGCACCGAAGCCATGATGGCGGCGATTCGCCTGGCGCGTGGCGTGACCGGGCGTCCGAAGATTCTGAAGTTTGAAGGCCACTACCACGGCTGGTATGACGACGTGCTGGTGAGTTCAAACGCGCTGCCTCCGAGTGCTCTGGGATTGCGCAGCGATCCCATAAAAATTCCCGACAGCTCAGGATTAAATCGCAGCGCGCTCGACGACACGATCGTCGTCCCCTGGAATGATCTGCACGCGCTCGAGCGTGCGGTTGAAAACAATCCCGGCCAGATTGCGGCGATCATCAGCGAAGGCGTGATGGCCAACATGGGCGTGATTCCACCAGCGAAAGGATACTTGCACGGCCTGCAGGAGATCGCTCATGCCCGCGGCATTCTTTTTATTCTCGACGAAACGGTGACCGGATTCCGCATCGCTCCCGGAGGCTGCCAGGAATATTACAATCTGTCCCCCGACCTGGTGACCTTCGGCAAGGCGCTCGGCTGTGGTCTGCCAGTGGCGGCCTTGGTGGGTCGCGCCGAAATCATGGACGCGCTCGAGTGGGGAGGAGTGCTGCACTATGGAACGCACAACGGCTCGCGCATCGGGATGTACGCCGCTCGCGCGAACCTGCGCGTGCTGACGCGCGACAACAACGCCGCCTTCGAACACACCTGGCGTCTGGCGCAGCAACTATGCGAGGGTTTCAAGGAATTGTTCCAGAGATGCGGCCGCGCCGTCGTGGTGCAGAACGTTGGTCCGATGTTCCAGTTGATGTTCACCGATCGGCCCGCGATCCGCGACTACCGCGAGTTCTGCCAGTTCGTCGATCGCGCCGTATTTCAGAAATTCGTGCTCTCGCTATTTCCGTTCGGCGTGTACATGTCGCCGTCGGCATCTCTGCATTCGATCGTGACAGTGGCGCACACCGAGCAGGACGTGGAGCGGACGCTGGAAGCGGCGTGGAAGGCGCTGGAGCGAAGTGATTAGTGGCTACTGCTGGTGTAGAGCCCCGTCAGTTGTCCTAGAATACTCACGCGATGAACGCCGACCGCCAGAAACTCATAGAAAGGGCAAGGGAGCTGAACACATCAAGCTTCCCTGTGAGCGAGCTCGAGCAACGCATCCGTGAAGTGTGCTCAGAGTATGTGATCGAGGCGAAGGTTGATGTAGACCGTCTACTTAGGCATGAGGATTGGCGAGTCCGCTTAAGCGCATTGGACATCGTGTGGTGGGGAGTCGGAGCCACGGACGGTATCGATCGATCGATTGAGATATTGGCAGCTGATTCTGATGAGGACGTTCGCGCGGAAGCCGCACTGGCGGTGTATGAAGCCGCGCGAGGCACTCCAAAGGAAGCTCTGATCAGGGAAGCATTCAAGAAAGCCTCCGATACCGAAGAGTCCGACTACGTCCGCGAGCTAGTGCTCAATTACTTGCATAAGCTCGACGAGTCGTCGGCGCGCAAGCCGCGATGAACACGCAAACAAGAATCGAGGAACGGGCTGCAAACCTGCTGTCGCTCTCGGGCAAGGTGTCGATGGTCGCCGGGGGCGCCTCGGGCATCGGGCGCGGCATCTCGATTCGTCTGGCCGAGATGGGAGCATTCGTTGCTCTGCTCGATATCGATGACATCAAAGGACGCGAGAGCGCGGCCGAAATCGAAGCCAACGGGGGCGAGGCGATTTTTCTGAACTGCGATGTGCGCAGCGCGGCCGAATGCCGGCGCGCAGTCGAAAGCGTGATCGCACAACGAGGCAAGATCGACATTCTCTGCAACTGCGCCGGCATCGCCATCCGCAAAGACATCGTCGAACTCACCGAGGACGAATGGGACCTTGCCCTCGATGTGACGCTGAAGGGAATCTATCTGCTGTCGCGCGAAGTCGTGCCAAACATGATCGGCAAAGGCGGAGGCAGCATCATCAACATCGGTTCGGGATGGTCGCTCAAGGGAGGGCCGCGAGCGGCGTCCTATTGTGCCGCGAAAGGTGGGGTCGTGAATCTGACGCGCGCCATGGCGATCGACCACGGCAGGCAGAACGTTCGCGTGAACTGCGTTTGCCCGGGCGATGTGGAGACTCCCATGCTGCGCAGCGAATGCGCTCAGCTTGGCAAAGACCCGGGAGAGTTTATGCGGGAAGCGGCCGATCGTCCGCTGGGACGAGTCGGCACGCCTGACGATGTTGCGAATGCGGTTTTGTTTCTTGCGAGTCCGATGGCGAGTTGGATCACCGGGGCAGCGTTGGTGGTCGACGGCGGCGGGCTCGCGTGAACAGGCCTTTGGCAAGCGTGTCGTGGAACCGCCCGGCGCTCTTCCACCGAACCTACTCGCCGCGCCGTTGCCGCGCCGCTTCATACAGCACGATGCTGCCGGCGACGCCGGCATTCAACGACTCGACCTGCTGCGTATGCGGAATTGCAATCAACTCATCGGCTTGCGCCATCACGGCGCGAGGCAAGCCCGAACCTTCGCTCCCGACAAAGACTGCAGTAGGCCCGGAGAGTTTCGCCTGATCGATCGGCGTGCCTTTGTGCGATGACGTCGCAATCAAACGAACACTCTGCGCCCGCAGTTTGGCCGAAATTTCTTCCAATCCGCCGGCAGCTTTGCCAATAACTACTGGCAGCCTGAACATCGATCCCGCCGAGGCGCGAATCACCTTCGAATTGAACGGACTTACCGTGCCCTCGCCCAGCACGACTCCCGCGCTGCCAAAGGCTTCGGCAGATCGCAAAATCGTCCCCAGATTCCCGGGATCCTGCAGGCCCGAAAGCACGATGATCGGGCCAACTTGTAATCGCTCCAGCACATCAGCCAAAGAAAATTCTTTCAGCCGCACCAGCGCCGCTACTCCTTGCGGCGTCTCGCTGGGAACGGTGGCGTCGAAAAGTTTGTCAGGAAGCAGCAGCGTATCCACATTGGCGCCAATCTGCGGCAGCAGACGGTCGGCCAGGTTCTGCGCCGATTCCTTGAAGAAGACTGCGCGAAAGCGCAGCCCGCTGCGCGTCGCCTCTTCCACAATGCGCAGGCCTTCGATGGCGCAGCTCCCGTCCTCAGTGCGTTCAGCGCGGGCGAATGCCTGGCGCAGTTCCTTTACGAGCGCATTGTGTCGGCCTTCGATGCGGCGCAGCCGCTGCTGGGTGCTAGGCGCGGATTCTGAGGCTCGCGTCATCTTGAATTTCGTGGCCTCGAACTTCGGGTATCTCCCACTCCGATGGTGTCATCCTGACCGGAGCCGTCTTTCAGGCGAAGGGAAGGATCTCCCCCGCAAGAGATGTCGCAGGGAGATCCCTCAGCCCGCTGGAAAAAACGCGGGCCTTCGGGATGACGACGCGTCATCTGGTCACATTCAAACTGCGCCACTACCGCATGATACGCTGCCGCTTCATCTTGCGACATTTTGCCGTATTATTGTAGGCTTCGCAGTCAATAATAGAATCCAGCCTGTGGCAAGTGAGAGAAGGGAGCGCCGTGCGCGCCGAGATCCTGAAGATTAATTGCGATACTCCTGAGTCGTCCTTGGTGAAATACGCCGCCGATCAGATTCGTTCGGGTGAAGTGCTGGGCATGCCCACTGACACTTTTTACGGACTGGCGGCCGATCCCTTCAACCTGCGCGCGGTCGACAAGGTGTACGACATCAAGACCCGTTCGCGCCACAAGCCGCTGTCGTTGCTCATCGAAAGCACCGACCAGGCGGAGGAACTGGCCAAGCCGCTGCCCGAAGAATTCTATGCGCTGGCGCGGAAATTCTGGCCCGGACCGCTGACCATCATCGTCAAGGCAGGCTCGCGTCTCCCGCTGAAAGTGACCGCCAACACCGGCAACGTGGCGCTGCGCGTGCCTAATGCCAAGATTCCGCTGGCCGTGGTGACGGCCGCGGCCATCCCCATTACCGCGACGTCCGCGAACCTGAGCGGGGCATCGGAGTGTACCAGCGCCGAACAGGTGCGCGAGCAGCTTGAGGGACGTATCAACATCATCGTCGACGGCGGAGCGTCTCCGCGCGACGTGGCGTCGACCATCGTTGACCTGAGTGACGAAGCCTCGCGCTGGCGGATTATTCGCGAGGGCGCGATTCCTTCCGACGAAATCTCCAAGTTCTTCGCCCAGGGATAGACGCGTCAGGACCGACCTCAAAGGGTGATCGTCCGAGTCACGCCGAGTACGATCGCCAAATACGATCGCCGAAGGATGAAGACTTCATAATGGCCGATGAATCCGCCAAACAGCGTCCGCACCCGCGCTGGTGGGTTCGTCTGTTGGTTGTCGTCATCGCTGCCGCTGCGCTGTTTCTGGTGGTCACGGCTGTTGAGATCATGCACACGGCGGGTCTCGAGGAGATCCATCCGGCTGACGCAATCGTCGTTTTCGGTGCAGCCGAGTATTCAGGGCGCCCCTCGCCCGTGCTGCGAGCGCGTCTCGATCAGGCTCTCGCGGTATTCCATCGCGGCATGGCGCCGGTTGTGATTACGACGGGCGGCGCAGCCGACGATCCCACGTTCAGCGAGGGCGGAGTCGGTCGCGATTATCTGATGCGCCACGGCGTGCCGGAGCGCAGCCTGATCGCCGAAACCCAGGGCCACGACACCGCGGAATCCGCGAAGCGCGTGGGCGTGATCATGCGCGCTAACGGCCTGCGCAGTTGCGTCGCAGTCAGTGACGCCTATCACGTGTTCCGAATCCGCAAGCTTCTGGAGCACGAAGGCATTGGCCCGGTCTACGTTGCGCCGCGCCCCGATTCGCGACCCCACGGCTTCTGGCAGCGTGCTGTCGCGGTTCTGCGCGAGACAACGAGCTACTCGCTGTGGCAGCTAGGTGTTCGGTGAGTCGCGGCGGAGGAAATCGGAGCAGGACGAATTCAGAACAGATTCGTTTCTAGAAGAGCGAAATTAGAAGAGGTCAATGCCGTTGGTCGTACGAATCTTGAACCAGTCGTAGCGTAGGCCGTTCATCTGCAATCCGTTGCGGACTTTCATGAAGGCGTGCTGAATTCGTACTTCGAGATTGTTGTTCTTGGTCATCTCCACCTGGTCGTTGCGGGCCCCTCGCGCCTCAGCCATTTGTCGATTGTTGCACTGTTGGTAGTCCTGGCTCTGCTGGCAAAGCTCGTATCCGTTGCTGTAGTTGGTCTGGCGAAGAACCGTGACGTCGAGATTGGTCTGGATAGCCGCCGCCAGCATATCGTCGTAGCGGTCATACCAGATATGAACCGCGTTCTCGGTCTGCTCGGCCGTGTGGCCGGTTTTGTACTTGGCGATAGCTGCAACCACGTCGTCGGCGTTCTCAGGGCCGTCCATTTTTAAACGTGGGAGAGGGCCCGCGGTCGCTTCCATGTCCTCGTCGGTGAAGACTTTCTTGGCCTTGGCAGCCTTTTGCGCCTTGGCGTCCCGCGCCGCCGCTGCGATCGATGAATCCGAACTGGCGGCATTCTGGGTTGTAGAACTCTGCGGCGGCACCGCTGGGGCGGCCGCTGGTGCGCTCTGCGCCGCAGCGAATTGGGCGATGCCAAGGACAGCGGAAAGCAGGATCAAATTCCCCCGAAAACACCCGCGAAATGGACTCTCCCCAAGCATTGAAACCAATTCTACGGAACGCCCAGCGCAGAGAAAGATGACTAAAGTATTGACGCCGTGGTTCCCAACGGGCCCTACCAAGCGCGTCTTACCACGCCAGTCTTACGAGCCAGGTCTTACCAGCCATTGCGGGCGCGAAGCGCTGTGATGTGAGTCACGTGATGCCGTCCGTGCCAGGCGTAGAGGGCAAGCGTCTTCTCCAGGGTCATGGCGCCCAGTTCAGGGTGCCGAAAGGTGCGCTGCCAATCGGCCGTCCTGAGCGAGCGCAGCAGGCGCACCCAGCGATCATGCAGCGAATCGAGCATGGTGAGCGAGACTTCAACCGGCGTCTCTCTGGTGTCGGCCAGATCTGCCCACAGTTGCTGCTCGTAAGGCTTGATGGTCGGATCATCCTCAGTTAGAGCCAGCTTGAACCGGATGTAGGCGTTCATATGGCTGTCCGGGACGTGATGCGCAGTCTGGCGCACGGTCCATCCGCCGGGACGATACGGGGTGTCGAGTTGAGCCTCAGACAGGTCCGTCACGGCTGCGCGAAGGCTTGACGGCGCCTGCGAAATATCGTCGACGAAGGCGCGTTTCTGATCGTCAGTGAGCGGCCCGTCGTAGTGGAATTTGCCGATGGGATAGCGCAGGTCAGTCATTGGATCCTCCGGGTCAGAGTATCGCCTTTGGGATGATCAACAAGGCTTCGTGGCGCACAAAATATATAGGGGAAGTCCGGTGCCAGATTTAAAGTAAATTCGACTTGGCCTAAGGAGCAAAAGTCACCTGCTGGTAGGGTTCGCCTTTGTGGTGGCGGCTGACTTCGATCGTTACTTTCCGGTCCAGCCGTTTCAGAAAGTCGAGCAACTTGTCGGTGGTGAAGCGGCTAAAATGTCCGTTCATCAGGTGCGATACGTCGGGTTGTGCAATACCCAGAACATTGGCGATTTCGCGCTGTTTTAGGTTCAGTTCTTCGAGGATCTTGAAAACATGGAATCCGATCTGCGCACGCGCCAGAAGCTGGTCGGCATCTTTGAGGTCCAAATCCTCGAACACACTTCCAGAGCCCTCTTCGAACTTAATTGGCTTTCGCTTTTTCGTATTCATGCGCCAACTCCTGTGCTTGCAGGTATCGTTTCTTGATCAAATCAACGTCCCGCTTCGGGGTCGCGATGCCTTTCTTCGACTTCTTCTGAAAGGCGTGTAAGACATAAATCCGCTCCCCAAGCTGCAGCGCCAGCAAGACGCGGTAGGCGTCCGACGAATGTCGCAACGCAATCTCAATCACCCCACTGCCGACACCTTTGAAAGGTTTGGCATCCTTGGGCATACCGCCAAACTGGATAAGCTGAAGCTCGTCCCCCAACAGCTTTCGCGCGCCCTCCGGAAAATCCCGCACGGTCTTTATCGAGTCCCCGAGCCAGACAACCGACCGTTGGGACGGCGTGGTGGGTAAGTTTTTGAATGTCATCGGCGTTTCTCTCTCCAATATCCGCCGCGAGCTTGCGAATATTTGTTATTGGGCCCTGACTTGTCGTTGCACAGCCCGCCGTGCGGGATGCGGCCTTGAGAGAAAACATCCAACGCCAATCTATAGTAGATTTACTATATTGTCAATGCGACCTCGGAACCCTCTCCGTTAACTACAACCCCTTGTATCCACTCCCAGACGACCCCAGTCCCTCCGGCTAAGAATTTCGGTTCCCGCTGCCGCCGGACTGGTGCAAGATTGGTGCAATTCTGGCCACTTCTAGGCTAAACTCTCCCTGCTGTGGGGTTTAGCATCTAAGTCACGGAAGCCGGGCCGCGGGCCTGCTTCGACGACAGCTATCGAGGGGAGAATCATGCCATCTTCAGTCTGGTCGGGTCACTTAACCTTCGGACTCATCTCCATGCCCGTGCGGCTGTTTTCGGGCGCGCGCAGCAGCGGCATTTCCTTCAACATGCTGCATCGGACCGACAAGTCGCGGCTCAAGCAGCAGTATGTCTGCTTGGCCGACGGCCAGGTGGTCGAGCGCGCCGACATCGTGAAGGGCTACGAGTTTCGCAAGGACGAATACATCATCATCGAGCCCGACGAGATCAAGAAGATTGAGCCGCAGACCGCCAAGACCATGGAGATTCTGGAATTCGTGAAGTCGGGCGACGTCGATCCTGTTTATTTCGAATCGTCGTACTACATGCTGCCGGAAGAAGCGGGGCGGCGTCCGTATGCGCTGCTCACCAAGGCGCTGCAGGAGAGCGAGTACGTCGCCATCGCCAAAATCACGATGCACAATCGCGAATACACGGTGTTCCTGCGCCCGCACGAAGGCGGCATGATGCTGCACACCATGTATTACGCCGAAGAAGTGAAGAAAGTAGAAGGCTTCGGCGCGCCCGACGTGGAGCTGAAAGACGCAGAAGTAAAAGTTGCCCACCAGTTGATCGAGGCGCTGGCCGATGAGTGGGATCCCGAGAAGTACAAAGACAGCTTCCAGGAAAATCTAAAGCAGCTGATTGAAACCAAACTCGAGGGCGGGGAAGTGGCGGCCGTCGAGAAGCCGAAGAAACTGGCTCCCGTCGTAGACCTGATGGCGGCTCTGAAACAAAGTCTGGCCCAGATGGAAGGCAAGAAGAAGCCCGCTGCCGCTATTAAGACCGACGAGCCGGAAGCGGCGACAGCAAAGTCTCGACGCGGACGGGGATAGGGCGAGAGGGGCCAGGGTTAGGGCTTAGTGTTTAGCGTTCAGCAAAGCCCCTAACTTGCCGGCATCATCTGCGCTCGCCTAGTCATCCGGATTGAACCGCCTCTTGAAGGCGAACTCCAAAATCACGGCACCGCTATCATCCAACTTCGCCCCATCCCGCGCGCATCAGAGGAATGTAGCTGACAGCTTGATGGCTGAAAGCTGAAAGCTGCTCTCTAGCGCGGACGCCGCACAATCGTTACAATATTCGCTTCTGTCGCAATGCACACGAACGTAATCATGCGAATCAGAATCAATCGACCTAAAACTTTTCTTTCGGGGTGCCAATGAGTTTCCGACGTGTGGGCTGGGTCGCAGCGATACTGCTGGCGACCTGGCTCGAACTTTCCTGCGGCCAGATCTATCGCCCCGTAGTCATCCCCATCAATATCACTCCGCCCAATCCGGCGAACTTCCACGCCGTGTTCAGCATCGCCGTCAATGCGGCGTACAACCCCGGCACGGCGTTCCAGATCGACGTTTCCGGAGACAGCGAACTCGGCTCCGACAGCATGGGGATTAATCCCACGCACGCCGCCATCCTGCCCAACAATTCGCGAGTCTTCGTGGCCAGCGCCGGGGGCGGCCTGTGCCCGTCGGGAACGGATGTGATCACGGCTTTCACCCCCGCCGCCGACAGCCCGACCGCGACTGGTCTCGGCCCGCCGACCACCTTTACGCTGCCCAACGTGGGTGCGATTCAGTCTGCCAACATCTCTGCCATTAGCGAGGTCGGCAGCCTGGTGACGGTGACGCTCAGTGCTCCGATCACGGCTGCCGTGGGATCGCAGATCGTAATCTCCGGCATCACGATTCCCAACGGAGCCAACCCTACCGCCTACGATGGATGTTTCCCGATTTTCTCGGTCAGCGGAACCACCGTTCAATACGTGAATTCTGTGACAGGTCTGACCGCTGTTTCTCCTGCTCCCTCTGGCGGAGTTGCTTCCGCTCCCACGTTCTGCCGGTACATGCCGGTGTACCTGGCAAGCAGCCAGAATACCGCCATGTACGTGGCCAACTACGGAGCCGAGGGCGATCCGAATTGCAATTTCGCCAGCACCGATTCTGTCGCACTCCTGAATACCATCACGAACACCGTCGTCAACATCGGTTATCTTCCGCCCGCCTCGCATCCCGTGGCCATGGTCGAGACTCCCGATACCGTTAACCTTTACGTGCTGAACCAGGGCAGCAATTCCGTCACCGATCTTTCGCCGAGCAACCTCGCGACCCTGACCACGATCCCGGTCGGCAACACGCCTGCGTGGGCGGCCTTGCGCGCCGACAGCCAGCGCCTGTACGTGGTCACGCAGGGTGACGGTCAGCTGTACACGATTAATACGGCGACCAACAGCGTCATTCCCGGCTCTCCGCAAGCCGTGGGAGGAGCCGGCGCCAACTTTGTGCTCTTCGACAAGAGTCGGAATCGGTTGTATGTGACCAATCCCAGCGCCGGAGCAGTTTACATTTTCGATGCGACCACCGATCCGCCGACGCCCATCGGAAGTCAGACCGGAGCGCTCAGCATCGCTTTACCGCCAGAGTGCACGCCCACGACGTGCACCCCGGTTATGCCCTCGTCAGTGGCGGCGTTGCCGGACGGCACGCGGTTCTACGTGGCCAGCTATGCCACCGCTTGTTCTCAGTCGAACGCGTCGGGATGTGTGACTCCGGCCCCGTGCCCGGATGGAGTCACCGCCGCTGGATGTGTGATTCCGCAAGTGACGGTCTACGATGCCGGGACTCTTGCGGTGAAGACCACAATCTTTCCGCTCCTGCCGTCGGTGCCGTTACCTTCGGGGACGACAACGAGTCCATTCGCGCTGACGCCGGTGCCGTTCTGCGCGCCGGTCTTCCCGTACACGCCGGCCACGACCCGCTTCCGCATGTCCGCCGCCGCTGCCGCAGACGGCAGTCGCGTCTACGCCAGCATGTGTGATGGTGGTTCAGTAGCCATCGTCGACACCACGACCAGCACGATCGCCACGGGGGTCAATACATCCGACAATCTGGTGACCGATCTGCTTGCCCCGTTCAGCGCGGGGCCTACGCAGCCGGACGGAGAACCGCTGCCGCAGAGCCCGGTTTTTCTGCTGACGGGACAGTAGGGAAGTGGAAATTGCTGATTGTCGACTCTTAACTGTCGATTGAATCGCGAGGCGCTGGTTTGGTCGCGCTTTTGGGTGGCGCAGCGCTTTCAGCGCTGCGATAACGCTTGGTTTGCTAGCGGGGCTTTAGCCCTTGGTCTGCCTGCTAAACCTTGGCGGGAACTTCTTCCTTCACGGCTTCTCGCGCCGCGTAGTGGGAATCAACGTAGTCGTCGAGAATGTCGATAAACTCCGCGACGATGCGATCGCCCTTGAGCGTGGTGAACAGTCGTCCGTCGACATAAACCGGAGCCTTGGGCTCTTCGAACGTGCCGGGCAGCGAGATGCCGATGTTGGCGTGCTTCGATTCGCCGGGGCCGTTGACGACGCAGCCCATCACCGCCAGCTTCATCTCTTCGACGCCGACATAGCGGCCCTTCCATCCAGGCATCTGCTCGCGCAGATAAGTCTGAATCTGTTCGGCCATTTCCTGGAAAAACGTGCTGGTGGTGCGTCCGCAGCCGGGGCACGCCGTCACTTGCGGAGTAAAGCTGCGAATGCCCATCGATTGCAAAATCTGCTGTGCCACGCGAACTTCCTCCGTGCGATCGCCGCCGGGCGCGGGAGTCAGCGAAACCCGAATCGTGTCGCCAATGCCTTCCTGCAGCACCACGCCCATGGCCGCGCTCGAGGCGACCACGCCCTTCGCGCCCATGCCGGCTTCAGTGAGCCCCAGATGCAGCGGATACGAACAGCGCGCCGCCAGCGCGCGGTAAACGTCAATCAGATCCTGCACCCCGCTCACCTTGGCGCTCAAAATAATCTGGTCCGGCCGCAGGCCAAACTGTTCGGCCAGTTGCGCGGAATTCAGCGCGCTCACCACCATCGCTTCCATGGTCACTTCGCGCGCGTCTTTCGGTTCGTCGAGCCGCGAATTCTCGTCCATCATGCGGGTCAGCAGCGTCTGGTCGAGCGAACCCCAGTTCACCCCAATGCGCACCGGCTTCTCATATTTCACCGCGACTTCGACCATGGTGCGGAAATTCGAATCGCCGGTCTTCCCAATGCTGGCGTTGCCCGGATTGATGCGGTACTTGGCCAGATCCCGCGCGCACTCGGGATACTTGGTCAGCAGAACGTGCCCGTTGTAGTGGAAGTCGCCGATGATCGGCACACGAATGCCCTGCTTGTCGAGTTGCTCGACGATGTGCGGAACGGCCGCGGCAGCCTGATCGTTGTTGACGGTTACACGCACCAGTTCCGACCCGGCGCGGGCCAACGCCGCAACTTGCTGCACGGTCGAAGCCACGTCTGCAGTATCGGTATTGGTCATGGACTGCACTACAATCGGTGCATCCGACCCCACGCGCACGCCGCCAACCACGGCGGTGACGGTCTTCCTGCGTTGAATATTCGCCATAAGGGAAGCTTTATTTTATCACGCGGAAAGCGGGGACCCGCTATATAAGGGACCTAACCGAATAGTTCACTGTGCGATCCCATACGCACCAACTGCAGAACTTCGGCGTCCGGCTTCCGGTAGATCAGCAGCAAGTCGGGCTTGAGATGGCATTCGCGGTGGTCCCGCTCTTCTCGGGGAGGGGTGAATCTTCGACCAGCAAGGAGAGCACCCCAGAAAGTGCGGAGTCGAGATCGCGTCGATACTGGCCCCTTTTTTCGCGCTTGAAGTCGCGGCGGAAGGCGGTCGTTTGTTCAATCGTCCGCATTCAAGTCGGCCATCAATTCGGAAACACTGTTGAACGATGCCAGATGACCGGCACGCGCTTCCTTCATGGCCGCCGCAGTCGCGGCGTTAGGGACCTTCAGGTCGAAGGGCAATGCTTTTTCGGCGGCCACGCGGGTCAGCAAGACCCGCACGGCGTCGGACACGGACAAGCCCATCGCAGAAAGGGCCTTGGCAGCTTGCGTCTTGACGCGCTTGTCGATGCGAATGTGAACCATTTCGGTCGCTGCCATGAATAATCCCCTCTGAGATACATTGTATCTCAGAGGGGAAAGTTGGGTCAACCGAGTCAGCCGTGCCCTAAGGCAGCCGGTCCGCCAGCCCTGGAATCGTCTTCTTCAAATCGTTGTAAATCACCATCACCGCGAACAGCACGAGGAAGACGAAGGCGAACTGATATACGCGCTCCTTGATGTTCAGGCTGATGTCGCGGCGCATCAGGCCCTCGATCAGCAGAAACATGATCACGCCGCCGTCGAGGATCGGAATCGGCAGCAGGTTGAAAATTCCAAGATTCAGGCTGATAGCCGCAGTCAAGCCCATCAGCGGAGTCCAGCCCTTGCTCCGGGCGGCTTCCCCCGCAGCCTGGCCAATGCGGATCGGCCCTTCAATCGACTGCAGCGACATCTTGCGCTGCGCCATCTTCTTGACCAGTTCCAGGATCAGCAGCGCATTCTGCCGGTTCTCGTGCAGCGACAAGTTCAAAGCTTCGGCAAAGGGCAGCGTCTTAACCTTCATCTGCGTGCTGCCGATGCCGATCCGGTAGCGTTTATCGGAAAGAACCGGCTGAACCGTGAACGTCTTCTCCTGTCCATTGCGCAGCACGGTCAGCGTGATGGGCTTATCTTTCGTGGTTTCGAGGCTCTCGCTCATCGCGCCCAGCGCCGGGACCGGCTTGCCGTCAAGCGTCAGGATGCGGTCGCCTTCTTTCAGCCCAGCCTTTTCTGCTGGCATCTTTTCCTGCAGGTCGGTGATGGTGACCGTGTCCTCTTTCGGCGCCAGGCCCGCGTATCCGATCTGATCGAGCCCCGTCGCCTCCGGAACCAGGGTTTTTGTCAGCGTCTGCCCGTTGCGTTCGACATCGATGACGAGCGGCTGCCCCGGGCTCAGCGCTTGCCTGAGTTCCACCTGTTCCCATGTGGGGTTCTGCACGTCGTCGATGCGGGTGATGCGATCGCCGATCTGGAGCCCGGCCTTGGCTGCGGCCGAGTCGTGAACCACCCATCCGATCACGGTTGGTTCGTCGTACACCGCCGGATATTCGTAATGCACCATATAGACGGTGGTGAGCAGGACGATCGCCAGCAGGATGTTCATGGTCGGCCCGGCAATGGCGATCAGGAAACGGTGCCAGCGGGAATGATTCATGAACTCGCGCGGATCGTCGGAGCGCGCGTCCATTGGATTCTCGCCGCTCATCTTCACATAGCCGCCCAGAGGAATCGCGTTGATGCGATAGTCGGTCTCGCCGCGGCGGAAGCCCACCAGCCGCGTGCCGAATCCAATGGCGAACTGCTCCACCCGCACGCCCAGCCACTTGGCCACGGCGAAATGGCCAAACTCGTGGATCAGGATCATGAAGCCAAGGACTGCTACCACCGCTACGAGCGAAGTCAAAAAGTCAGACATAATCGAGGTACGTACTCTCCAGCTGATTAGATTCCGAAATTATGCAAAAGACGTTGCCCGGGGGCGTTCCAGATTCTTTGCGCCGGCCACGCGCTGTTGGGCCATTCGGCGGGCTTCGGCGTCCGCTTCCAGCACTTTTCCAATGGACTCCAGTTTCCCGCAATTGGTTCCCGCCAGAACTTCTTCGATAATCCTGGGAATGTCGTTAAAGCCAATGCTGCCTGCCAGAAACGCCGCTACGGCAACCTCGTCGGCGGCATTCAGCGCCACCGTTTTTGCGCCGCCCGCCTCCGCCGCTTCGTAAGCGAGACGAAGACAAGGGAATTTTTTCAGGTCCGGAGGGCTGAAGTCCAGATGACGCAAGTCACTCACCGCGAAACGCAGATCCGACTGAATCCGCTCAGGATATGTTAATGCATACAGGATCGGCAACCGCATGTCGGTGACCGAAATTTGAGCAAGCAGGCTGCCATCCACAAACTCCACCATAGAATGAATCGTCGACTGCGGATGGACGATGACTTCCACTTTGGCCGGCGGCATGTGAAAAAGTCTGCACGCCTCGATCACCTCAAACCCTTTGTTCATCAGTGTAGCCGAGTCGATCGTGATCCGCCGCCCCATCTTCCACGTGGGATGGTTGAGCGCCTGCTCCACCGTGATCGAGGCAAACTCCGAATGCGGAAGATTCAGAAACGGCCCGCCCGAAGCCGTCAGCCAGATACGCTCGACCTCGTCCATGCGGCCGCCACGCAAGCACTGATGCACCGCGTTGTGCTCGCTGTCGATCGGGAGCAGTGGCTTACCTTGCTTGCGAGCCTCGGCGGTAATCAACTCGCCCGCCGCGACAAGGCATTCTTTATTGGCCAACCCAACAACCTTACCCGCCCGCACCGCCTCGTAAGTCGCCTCTAATCCCGCCACGCCCACGATCGCGCTGACCACGAAGTCGACTTCCGCATGGGTCGCGACCTTCACCGTCCCGGCCGCGCCGTGCACGATTTCAATTTCGCCCAACCCTTCTTTCTTCAACCGCGAGCGCAGGACGTCAGCATCGCCTTCCGCCGCCATCGAGACCACCCGCGGCCGCCAGCGCCGCGCCTGCTCAAATGCCGCCTCAAGATTCGCCCCCGCCGCCAGCGCCACAATCTGAAACCGCTCAGGATAAGACTCCGCCACGCTGAGCGTGCTCCGCCCAATCGAGCCCGTAGATCCGAGAATG
>Ga0307476_10000684_pt1 | contig 24357 bp, 19 predicted proteins | sample atmos_gasesECM2C_2_FD_203314 | JGI IMG/M metagenome (GOLD analysis project Ga0307476, IMG submission 203314) | Hardwood forest soil microbial communities from Morgan-Monroe State Forest, Indiana, United States - atmos_gasesECM2C_05 | ecosystem: Environmental > Terrestrial > Soil > Temperate...
CATCGTAGGCGACCGACGTGATGTCCTTGTCGGGCAAGCCGGTTACAACGTGGTTCCAGCTCAGGCCAGAATCGCCGCTATGGAAGGCGCCTTCACGCGTTGCCACAAAGACCTGACCATCCGGGGCTACCGTGACGCCACGAATATTCACCGGGTAGGAGGCAAGCGCAGAGTGTCGCCAAGTTTTTCCTTCATCCTGGGATACCAGCACGCTGGACCGGGTAGCGGCAACAACGACGTCGGCCCCCGCCTGCACCGAAACAAAATCTTTCTCACCGGCGACTGGGCCTCCCATCCACTCCTTGCCTTGATCCTTGCTGGTGAACAGTCCTGCGGAAGTCGCAGCGAACCAGCGAGTCGACCGGAGGTCGGTATCGCTGACGCGAGCTTCGAGCACGGAGCGGGTGCTGGTTGTGGAATCTACTTTCTTGGTCTTGCCACTCTTCAGCTTGATGGTTCGAGAAACTGTCTTCTCGAGCACAATGTTGTTAATGGGATGCCAGGCTGGGGTGCCGGGAAAAAGTTCGAATACTCCACGGTTGGTTCCCGCGATCAAGGTGCCGTTGCTGGCCTGCTTGAGCGTGAATACATCTCGGCCATCCAAGCCTGAGCTCTTCTGCTGCCAGTTCTGTCCGCCATCGTGACTGGAGAACACGCCGCCGAATTCGCGGTCGTTCACCACGCCGATGTAGAGAGAGTTGGCGTCTTTGTTGTCAGCCAGAATCGCGCTGACGTAGCGGTGTGTGTAGCCGTGATTCGACGACGCTAATGTAGCTGTGCCGTCGTCGCTCGCGAGCACGCCGCTGCGATCGGTCGCGAGAAGAACGCGTGACGAGTTGCGGGGATCGATGAGCACATCGTTGACGACAACTTCAGGATTGCTCATGCGCTTCCACGACTTGCCTTCGTCCGTGGTCTTCCACAGACCTTCAGTCGTGCCGGCGTACACAATCGCGGGATTGCTTGGATCCTGTTTGAGCACGCGAGTACGACGCGCGGTGAAAGGAATGCCTTTGATTTTGTCGAACAGATCGCCACCGCTGATGCTCTTATAAATTCCGGAGCAGGCGCTGGCGAAAACTTCAGAAGGATTCGCGGAACTGACGATGATCGAAAAAACGTCCGAGTCGTCGATCATGCCTTTGTTGATGTGCGCCCAGTTCGCGCCGCCGTCGCTGGTCTTCCACGCGAGGTGCCAGGTACCGGCATAAATTACGTTGGGATCTTTGGGATCAACCGCGATGGATTCGACTTGCTTGACGATGCCATCGTTGGCAGAAATTCGCTGGAAGGTGTTGCCGCCATCAGTGCTGCGATAAACGCCATCGATTGCACCGGCAACAACCACTTTAGGATCGGATGCGGCCAGAGCCATCGCGCGCACGGACTTGCCGTGCATGGCGGGCAGTGCTTCCCAATCTTTACCGCCGTTGTGGGTGCGGAAAATGTCGCCCGCACTCTGATCCTGCACGCTCCAGGCGGAAACAAAAATATGCTTCGAGTTCTCGGGGCTGATCGCGATGTGATCGAGCACGTAATCGTCGCCGGCTCCCAGTTTCGCAAAGCGCGACCAGTTATGGCCGCCGTCTTCGGAGACAAAAATCACGCCGGTGCTGGTTCCAAGAAAGACGCGGTTCGGGTTGTGAGGATCGTAGGCAAGGCTGCGGACATCGCCGCCATCCGGCCCAAGAACGGCCCATTGTCGAGTTCCTGCGAACGCGAAGGCTGAAACTAAAGTCAACATCATCAACAGCTTAACCCAAGCAGATTTCATAACGGTTTTTGTCCCCAAAGCGGAGAAATGGTTCGATGCGCACCTAGACTGACAGGGTAACCCAGCCCCATCAAGTTACTGAAGGACATCGCGAAAAAGGGTAGCAGACCGACAAAAAAGGCCGGTCGATTGCCGACCGGCCCGTTGACTCCGCTGCCGAAGCTACTGCGCTTTCTTAGCGGCCGCTTTCTTGGCCGCGGGCTTGGGATGATCCGGAACATTCTTCACTTTGGATTCATCCACCGATTCAGTGCCGGTCGAGTCGAAGGTCGCGCCCGAAGGTACGATCCAGTACTCGGCCGTCTTAGTGCCGCCGCTGCCGGTGCGCACTTCGATACGGCTGGCATCGATGTGCTGCTGGGCCTCGCCTTCCACCAGATAGAACTTGGAATTGACGGCACGTTCTGCCGCCAGATTCTTGCGTTTCTCCGTTGGTTCGGCGTTGCCGACGATTACCAGCTTGTTATCCGGGCTCTGCTGCAGGTTCTTGGCTACGTCATCAAGGATTGCCTTGCAGGTATTGTCGACGCGCCACGGCTTCTTCTCGTTGGGGAAGTCGCACTGGCTCAATTTGGCTGCCTTGGGCGGCGGTGGAGGAGGATTCTCTACCGTCACTTGGGTTGTCGCCTGGCCGGTAAGACCACGCGAGTCGGTGCAAGTTGCTCCGACGGTGATCGTACCCGGAGCTGCGCCGGAAGTATTCAGCGTAGCTGTGTTGCCGCTGCCGGAGATGTTGCCGCTGCTGGCGGTCCAGCTTGCGACAGATGTGGAAACACTGTCCGGGCTAGTGCAGCTGCAGGTTACGGTGACGGTTGCGCCGGCCTGCACGGTCGACGGACTGGCCGTGCAACTCATGGTAGGCGGATTCTTCGGCGGCAACGGCTTGACGGTGTAGTTCGCCGAGCAACTCGCCTCGTTGTTGCTCTTCATCTTTGCATCGGTCACATGAGCTGTGATGGTGTAGCTCCCGGGAGCCGCGTTGGTTGTGTCGATTGTCGCGGTCGTATCTTTGCCGGTGACTACGCCGCCGTTGCCCGTCCAGGTATAGGTGACGGTGTGCTTGGGATTGAAGTTGCTAGCGCTCACCGTCGCAGTGATCGGCTCACCCACCATGACTTCTGTCGGCTGCACCGAACAGCTCGCGGCAGGCGTTACAGGCGGCGCTCCGCCCCAACTGAACACAAGACCGGTGCGCAGGCGAGCGCCGTCGAACGACGGGTTGCGTAAATTGTTGCCCTCAGACGGCGCTGCAAAATTAGCGTAGTCATGGCGCGCCCAGACATAGTCCGCTTCGAACAACCGGATCGCCAGCCATTTGCGGATAGGCAAATCCATGCCGCCGCCGAGGATTGCGCCGATGCCATCCCATGAACTTAATCCGGGAACATTTACCCGGTTTAAGCTGATCATCGTATGCACGAAGTAGTTAGCATTATCGGTGCGCCAGATAAATCTTGGGCCGATCGATCCGGTGGATTCGTAAACGCCGGAGCCGCTTCCACTCGCAGCCCAGTTGTGGCCGATGTCCCCTTCGAGGCCCCAGTGGGCGTCGAAGTTGTAAGTCGCGGAGAAGCCAAATCCATGAGGCATGTCCGGGACTGTATACGGCGTGGGATTATTGAAGTCGCTGAAAGGTGTGGGAACCTGGCCGCCGGGATGCAGCCATTGATATCCTACAAACAAATCCCACTTGGGGGGAGTCGAGTCGCTCTGCGCGAACGCGGGACTCGAGAGGCAAGATACTGCGAGCGTAAACAATAGGCCAAGAATTACGACGCGGCCTTTGTTCAAATAACAAAGTGACATTCCGTCCTCCATATGGATACGCGGTTTTACCCGGGCTTCGATGCCCGCCGCGTTGACAAGGTAATGCAGGCTAATGAACCGGTTACTTTGGGAACCCGCAATTCTAACCCATTGCAATCTCAAAGCGAAAGATCAATTTTCGAGAATGGGAAAATGTGCGCTCGCGTCTCAAATTGACATGAAATACTGCCTAGGCCTGTCACAGGCGGGTAGCGATGTTGTAGTCTTGCTGGCTGGGCCGCAGGGTCCAAGAGAGCGAACGCTTAAAGAGGGCAAGAACGAGGGGAATGAGCCACGAGAAAGTACTGATCGTTGAGGACGAAGAGAACGAGCGCACGGGTCTCGCCGAGTTAGTTTCTTCCTGGGGATATCGGGCGGAAACCGCCTGCGACGGGGTAGAGGGGCTGGACAAGGCGGAACAATGGACGCCTTCGATCGTAATAACCGATATGAAGATGCCTCGCATGGGAGGTATCGAACTACTGGCGAAATTGGGCGAGCAGACTCAGGCGATGGCCGTGATCCTGGTGACTGCCCAGGGCACCATCGACAGTGCGGTCCAGGCCATGCGCATGGGAGCCTACGACTACATTACGAAGCCGATCGATACGAACCGCTTGCGGACGATGCTGCAGAATGCATCCCGCCTGCTTGGGACGAAGGTTGAACTCGAAAGTGCGCGCCGCCAACTGCGCGACTCCGGCGCTCTCGGCCAACTCCACGGGGCCTCGCGCAAGATGCAGGAGATTTTCAGGCTTATTGAGATGGTTGCGCCGAGCACCGCATCGGTGTTGATCACGGGCGCCAGCGGCACTGGCAAGGAATTGGTAGCGCGAACGATTCACGACCTTAGCCCCCGCCGGGAACGTCCATTTGTCGCGATCAATTGCGCAGCAATTCCTGAGACTCTGATCGAAAGCGAGATTTTCGGACACGAGAAAGGCGCGTTTACCGGAGCTTTGGAACGACGTACTGGATGTTTTGAGTTGGCCGAAGGGGGCACGATTCTGCTGGATGAAATTGGTGAAATGCCGGTAGGCACGCAAGCCAAATTGTTGCGCGTTCTCGAGGACCACAAGTTGCGCCGCCTGGGCAGCAAAGTGGAAACCGCTGTGGATGTGCGCGTGTTGGCTGCCACCAACAAAATCCCCGACGATGCGGTCGCATCGGGGGAACTGCGCAGCGATCTGTATTACCGCCTCAACGTCTTCAACATCCACATGCCGCCGCTGCGGGAACATAAGGAAGACATCGCCGACCTGGTGCAGCTTCTGGTGTCGGAAATGAGCGCGAAGCACTCCCGTAAGGTTGCCGCTGTGAGCGAGGCGGTGCTGAATCAATTCACCAGCTATTCCTGGCCGGGAAATGTCCGCGAATTGCGTAACACCATTGAGCGTGCCGTGATCGTCTGCGACAGCGGCATGATTGAGACCAAGCATTTGCCTCCAGGATTTGGCCACACGTCACCGCGCACGGCGGCAAACGATCCCGATGCAGTTCGTTTGGGAGTGGGTACGACTGTTGGAGAAGCCGAAAAAATGCTGATCCTAAAGACCCTGGAATCGACCAGCAACAACAAGACCCGCGCAGCGGAAATTCTGGGCATCAGCCTGAAAACCTTGCATAATAAACTTAAGGAATACGGAAGTAGTCCGGCGGACGCGGTTCCCAGCAGGGAAGAGTAGGACTGATTGTCAGTGTGAGTTGCCGAGCTGCCAGCGACTGGGTTTTGGGATAGAATTCCACAACCCATTCATCGATTGCCGGCAACTCCGCTACTTCGGCTGACCTAGCGACTGATCACTGATTACTCGTTTCCCATGCGACGCAAAACCATCATCGTGCTCGCGATCACCTTCATGGTCACGGTGATGGTGACCGCTTTCTCGTACCTCTACATTTCGGTGCTCCTTCGCCAGCGCATCGATTATGTTTATAGTGTTGCCGCTACCCGTACCAAACAGCTCGCCTACCTCGCGAATAATGATCTGGCCGACTTGAGCAGCACGCGCGTCGATACAAATAATCCGGCAGCGATGCGGAGGGCCATCACCGATAACCTGCAGATCGATACCAACCTTTTGAACAATCTTCAGTCGGATAAAGATTCCTGGCAATTTGTCTACGACGTTTCGTTTGTGGATTTAAATGGCAAGGCCATCATTACCACGAACGGCCAGCCCGGAAAGCAGGTTCCTAAACGGCCAAATTTTCTTGCGGTCAAGAGTGCCCACTTCCGCGAACAGCTCCGTCTGCTCTATAGCCCGGCCACGATTTATGACGTGATTGAACCGCTGAACCTGGAGGGCCCCTACGGCACAATTCGCATCGGGGTTTCGACGACTCTTCTTAAGAGCGAGATCACGCCTTCGTTGTTGCATGCTGTTTATTTTTCGGTCGCGTCGATTTTTATTTCCCTCCTTCTCGCCGCTGGTATATCCAATCTCGCTCTGGGACCTCTCAGACAGATCAGCATGAACCTCGACAACGTCAGCCTCGGGGGTAGTGAGGAACTTTCCGGGAAGGAATCCGAGCACGATGAGTTTGGCCTGGTCACGCTAAAGATCGCCAACATCGGCCGGCAGATGCGCGACAGCAAGGAGATTTTTGCCGCTTTGAAAGACAACGTGGATCAGCTGATGTCAAAGCTGCAAGACGGCTTGATGCTGTTCACGCGGGACTCCAGAGTCGTGCTGGTAAGCGCGCCGGTTGAGCGTTTTCTGGGCAGGCCTCGCGCCGAGTTGCTCGGCAAAACGGCTTCGGAGATTTTCTTCCGGAATACTCCCTTGGGAGCGCTGGTATTGGACGCTTTTGAACGTAAACGTCCGTTACTGCAACGAGAGTTTATCGCCGCCGCCGGGAGGCACGTACAGGTTTCCATGGACTTTATTCAGGAAAAGAGCACCCAGATCGGCGCACTATTGATCATGCGTGACGCCGAATCTGTGCGTCGAATCGGAGACGAAATCGAAATGTCGCGGCGCCTCTCTGCCAGTGGGCGCGTGACCGGCGGTGTAGCGCACGAGGTCAAGAATCCCATCAATGCCATCGTGCTGCACTTGCAGCTATTGCAAAATAAGCTCTCGCTTCCGGACGCCGACACTCGCCGTCACATGGACATCATCGGCAGCGAGATTCACCGGCTCGACCGGGTTGTACAAACACTCGTGGACTTCATGCGAGCCCGTGAGCTGCACCTCGTAGAAGTGGACCTGCGGCGTTTGCTCGACGAGGTCGCGCTGCTGGCCGGCCCGGAAAGCGAGCAACTCGGAGTCACGATCGAGCAGGGGATGCCCTCCGAACCGCTGCCCATCAAGGCCGACCTCGATTTTATGAAGCAAGCCCTGCTCAACGTAGTGATCAACGGTGTACAAGCCATGCCTCACGGGGGCGTGCTTACCATTTCCGCTCGACAGGACGAAGATGTAGTTGTCGCTGAAATTCGCGACCGTGGTACGGGCATTCCCCGAGAGGTTCAGGAAAAGATTTTCGAGCTGTATTTCACCACCAAGCAAGAGGGCAATGGCATCGGCCTTGCCCAGACCTACCAGATTCTGCAGTGGCATTATGGTTCGGTGGAATTTGAATCGACCGAGGGTGAAGGAACCACGTTTCGCTTTCGCATTCCGCTGGCAACATCGAGCTTGAGGTCGGAGCAGAGCCGCAGTTCAAACCTCGAAGCCGCCATGTCGAAACCAACAACTTGATTACTCGCCGGACTTGGAGAAGCGTAAGATCGAGATCGTCCGTTCCAGCAGGATTGAAAATGATTCTGGCCGCAATCCTTGCCGTTTACATTTTGAGCCTCGGATGGTTGTCGCCGAGCGTGCCCAGCTTCTCAGCACCCGTTCCGCAGCCGCAGGATCAACCGGTACAAAGTTCGCAGGCCAGTCAGCAACCGGCCACGTCCTCTGGGCAGACGCAGAATTCGACTAACCCGGCCCAGCAACCTCCTAAACCTCGGAAACAGCGCAAGAAGACCGTACCCGATTGCACGAATTCTTCGAGTGCGGTGAAACCGGCGGCCGATGGCTCGAGCGATTCGAAGAAACCAGCGGATGTAGGCCTTCCGAATTCCGGTTCCGGTAATTCAGCGACGACGTCTTCGACGACGCAGAAGCCTTGCCCGCCTCCCAAGAAAGTGGTCCGCAACGGGGGAACGGATGAGCCCACAATCAAGCTTACGGGGGAAACCACCGCCGCCCAGGCGTCGCAGCAGCGCGCCACCACTGACCAACTCAACGCATCAACAGAAGAAAACCTGAAGAAAATCGCCGATCGCCAACTCGCTCCCAGCCAGCAAGAGATCGTGACCCAGATTCAACAGTTCGTCGAGCAGTCCAAGCAAGCCGTCGCTGCAGGTGACCTGGAACGCGCCCATAATCTCGCGTTAAAAGCTCGTCTGTTGTCCGACGAGTTGTTAAAACCCTGAATTTCAGTCTCCGCTCCTTGCAGCCCCGCTCCTAACATCAAGCATCCAAGTTTTGAAGAGCCAGTTCTAAGACACGCTTTGAGAAACGAAAAAAATATTCCATTGGTGCGTGGTGAGGCCTCTGTCTGCCACTCAGAGTTAAGCGCGAAAGTGGATCGCCTTTGGTGATTTGGTTCGAACGTGCGAGAGAGGTTAGAGTTAAACCATTCATGCCCAGTCAGTTCAAATCAGCACTCCTAGCTCTTGTGTGTGTCAGTGTGGGTTGGTCGACCTGCTTGGCGCAGAACGCTCAGACATCCGCGCCAAGTCCGGAACAACCTGGTTCAGTAAATCCCGGGGTAGCGCCGACCGGCGGGGAACAGCCCGCGCAACCGGCTGCCGCAACTATCAACGGAACGGTTGTCGATCAAAGCGAAGCCATCGTTGCTGGAGCCAAGGTCACAATTTCTCCCGCAGGCCGGTCGCCGAACCTCGAGGTTCTGTCCGGCACCGATGGGGAATTCTTTTTTCCCAGTGTCGTTCCCGGACCTTTCAAGCTGACCATAACTTCGGCGGGGTTCGCGCCGAAGACAATCTCTGGACTTCTGCATCCGGGCGAGATCCAGACGATCCCACAAATTGCGTTGGACGTTGCCTCCGCCCTCACCGAGGTAGACGTAGAAGTGTCGCGCATTGAAATCGCCGAAGAGCAGATCAAGGTGGAAGAGGGGCAGCGGGTGCTGGGTATCGTTCCGAATTTTTACGTCAGCTACGTTCCTAATGCGGTCCCGCTCACTTCAAAACAAAAGTTCAAGCTGGCGGCGAGATCGGTTATAGACCCATTCAGCTTTTTGGTGGCCGGGGCCTCCGCAGGAGTCGAGCAGGCGCAGAATCACTTCCTTGAATATGGCCAGGGCGCAGAAGGCTATGCCAAGCGCTTCGGCGCCAACTATGCCGACATCGCTTCGAGTACGTTCATCGGTGGCGCGATCTTCCCGTCACTGCTGAAGCAGGATCCCCGCTACTTCTACAAAGGCACCGGCAGCACGCAATCACGGATTTTGTATGCGATCGCCAACTCGGTAATTTGCAAGGGGGACAATGGACGCTGGCAACCGGGCTACTCGAATATTCTGGGGAGCTTAGCTGCGGGCGGCATTTCGAACATCTACTATCCTTCCGACGATCGTAACGGCGCGGAACTAACCTTTGAAAACGCCGCACTCGGGATCGGATCGAATGCCGTCACCAACCTGCTGCAGGAATTTGTCATGCGCAGGTTCACTCCCAAGGCTAATAAACACGACTTGGCTAACCAGTGAAGTCGTGAAGTCGAGCGGCCTGAAGCGCGTTTCGCACTTGGCTTCAACGACGAATCGCACAGGACTCCGCTCACTTCCCTTTCGCGCGCGCCGCATTCACCTTGTTCAATAAATCCTGGGACATGGCCTGCAACGGACCGGGAATCTTCACTGCCTCGGTCAGCACCTCGCGCGCTTCGCTTATCTTATTGAGCTTGGCATAAGCAAAACCCAGCCGGTAGAGCGCAACCGAGTACTGCTGGTCGTCTTGTCCCTTCAGCAGCGCCACCGCTGACTTCAATTCCGGAAGCGCCGGAGCCGTCTTGTCTTGCTTCATGTAGGCATATCCCAAAGTCGAATGCGCCACTCCCGCCGACAGTTTGCGCGACTTGTCGGCATCGGGCGCGTCGGCCTTGGCGACCGCGATCGCTTTCTGAGAGTAGGTGATCGCCTTGCCGAGATCGGCAGGTTTTCCGTCGTCGACATAACTTCCCGCCAGCAACAACAGCGCGGGCAGCGAATTGGGATTTGCCGCCAGAGTTTTTTCTCCATAGGCGAAAAGACGCGCCTGATCGTTCAACTGGCCCGGACCAAGCGTGTACATGGCATAGCTCGAAACCTGATCTTGAAATTTCGAGTCCGGAAATGCTGCGGAGTACTTCTCGATGTCAGCCATGCGCTTCTTGGCATCGCTCTCGTCGGCAATCACATTGAAGCCCGCCGACTCAAGAAAGTCGCATGTGTTTTTTGCTGCGCTCTGGTCCTCGGCCACCTGCTTGCTGAACTCTTCGTCGGTCATGCCCGCCGGCTTGGGCTGTTTGCTGATCGAGTTGCAAATTTCGCCGCCCTTCGCGGCATAGTCGATCAACTTGGCATTGTCCTTCGCCTGCTGCGCGATGTTGGCCTGCGAGACGACGATGTCCAAATTGCGCGGGCCGCCCACCAGGGCTTTGTCTCCATAGTCGAGTGCTTTATTGAAGTCGCCGGTGGTCTGGTACGCCTGCGAGATTTGCCAGTCGCCATAGGCCACCGCAGCCGGGTTCGACGCGTACCTCGCCACAAAATCCTGATACATCGTCAGCTTTTTCGCAGCATCCGGCTCGTTCGAGATGGCTTGCAAATCATGGTCTTCGGGCGTGCCCGCAGGAATTACGATTTTGTCTGTCTGGGCGCTGGCCTGTCCAGAGAGGAAGAGAGACGCGAGAGAAAGAAAACAGGAGACTAAATGCAGCAACCGTGCGTGGCGTTTCATACGTCACCTCCGCCGTAGACGAGAAGTGGAACAGCACTAGCAATAGCAGGCGAATCCTATCGCCGAATGCAATCCCATGCAAGAGCAGGATCACCCGGCAACTATAAATGGCAATTTGCAATTATCTTCCTCCGTGTCTCCGTGCCTCCGTGGTAATGAATCCCGCCTGCACTTCCGCTAAAGTAGAGACATGCGTGCCATCCTCGGCCAGCGTCCGCTGCGATTTGTCTTTGCCGCCAACGTGATCTCCATGTTGGGCAGCGGGATGAATTCGGCTGCGGTGGCGTGGTACATCCTGCAGGCCACTCACTCGGAGATGGCGCTCGGCACCTTCGCCGTTTTGCAGACGCTTCCGGCGATGCTGATGCTTCCCTTCACGGGCGTCCTTATCGACCGCGAAGACCGTCGGCTCCTGGTCATGTGGCTCGACGCCGTGCGCGCCGTCATCATCGTGGCCGTGGCCATCCTTGCCTTTCGAAATCGCGTGCAGGTTTGGCAGCTCTATCTCATGAACACCCTCGTGGCCGCCGGCTTCTGGATGTTCTGGCCGACCATCACCGCGCTCATCCAGGAGCTCACGCCGGAAGGCGAATTCGTGCAGTCGAATACCTTTCTCCTGGCGGGCGTGCAGGGCGGGTGGCTTATCGCCGGCTCGATCGTCGGCTTCATGTACAACCATATCGGTCTGGGCGGCGTGTTGCTCATCGATGTCTCCACCTACGTGGTCTCGTTTGTGTGCTATCTCGCCGTGCGCAAAGGCCGCCACGTGGTGTTGCGCCCGGAGGAATTACGCGCCGACATTCGCGCTGCGGAAAATCAATTCCAGCGATTCTGGCGCGAGATGCGTGAAGGCCTGCACTTTCTTCGAGATCATCGCGCGGTCGTCCTGCTGGGCATCAGTTGGGCGTTGTTTCTCGGAGCCATGATTACCGGCGTCGTGGTCACGCCGTCGCTGAGCGAGCGCACGTTCCATGCCGGAGCGGTCGGTTACGGCTGGCTCAATGCCGGCTGGGGCACCGGCGCATTCCTCAGCGCGTTGTACGCTCCGGCTATCATCGCAAGCCTGGGCGGACGCCGCTCGGTTGCATTTTCCATGGCCCTGCTGTCCGCGTGTGTGGTTTGCGCGCCGATTTCGCACTGGCTCGTCGCGGCGATTCTGCTCTATGGAGTGATGGGCTCCGCGCGCGGAGTTGGCGGCATCGCCATGAACACCAGCTTAATGGAGATGGTCCCGCCACATTTGATGGGACGCGTGCAGAATGCTTTCTATTTCTTTGGAACCTTTCTGCAGCTTGTGTTGGCGGTCGTTGTCGGCACGGCCGCACACAAGATCGGACTGGTATCGGCATTCGCGATCCTGGCCTGCGTCTACGGGTTGTCATTTGTGGCCGCCAGTTGGCCGGTGGAGACCTCAGCCGCAGTAGAAGAAATCAGCGCAGCAAAATGAAAACTTATTCACCACAGAGACACAGAATCACGGAGAAAGCATTTAGTTGCTTCTTCCTATTATCTGTTTTCTCTGTGTCTCTGTGGTGAATGGAAGCCGTTCGCTGTTATTCTTTCCCATTCCAAGGAGCACTCATGTCCGCTGATCTGCAGGGCCGTACTGCCGTCGTCTTCGGAGTCGCCAACAAGCGCTCAATCGCCTGGTCCATCGCGCAAGGACTGCACGCCGCCGGCATGAAGCTCGCCATCACTTACCAGAACGAGCGCCTGGAGCAGGAGGCCAAAGACCTGATTCTCTCGCTGCCCGGCGCCGAAGGCTACATGTGCGACGTGAGCAAAGACGAAGAAATCGCACGCCTCTTCGCCACGCTCAAAGAGCGGCATGGCAAGCTGCACACGCTGGTACACTCCGTTGCCTTCGCCCCTGCCGACGAACTCAAGGGAGACTTCGTTAACACCACGCGCGAGGGCTTCCGCATCGCGCTCGATGTAAGCGTCTACTCGCTGATCGCGGTTGCCCGGGCCGCCGCGCCGTTGATGGAAGACGGCGGATCCATTCTTACGATGACCTACTACGCCTCAGAGAAAGTTGTGCCGCGCTACAACGTGATGGCCGTAGCCAAGGCCGGCCTTGAGTGTAGCGTGCGTTATCTTGCGTATGAGTTAGGCAAGAAAAATATTCGCGTAAATGCCATCTCGGCGGGACCGATCAAAACCCTTGCCGCGCGCGGCATCGCCGGCTTCAGCGACATGCATAAGACTCACGCCGAACGCGCCCCGCTCGGCCGCAACGTCGACGTGAACGAAGTGGGCTCAACCGGAGTTTTCCTCGCCTCCGACGCCAGCAGCGGCATCACCGGCGAAGTAATTTACGTTGATTGCGGCTACAACATCATGGGGTTCTAGAAGGTCTCGCCGCCGGATCGCTGCCCTTCAAACGCCGAGCCAGAGACAACGGACGGGCTGCCATCCGTTTACCCGTGTAGATGAGTGTAATGGCGATGTTACGCCAACCGACTTACGCATGACACGGACGGAGTGCTAACGCTTGGTGCTTCTCCTTTGGCTTGCGACGACAAATCTGAAATCCGATTCAAAAGCGTGGCTGTGTGTCTCTTGATTGAATTTTCCTTCGTACCCGCCCTTCGCAGCGTGCGCAAAGTACGGGGCACCCGCAATTGTTGTGGCTTCGTCTCTAAGGCTCAAATACATCTACCCTCATCGAACTCCTGTGGACGGTTAGACCGCAACCAAAATCTTTTTCTTCATCGACGCAACCAACATTAAGATCAATGACGTGATCTTGAGAATTGGAGTTCGTTACCGTGGCGATTACGGCAGTTGGGTACTGCGCGACAGATGGGAACAGCGTATCAGTTTCAATGTTTGCGCTGAAAATGTAATTACCTTGCGCGTCCGTTGGTCCGGGCAACGGCGCAGAACCGTCCACCAAGAACTGATAGGTGTTTGACGGACCTGACGTTCCGAGACAGTCCTCTCCGCCACAAGGCAGCGCAATGGTAACCGTCGTATTCAGTGCTATGTGAAATGTGCAAGTCGCGCCGATCGCGGCAGGGCAAGTGACAGGGATTGACGTTAACAGTGGCGCTTTCACGCTGCAACCTGCTACAAGGCAACTTATCTTTACTGGCGTTTTGTTGACCACGAAAGTCGAGGTCACAAGAGTTTCGTTGCTGATAATGGTTTGAGCTTTCATGGTGATCGCTGCGAGCATAACTGTGGCCGCCAGGGCGCATCCTGTCAGGCGTGTAAATTTATGGGCGTTTGTCATGATCGATCATCTCCTTTGAGCAAAAAGTAGCGGTACCTAAACGGGGAGAACAAACTTACGCGGAAACCTAGTTTCCGTGCAAGTACGAAACACGCGGAAGCGAGAATCGCGGACGATAACGGTTCAGCGGCTTCATGGTCAATACACCGCATCCCGCCCAGCCAATGAGTGCAATCGCGATGTTACGTCACTCTTTGCCCTGTTCAAAAGGTCTAGACGCCGGGTTCGTTGAGATCTTTCAGCGCTTTTTGTCCTTGGAACCACCTGAACATGAAGAAGGCGTGGACACCGAATGCCCACAGCGAAAACGTAACAATGAGGGCGACCATGTCAGCCCCATACAAAACCATGCCAACCATTAGCGCATCAAGAACGAAAAACCATCGAACAAATACTCGCGCTTCCCATCGTTCGCAACCGGTTTCACTTCTCCGCGCTGAACCTGCTGGATCGCTGTAATCACCTTCGGAAGATAGCTGGGATCAGCCACCGGTGTATTGTGTGACGGCAAAAGAAGTTGAAGATGCGGAGCCATCGCAGCCAGTTTCTGCATCGAGGCTACATAGGCGTCCAGATCGGTCTCCGGACGGTAGAGATAAATCGGGCCGAGGTAGAAAGAATCTCCGGTAAACAGCAGACCATTTTTCTCGTCCAGCAGAGCGATGGCGTCGGGTGTATGGCCGGGCGTGCCGATTACCTTCAACGTGCGTCCGCCCAGTTCAATCTTGTCGCCATCGTGCAGCCAATGAGTGATGTGGAACGGCTTGGTGGCATACGCCTTGGCGTCGAACCCCGCAGGCAAGGCTCCGCAGATTTCATCTGAGGCAAGTTCCGCTTGCGCGTCCGCTGTCGATCCGCGAGCGTTGGTTCGTGTGAAATCCGTATCCATGCCGTAGGCTTCGCTGAACCGCCAGTTGTCCCCCACATGGTCGTTGTGAGTGTGCGAGTTCACGACGCTCACGGGAAGCTTGGTCAATCCTGCAACCACCGCCTGAATATTGCTGATGCCCATCCCGGTATCGAACAGCAGCGCTCTGCCGCCGCCCGCTTTTTCGTCACCCGCTTTTTCGTCGCCAATGATCAAATACGAAATCACTTCTTCCAATTGGTGCGGCTCGTAGATCGCGAATACTCCCGGGCGAATCTTATACACTTCGAACCACGGGTCCGTGATCGGAACCCGCTCCAACTTGCTGTAGGCCGCGCGGGGCAGCTTCTTGCACCACTCTGCCTGTTGGGCGGCCAGCGACGGCGTGAGAACTACGATAAACAGTGGCAAGAGCAAAGACTTGATGGTTTTCATGATCTAGCTCACGACGGTGATCTTACGTCCATTCTCACCTTGACGCTCCAAAGAAATCTCCACATCCCGCTCGCGAACGAAGCGCGGAAATTTCTCTCCCCACTCAATCAGCAAGATGCCGTTGCTGTCGGCCCGCAGATCGTCCAGGCCGAGAGTCTCCAACTCTCGCTGCGTGTCGATACGATAAAGATCGATGTGATAGAGGTTGGCTCGCGGACTGCGATATTCGTGCACCAGCGTGAAGGTGGGACTAGTGACGTCTTCTTCTTCCGCCGCCTCGAAGGCTGCGGCGATTCCCTTGACCAGCGTGGTTTTCCCCGCGCCAAGATCGCCGCGCAGCAGCACCAGTTTCGGCGGCATGAGCATTTCAGCCAGCGTGCGGCCGAAGGCAATCGTCTCGTCAGCTGAGTTTGTGGTGATCTCCTGCGTCATCTCGCAACCCGGTCGCAGCATGGTTCACGGACCACGACCAGTATAGCGAGAGCGCGCTAGATCGTCCTCGGCACGTTGAGGAGTGAGGATTTTCCGAGCCAGCTTCGGTCGGCGACGTGATCGAGCGAAGTGCGCAGGCGGCGGTTGTCGTCATCCTCGAGCGCGACGAAGCGAAATGGCTGCAGCACACCAGCCGTCGTCTTGCGCATTGGGCTGAGGATTTCGGCCATGCCGTGCACCGGGCCCGAATGCGTCTGAAACGCGAGTTCAACGAAGGCACCGCTGCCGAGCGCACGCGGTAATTGCAGGAGTCCGCCCGTCGCCGAAATGGATTGAAGTTTGGCTTTTGTACGCCGGCCATCTTCTAATCGGATCGCAGCCAGGACAGATTCGCCAAGCTGGACCCGGGCCGCGCGCCTCGATGAGTGCGGTTGGGGGAAGTGGGTCATAAGCTGATGGAACTATCTCACTGCAAGCGCAGTAACTAATAGATTACGGAAGCAGATGGCCGAACTCCCATGGTGCTAGCTTGGTTCGGAGGGTACAAGTCCATGCGGCATGGGTATTTAGCATGATGTTTACTGTTTGGATAATGTACTTAGACAGGGACCGCCGCTAGCAAAATAAAAGCGAGTGTGAGCAATTTCCCGTTCGAAGCGGCTCCGTTTAATATGTTGCCTTCCGCCATCCGGGTTTCGGAAAACAGTTTCCGGAGAACATTATGCGTTCTTTTTCGTTTCTAATTTCAGCGTTTGCTTTATTTGCCGTCGCGCACTCCCAGAGCCAGGCGCCTGCGCAGACGGCTCCGCTCCGCGTCGGTATCGTTGGGTTAGTTCACGGGCATGTCCAAGGATTCCTCGATCACTCACTTCATAGTTCGTTGATTGAGGTCGTCGGCATCGCCGAACCCGACGAGAAACTCGCGTCCCAATACGCCACCCACTACGGATTCGACCACGGCTTGCTGTTTTCGAGTCTGGAGCAGATGCTCGACCGAACGCATCCGCAGGCGGTTCTCGTTTACACAAATACTTATGACCATCGGCGCGTCGTGGAAGTCTGCGCCCGGCGCGGCGTACACGTGATGATGGAAAAGCCTCTCGCGGTCAGCGTCGACGACGCGCTCGCAATCAAAAAGGCCGCCGACCTCGGCAAGATTCGGGTTCTCGTCAATTACGAGACCACATGGTACGCCAGCAACCGCGCCGCCTACGACCTGGTGCACGAGCATGCGTTGGGCGACGTGCGCAAGGTTGTCGTTCACGATGGGCACAGCGGCCCCAAAGAAATCAACGTTGCGCCGGAGTTCTTAGCGTGGCTCACCGATCCAGAACTCGATGGAGGGGGCGCACTCTTCGATTTCGGATGCTACGGTGTCGATCTGATGACCTGGCTGATGGATGGGCAACGCCCGGAAACCGTCACAGCCGTCACGCAACAGATCAAACCCGAGATTTACCAGCGCGTGGATGATGAAGCGACCATCGTTCTCACTTATCCAAAGGCTCAAGCCATCGTGCAAGCGTCGTGGAATTGGCCTTTCGACCGCAAGGACATGGAGGTGTACGGCAAGACTGGATACGTCATCACCGTCAAGCGGGATGACATTCGTGTGCGGCGCGCGAGTGGCCAGGAAGAGCAGATCGCAGCCAAGCCACTGCCCGAACCGTACGACAACTCGCTATCGTATTTTAGAGCTGTCGTGATGGACGGAATGAAGCCAGAGGGACCTTCATCTCTCGAGACCAACGTGACTGTGACGGAGATTCTCGATGCCGCACGCCGTTCCGCGGCGTCAGGCAAGACCGTACGTTTGCCAGCTTCGAGGTAAACGTCGCACGGTGGTGGGGTGGCCGCGCATCAGCCGCCCCAGCGGACCAACTTTTCCTGAGCCATCTCTCGAGTGCGCCGGAAGGCCTCAGGCAGTCCGTGCAGCAAATCCGTCGCTACCAGCGAATGCTCGCCTAACGTCTCGCGAGCAACATCTCCGGCCAGCCCGTGCAGATGCACTGCCGCGAGCACCGCTCGAAAAGCATCCTTCGGGTGCTGGGCGATCATCCCGGCAACCATCCCCGTCAGGATGTCTCCAGTGCCGCCGGTCGCCATGCCCGGATTACCTGTCGTATTCACCCACGCTTCACCGTCGGGCTGAACCACCAACGTGCGATGGCCTTTGAGCACGACAATCAGCTCATGCTCGCGCGCGAACTTCCGTGCCACACACAATCGATCCTTCTGCACATCGGCAATCGTCAGTCCCGCTAGGCGCGCCATTTCTCCCGGATGCGGAGTGATCACAAGCGTGCGGCCCTTGCCATTCAATTCGTCTGTGCGCCCTTCGAACGCATTCAGGCCGTCGGCGTCGAGCACGATTGGAAGTTGAAGCTTCGCAATCAAACTCCGCACCAGCCCCGAGGTCTGGGGCTCTCGTGAAATCCCAGGGCCGATCGCCACAACGGTCTTCCCTTTCGCTAACTCGGTGATTCGATCCAGCGTGCTGGCCGAGATCGTGCCCGAATCCGTCTCGGCTAACGGCTCAGTCATCAACTCCGGATGAAATCCCGCCACGGTTCCTAATACAGACTTGGCGGTCGCGACGGTTGAGAGGCCGGCACCTGCTCGTAAGACCGCCATCCCGGCCATCGCTGCCGCTCCCGCTTTCCCAAGCGATCCGCCGACCACCAGCGCGTGTCCGTAACTGCCTTTGTTAGAATCCGCTGGGCGCAGGGCCACCCGCGAAGAAATATCCAACGCAGTGATCACATTCAATTTCAGCAAGGAGACGATGGCCTCCAGCGGAGATCCGATGCCAGCTACGATGGTCGATCCTATGGTCAAGGCGCTGAATACGTGGGCTGGGCGAGGTGCGGTAAAAGTGACAATGGCGTCGGCTCGCACACTCATACCGGACTGTGTTCCCATCGCATCCGCGTCCGCGCCGGAAGGAATGTCGATGGCGATCACGGGGACTTTGCTCTCGTTCATGATTGCAATTGCTTCCGCGTAGAGGCCGCTTACCGGGGCCTTGAAACCTGTTCCGAGAATTGCATCGAGAAACAGATTGCCCTGCAACATTGATCGCACGCGTTCACTTTTCAACTCCTCGGTGGAATGAACCGCGATGACCGGGAACGGTAACTTACCAAGCATCGCAGCGGCATCGCCGCGTAGATCGGCGGGGTCGGCCAGCAGTATCACCTCGAGCTTTTTCTCCTGCTCATACAGCCGGCGCGCCGCCACGAACCCGTCGCCGCCATTATTTCCTTTGCCGCAGACAACCACGATGCGATCGGCTGCTGCGTAGTGCGCGAGCACGTAGTCGGCAACTGCCGCGCCCGCATTCTCCATCAGCGTGAGAGAAAGCACGCCGAAGCGCTCGCTGGTAGCGCGGTCGATGGCTCGCATTTCTTCTGCGGAAACGATTTTCATAAAGGTGGCGTTAGCCGTTGGTCGTTAGCAATTAGCAAAACACCGTCACGCGCAACCCGCACTTTGCGAACGACTGACGGCCAACGACCGATCTTAAAACAAAAGGCCCTCCGCGCGTGCGGAGAGCCTTTGTCGAACTTACTCGCCACTCATCACTGACCGCTGCCTTTTGTCAGCGCCTGAACCCGGCTGTGCTTCACACTATAAGTGAAGTAGACGATCAGGCCAATTGCCAGCCAACCGATCAGCCGGATCCAGTTCCACAGTCCCAAGTTAAGCATCATGTACCCGTTCGCGAGCACGCCCAGGATTGGAACGAGAGGCACCCACGGAGTTCGAAACGGCCGCGGCTGTGAGGGGTTCGTGTAACGCAGCACCATCACAGAAATCGACACAATCACAAAAGCCAGCAGCGTTCCGATGTTTACCATTTTTCCGATCTGGTCGATCGGCGTCACACTGCCTACAATTGCGGCCAGCAGGCCCACGAGAATCGTATTCTTCCATGGCGTGCGGAACTTGGGATGAACCGCGGCGAAAAATTTCTTTGGCAACAGGCCGTCATTGGCCATCGAATAAAGCACGCGCGTTTGCCCCAGAAGCATCACGAGCATCACGCTCGTCAACCCAGCCAGCGCTCCCAAGGTGATGATGTTCGCCGCCACGGTTAGCCCTCGGTCGAGGAATGCAACGGCGACCGGCGCTTCGATGTTGATCTGCTGCCAGTGGACCATGCCCGTCAACACGCCAGCCACTGCGATATACAAAAACGTACAGATCGCCAGCGAAGCGATCATGCCAATCGGCAAATCGCGCTGCGGATTCTTCGCCTCCTGCGCCGTTGTTGAAACGGCATCGAAACCAATGTAGGCGAAGAATATGTAGGCTGCGCCCTGCCATATCCCATTCAGCCCGTGCGGTGCGTAGGAGTGCCAGTCCATCCCCCAGTTGGCTCGGTCGATATAGTGAGCGCCCAGCCCGATCACGAAGAGTACGACCGACACTTTAATCACAACGATCGTTGCGTTAAAGCGGGCACTCTCCTTGATGCCGACAACTAGAATCGCCGTAATCACAAGCGCGATGAGGAAAGCCGGAAGGTTAAAACCGATCTCCCATCCAAACAAATGTGGCGCGCCCAGAAGTTCGTGCGCCCGCTGCAACAGCTCTGGAGATTGGGCGCTAATGATCGCGGTCACTTTATCGAGGAACGCTTGCGTAGTTGTTCCTAGCGTGGGATCCGCAGCTTGCGCCATCTGCTGCGCCACAGTTTTTTCCGCCGTCTTCAGCGCCGTCCAGTGATCGTAGGCCAGCCACAGCGGCATCTTGATGTGAAAAATATTCAGCAGTTCAATGAAGTGGTTTGACCACCCCGAAGAAACCGTGCTGGCGCCCATGGCGTATTCGAGCGTGAGATCCCAGCCAATGATCCACGCCAGCAACTCGCCGAGTGTAGCGTAAGCATACGTGTAAGCGCTGCCGGCCAACGGAATCATGGCCGCGAACTCGGCATAGCAGAGTCCGGCGAAGGCGCAGCCCAGGCCGCTGAGAACGAATGACAGGGTGAGTCCTGGCCCCGCATACTGTGCGCCCAACCCCACCATTACAAAGATGCCGGCGCCGATGATTGCGCCCACGCCCAGCGCGGTAAGCTGGAAGACGCCCAACGTCCTTTTAAGGCTGTGTCCGCCAGTCTCGCCGACTTCTTCCATGAGCAGGTTCATGGGCTTTGTTGCGAAAAGATTCGCCATGCGTTTGCTTTCTCCTTCGGTCCCCTCTGACGAGCCTACGCGGATTCGCGCCTTGCGCCCGCGCCCTTCGACCATGCGTAATACACCGGAATCCCTACCAGAACCACGATCAGACCCGGCCAGGTGTACTGCGGTTTGTAGCGCAATAGTACGACATCAATGAATAAAGCCATCACAATATAAATCACCGGTAATACGGGGTAGCCTATCGCGCGGTAAGGCCGCTCGGCATTGGGACGCGTCCGCCGCAGCACAAACAGCCCTACGATCGTGAGCATGTAGAAGACGAGCACTGCGAAAATAATGTAATCCAGCAGCTGTCCGTAGCTGCCCGAGATGCAGAGCACGCAGGTCCAGACCATCTGCACCATCAGAGAGACGGCCGGCGTCTTGTACGTGGGATGCAGCTTGGCAACGCTGCGGAAGAAAAGACCGTCTTTCGCCATGGCATAGTAAACCCGAGCGCCCGAAAGAATCAGCCCATTGTTGCACCCGAATGCCGAAATCAAAATGGCTGCCGCCATTAGCAGGCCACCCGCCGCGCCGAACATCTGCGTCATCACGGCAGTGCCGATACGCTCTTCGGAGGCATACTTGATTCCGCGACTGAGAATCGTGGCTGCGTTCGCAGTTCCATCAAGCGGCAACGCCATCAGATAAATAAAGTTGCACGCGATGTAGAGGGCAATCACAATCCCCGTCCCCATCGCCAAGGACAGTGGCAGGTTGCGGCTGGGATTCTTGATTTCCCCTGCGGTAAACGTGACGTTGTTCCACGCATCGGAGGAAAACAGAGAACCTACCTGCGCAACTGCCAGAATGGTCAGGGCACCCACCATCACCACCGGCCCGCCTACGCCCACCTGCACGGCGTGCTCAGCGCCCAGTCCTGCGTTCCGCCAGAAATTCGCGCCGAAGTTCGCCGTCAAGGCCTGAGCATTTCGCCCCAAGGCCAGTCCGAACAAAACCAACCCCAGAAGCGCCGAGACCTTGGCCGCCGTAAAAACGTTTTGAATCATCGCTCCGGTTTTCAAGCCGAAGATATTGACCACGGAAAGAAAAATTACCAGCAGGATGGCGACCAGGTTCTGGGTGTTGATGCCGACATCCATGTTGCCCAAAACCATCGGCCCCACACGAATCGGCGGAACCTTCCAGAGATACAGAATCCAGTTAGAGGAAGAAACCGCGGGAAAGAAAACTCCGAGGAACTTGCCGAAAGCCACGCCCACAGCCGCAATCGTACCGGTCTGAATTACGAGAAAAAGCGTCCAGCCATAAAGAAAACCCCAGAGCGGCCCGAGCGCTTCACGCAGGTAAACATATTGCCCGCCGGCCCGAGGCATCATCGCGGCCAGCTCGCCGTAGCTGAGCGCGGCGACAATGGTCATGAATCCGGTAACGGCCCACGCGCCGATAAGTAGCGCAGGTGAGTCCACTTCGCGGGCAATCTCCGCCGAAACAATAAAGATGCCCGAGCCGATCATCGACCCCATGACCAGCATGGTGGCGCTGGTCAGGCCCAGCTCTTTGACCAGCTCCTTATCTTGATGGCTGTGAATTTCCCAGTCGCGGGCAGCCGTAGTCGGTGTGCTCAGGTATCCTCCGGAATCACAAAGCGTCGTTGGTCGTTAGTCGTTGGCTACACTGCATTGCGAACGACTAACGACCAGCGACTAACGACGAATTAATGCCCCATGACTTTACCTCAATATGCGGAAAAATTCCTCTGCTGATTTGCGGGGCTCCCGTAACAGATCGGATATCACGGCTACGGAATCGGCTCCGGCTTCGATTACGGAAGCGGCGTTGGCACGGGTAATCCCACCAATGGCCACAAGCGCCTTTTGGGTCAACTGCCGCGCCCGGCGCACGCCTTCAAGGCCCACCACGGGATCAGGCTTGTCTTTGCTTGATGTTGAGAATACCGGCCCGATGGCAAGGTAATCCGCTGACGTTAAGTCTGCTTCGCGAAGCTGCTCAGGATTGTGTGTGGAGACGCCGAGCCAGCGCTCGGTTCCGATCATGCTCCGAACCGACTCCGGTAGGAGGTCATCCTGCCCGACATGGACGCCATCAAAGTCCGCGACCAGAGCCAGATCTGCGCGGTCGTTCATAATGAGCCGGATCGGATTGTCGGGATGAGGATGCCCCACCCTTATCGGCGCGTACTGTGCGCCGATAGGGTGGGGACTTTGATCTCCGATGCTCGCTAGACGCAACTTCAACTCTCTCGCCTGCTCCAGCATGACCCGCGCGTTGCCGGATTTGTTGCGGTATTGGATGAGGGTGCAGCCAGCAGAGGCAAGGCTCTCCGCTGCAGCAAACAGCGCCTTTTCGTCGGAGAAGCACGCGGCATCGAGAATGGGGTATAGCCGAGGAAGTAGAACCATGAATCGCCAGTGTAACTGCTTTCACGGAAGGCGCAGAATCACTTCTGGCCAACCTCCCTCGCCAGAAACGGCTCGCACGGAGCGTCACCGATTGCCAGCCTGTTTATACTGAACGAGGATGGATTTCGAATGGGATCCGCGCAAGGACGCAACGAACCATCGAAAGCATGGAATTGGTTTTCGTGAGGCGTCTACAGTTTTCGGTGATCCCTTGGCGTTTACTTTTCCAGATTTGGATCACTCCGGCTCCGAGCAGAGATTCTTGACGATCGGGGCAACGGCCAGCGGCAGCGTACTTGTGGTAGTTCACGCCGATCGCGGCGACGCGATTAGGATCATTAGCGCAAGGACAGCGACTCCGCGCGAAAGAAGATTCTATGAAGAAGAATAGCCGAAACAACGGCCATATGAAGGCGGAATACGATTTTGCCACGATGAAGAACAGCGTTCGCGGGAAATACTACGAGCGTTATCGCAAGGGAACAAACGTCGTTCTTCTTGAGCCCGACGTGGCGAAAGCCTTTCCTACCGAGAACGCAGTGAACGAAGCCCTGCGTGGCATCCTGAGCACGACCCGCGCTGTGCGCCGCACCGGAGGTCTTACCGACCGAACGCTGGAGAGCGGAGAACATAAACGCCGGAGGGCGTCGAGAAGAGATTGAACGTCTAGGAACTTCCCGCCCATCGAAAAGCGATGGGTTGGGCAGCTCAGTCGTTTCCGCCTCATAACGCGAAACGTGAGCCTCCCCCTGATCTGCAGTGATCTGAACGGCAGTGGGGTAAGCGGGGTAGTCCTCGGTTATACTCTTGTGCGGATAAGAAACTAAAGTGCCTCAAATTCCAGGTCAGGCGCAACAGGAGGGGGGTCTTGGAACTCAAGGATGTCGAAGATCTTCTAGACCAAAGGCGAAAAAATCCGCGGAGAGTAGCGGGCCTCGTTATCCTGATGGCGGTCGTCTCGGGCCTGACAATTGTCGGCGCAACCGTGCTCGAAGAGTTAACACGCGATGCACTGGCAGGATATAAGCATTCTCCGCAGCCCGCTACCGGAGGAACCAAAGGGTCGGAGTCCTTTGCCCTCAACGGCCCATCAAGCGCGAACATTGGAATCAATCTTGGAAAGGAATACCCCCTAAGAAAGACGAGTGTTCCCCTCACACAGTAGACTGATCCCGTTCCAAAAGAAGGTCACAGACCTTCAAAAGCCTATTTCCCGGCTTTCTGCGTTTCTAGCGATTCTTGCGTTTGTAGCGAAACTAGCGATACA
>Ga0307476_10000686_pt1 | contig 24253 bp, 21 predicted proteins | sample atmos_gasesECM2C_2_FD_203314 | JGI IMG/M metagenome (GOLD analysis project Ga0307476, IMG submission 203314) | Hardwood forest soil microbial communities from Morgan-Monroe State Forest, Indiana, United States - atmos_gasesECM2C_05 | ecosystem: Environmental > Terrestrial > Soil > Temperate...
CGCGGCGAGCGCGGCAACTGCAGTCCGGTGCACCCCCGGTGGTCGACACTAATTCCCGCAAGCCTTGCCGCATTGCACAGGATGAAATCCGCGCGGGCAAGGTGAAGTGGGAGATTCCTGAGACCCTCACTGCCGCCGAGCAGGCAGAAGAAGCTCTCGACAAGGCGCTGGGTCAGGACTGAAGGAATTGTTGATTTCGTGATTGCTGATTGTCGATTGCGGCTTTCAATCAGAAATCAATAATCAAAAATTGTATGAAGATCGCCCTCGGCGTCACCGGCGGAATCGCGGCTTACAAAGCGGCAGAGATCATCCGACTGCTGCAGGATAAAGATCGCGGGATTCGCGTGCAGGTAATCATGACGCGCGCCGCCCAGGAGTTCGTACGCCCACTCACCTTCGCCGCGCTCTCGGGAGAGAAAGTCATCACCGGCATGTTTGCGTCCGGCGCAGAGCGTGAGCCGAATCTCGACTCTGCCAACCTTGACTCTGCCAACCTTGACTCCGCCATCGAGCACATCGCGGTCGCGCAGTCCATCGATGCGCTGCTGGTTGCACCCGCCACGGCCGACGTTCTGGCTCACTTCGCGCAAGGCATCGCCAGCGACTTCCTGACTACGCTCTATCTCGCCACCGCGGCGCCAGTCGTGGTCGCGCCCGCCATGAACGTCAACATGTGGAATCACCCGGCGACGCAGGCAAATCTGCAGGTGCTGCGCCAACGCGGCGTGAAAATTGTTGAGCCCGGCGCGGGCTACTTGGCTTGCGGAATGACCGGCCAGGGGCGCCTTGCCGAAAATGAAACCATAGTCGCCGCGGTCATGGAGGCTCTCGGCGCCTCTCAAGACCTTAACAGCGAGACTGTATTGATCACGGCCGGCCCCACGCGCGAGAAAATCGATCCCGTCCGCTATCTCACCAACCGTTCCAGCGGGCGCATGGGATACGCGCTTGCCGAGGCCGCGTTGCGCCGCGGCGCACGCGTGCTTCTGGTCAGCGGGCCCACGTCGCTCACTTCGCCCGGTGCCGCCGAGATCACGCGAGTCGAATCTACTGAAGAAATGCGTGACGCGGTCCTCAAGCTCCTGCCGCAAGCGACCATCGTCATCAAGACGGCCGCAGTCTCCGACTATCGTCCAAAGAACGCCGCAGGCCAGAAAATCAAGCGTAAGGGCCCCATGACCCTGGAACTCGAAGCGACTCCTGACATCCTGAAAGAACTCTCGCTCCAGAAGGGATCGCAGATCGTAGTGGGCTTCGCCGCCGAAACAGAAAATGTCCTGGAGAATGCGCGCCAGAAGCTGGTCTCGAAAAATCTGGATGCCATTGTCGTGAACGACGTTTCGCGTGAAGGCGTAGGTTTCGATTCCGACCGCAACGCCGTGACCATCATCAGCCGCGACGAAGTTGTGGAGGTTCCCGAGACCACAAAACGGGAAGTGGCACAGCGCGTCCTCGACCAGGTCATCCGCCTGCGCCAGCACCGCAAGTCGCCCGTGAAAGCCTGACCGTTCAATTCTTTTGTCATTCCGAGGAGCGAAGCGACGAGGAACCTGCTTTTCGTTGCCGCCGCGAGCGTCTCTGCCCATCGCTGCATTACAATCGTAAAGCCGATGCCTCAGACTCTTGACCCTGACCTGCGCCGCGCGCTCGCCGAGCGAGTTCGCTACTGTCACGAGATGGGTATCTACGATTTTTACCGCCGCGAAGGGCGAATTGCCGAACGGGCAGCAGCCGAATCCATTGCCGCAGTTGACGATCCGTCTCCAACATCCCAGGAACAGCGAGAGGAAATGGCCGCAAAAAAGTCCGCCGTAGTCGCCAAGGTTGGATCTGAAAGCACTCTCGAAGTACTCACGCCAAAGCCGGAACACGGCGTCGCCGATCCCGTCGCAGCGCTCAAGCTGATCCGAGAAGACCTGGGCGATTGCACCCGCTGCAAGCTGCACAAGCAAGGCCGAAAGCAGATCGTATTTGGCGTCGGCAATCCCCGCGCCGAGTTAATGTTCGTGGGCGAAGGTCCCGGAGCCGACGAAGACATGCAGGGCGAGCCCTTCGTAGGCCGCGCCGGTCAGTTGCTCAATAACATGATCAAAGCGATGGGCATTCGCCGCGAGGATGTCTACATCGCGAACGTCGTAAAGTGCCGCCCGCCGGGCAATCGCACACCCGAGCGCGATGAGTGTGAAACTTGCTCGCCATTTCTCATGCGGCAGATCGCCGTGATCAAGCCGAAAGTTATGGTTGCGCTCGGCGCTGTCGCGGCCAAAAATCTGCTGGCCATGAATGCATCTATGTCCGAACTGCGCGGCCGTTTTTATGACTTCCTGCCGACCGGAGCGCGTAGCAGCGATCCGTCCTGGCAGGGAACAAAACTCGCTGTGACCTATCATCCTGCGTTTCTCCTCCGCGATCCGCGCCAGAAAGGCGAGGCCTGGAAAGACTTGCAGATGGTTATGAAATACCTGGGGCTGGAGCCTCCTAAGAAGAGTGAGTAACCGGGACCCCCGTCGTGCTGAGCGGAGTTGATCGCTCGCGAAGCGAATGATCGGGGGAGTCGATGCATCCCTTCCAGTGGAAGTACTCCGTACCCGCTACTAATGCCCAGGCCGAACTCTGGTTTATCCTTCCAACCAATGCCCGAATTCTGCGACGTTGCTGTTCCCGTGCCGCTAGACATGGTCTTCACCTACCGTGTCCCCGCAGATGCCGTGCCCGTCGTCGGTGGCCGCGTGCTGGTTCCATTTCGGCAGCAACGCATGACGGGGATTGTAGTCGAACTGCACGACCGCAAACCTCCCGTCCCCACGAAAACAATCCTAGCCGTCCTCGATACTGCGCCAGTGCTCGATGTTCAGTTGCTGCAACTGGGCCGCTGGATCGCTGACTACTATCTCGCTCCGCTCGGCGAGGTTTTTCGCACCATGCTGCCGCTGAACGCCGAATTCAAGCGCTCCATCGGCTATCGCCTCACCGAAGCTGGCCAGATAGCCCTGCATCAAGCCGGCGTTTCCGGATCATCTGCCCGTTCGCATCGCAGTCCTGAAGAACAAGCCGACGAATTTCGTGTGCTCGACTACCTTGCAGGTTACGAGTCCGCGCCTGATGGACCGGATCTCGTCCATGAAGAGACACTTCGTTCAGCGACCCGCGTGGCGAAATCTGTCCTCGCTGGGATGGTCCGTAAGAAGTGGCTGGCGCGCGAAGACATATCGGGGGCCCGCGACGCCACCCGCACCACCAGAATCGCGCAACTGAAATCTGCCGAAGGCAAACTGAACGACAACCAGAGAAAGCTCGTCGATGCGCTGACAGCCTCAGGCGGGAAAGTTCCAGTGACGACCCTGCAATCGCTTGGCGTTCCACGAACCACCCTCGCGACGCTGGTTCGGCGTGGGCTTGTCGAAATTCACGAAGAGCCAGCAGGGTTTTCAGTCTCTCACTCCAAGCCGCGGCCATCTTTGTTCGACTTCGATTTGAATGCAGCACAGAAATCGGCGCTCTCGCGTATGCGGGAAGGTGTCTCGACGCGGAAGTATTCCGGCATGTTGTTGCACGGCATCACCGGATCGGGCAAGACCGCGGTGTACCTGGCTGCAATGCGTTCCGTGCTCGAAGCCGGCCGTTCCGCCATCCTGCTCGTCCCTGAAATTGGTCTCACTCCTGCCGTGGCGGCTGACTTGCACCAGATCTTCGGGGATGAAGTTGCCATCCTGCACTCCGCGCTCTCTGACCGCGAACGCGCCGAGCAGTGGCACCGCATCAAGCGAGGTGAAGCCCGCATGGTCGTGGGCACGCGCTCGGCCGTCTTTGCCCCCGTCGCCGATCTCGCGCTGATCATTGTCGACGAGGAGCACGATTCGTCGTACAAGCAGGAAGAAACTCCGCGCTACCACGCCCGCGATATTGCCGTGGTGCGCACCAGAATGGCGAATGCAGTCGTCGTACTCGGTTCGGCAACGCCGTCGCTGGAATCCTATTTCAACGCGAAAAAAAACAAGTATGCGCTGGTCGACTTGCCCGACCGCGTCGAACAACGCCCACTCCCCGAAGTTGAAATCATTGACATGCGCCAGGAGTTTCAGGAAACCGGCCACGAGCAAGTCATCTCGCGCAAACTGGCCGCCGAAATCAAAGAGCGCCTCGAACGCAAAGAGCAAGTCATGGTGCTGCTCAACCGCCGCGGATATTCTCCTGTCGTCCTGTGCCGGACCTGCGGAAAAAAGCTCGAATGCCGGAACTGCGCTATCTCGCTCACCCATCACAAGCGCGAACACAAGATGGTCTGCCACTATTGCGGCTACACCGCGCCCGTGCCCAAAGCCTGCGTCCACTGCGGTAGTGAGTACGTTTATTTCTTAGGAACCGGATCGGAAAAACTCGAAGAGTTGCTCCACGGTATGTTTCCCCAGGCGCGCATCGCCCGCCTCGACCGTGACACCGTCCGCAGCCACGAAGACTTCGAGCGCGCGCTAAACGGCTTGAATGACGGCCAGCTCGACATCCTCGTCGGTACGCAGATGATTGCCAAGGGCCACGACATTCACGGCGTGACGCTGGTCGGTGTGGTCGGAGCCGACGTCGCGCTCGGCTTCCCAGACTTTCGTGCCGCCGAGCGCACTTTCCAGTTACTCACGCAAGTCGCCGGACGCGCCGGTCGCGGCCAAACTCCCGGCAAAGTTGTGCTGCAGACTTATTTCCAGGACCACTACGCCGTACAGTTCGCCGCCCGTCACAACTTCATCGGCTTCTACGAGAAAGAGCTGCAGTTCCGAAGCTGGATGCACTATCCTCCCTACTCCGCGCTGGCCAACGTTCTGGTCCGCAGCGACAAACTCGACGATGCCCTGCAATGGTCAGGAACCCTAGGCAAGTGGTTCGATTCAACCCGCCACGAGGGCGTGCGCGTACTTGGCCCCGCGGCCGCGCCCATCATGCGGCTGAAGCGCGACTATCGCTACCACTTCGTGCTGAAGTCTCCCAGCCGTGAAAAACTCAACACCACACTCCGCGCCATGCTGGCCTATGGGGCACAAAAAAAGATTCCGCGTACGCAGGTTATCGTTGACGTCGATGCAGTCTGGCTAATGTGATGTTGCTTGTAGATAGTCCTGGCGCATGCTGCCGAACCCGCAATTCTTCCCTGCGCTATCCGCATGGCGCTAATGTCGATGCCAGTGCAACATCCAACCACGAAAATGAGTCGCAAAGTCCCGCAGCACTTCCCACAGATCGTGGATCGTTTCCCGCAGCGGATGGTGTCCGAGCGGCGCCAGACTGAGTGTGCAAACCAGCATGAACAGCGCAAACAGCGCCAGCCACGCCCGCGCTCCCGTGACCCGCGGGAACTCCGCCACGACTGGGCGGCGTAGACTGCTCACCTGCAACAGAATCGCCCACACCACCCATCCCGTCCACAGATAGTAGGCCATCGGCAGAAGAATCAGAATCGCCAGCCGCGACACGAACCAGTGAGCGCGCGGCGAAATAGAGTACAAAATGTGCCCGCCGTCGAGTTGTCCGCCCGGCAGCAGGTTCAGCGCCGTGGCAAACATCCCCACCCAGGCGGCAATCGCAACCGGATGGAGCAGAATGCGATTCATCGGAAGGTTCGCTACTGCACTTCCGGAGTTCACCATCGCCAGCCATCCGTGAACCCATCGAAAAATCAGGGGATATCCAATTTGCAGGTCCATTTCTCCAGGATGGAAGGTCGGCATCATAGGTTTCGACCACCCCAGTGAAATCACGAGCAGCAGCAGCGCCACCACGAACCCAGCGATCGGCCCGGCGATCCCAATGTCGAACAAAGCCTTACGCGATCGAATTGGAGACCGGATCAAGATCACGGCTCCCATCGTACCGATCAGGGTCGGCATCGGAATGAAGAAAGGCAACGTTGCATAGATGCCATAACGCCGACAATAGAAGTAGTGCCCCATTTCATGTGCCAGAAAAAAGAACATCACGGCTGCCGCAAACGGCAGGCCGCGCAGAATCAGCTTCGCATCCGAGAAAATCCATCCCACCGGAAAAAGAGGAGCCGAGTCATCACTCAACGACAACGCCGGCAAATTGTGCGCAAAGTTGTACTGCATCCGCGCGCCAGTCACCAGAGTCGTGAAGCAGGTTGCGAGCAACAGCAACACATGCAGCCAATACCGCGCTCGCGGAGGCGGCCCCTCGGGCTCCGGCAGCGCATGATAGTACTCGAGCGTGGAAGTGGAAATCGGGGAACCAGGTTCGGACATGCAATTCTTCGGGCAACTCTTGGTTCGTGCCCAAGGTCGCGCACTTCTCTGATGCTACTACGACTGGGACTAGATGCGGGCGTGCGAGGAGGCGTAGCCTGTCAAGATTCGCGCGGGTGGTCAGAAGGGTCAGAGCTTCAGCTAGTCGATCGACTGCAACTCTTTCCCCGGCTTGAAGCGCACGGCTCTTCCTGGCGGAATGGACACTTCGGCGCCGGTGCGCGGGTTGCGGCCGATTCCTGTCTTGCGCGGACGCACGTTGAACACGCCGAATCCCCGCAGTTCAATACGACTGCCGCTGGCCAGCGCCTTCTTCATGCTCTCAAATACAGTTTCCACGGCCAGCTCGGCCTTGGTCTTGGTGATGCCGGTCTTGGCCACCACTTCGTTGATAATGTCGAGCTTAATCACAAGCGGCTCCCTGGTTCAGGTTCAAAACGCTGCAGGGTCAAGATCGCCCCTCAAGTGATTGATGCTATGGGAGATAAGTAAGATTGTCAACGGGAGCATCTACCCCGTAAACTGGCGCCCATCCAGCCGAAGAATTGAGTGAAGCATTGAGCATTGAGAGATCGGGCGATTGTGTGATTTGCCGTGACCCTCACAACCGTGCCTTTCCAATCTCCTACGAAGAAGGGCGGATCACGTGGAAGAGCGGGCCTTCAGGCCCGCGTAAGCGGTTGGAAATCCCTTGGGCTTCAACCCCGAAGCTCGTCTTAGCCAACCCGCAAATACGTTGAATACTGTTCGTCACTTATTGCGGTAAACGGCAGCATCTTCATCGCGCCATCCGCCATCTCAACTTGCCAACTCTGCGTCCCATTTTTTCTCGCTGCTAGCAACTGCGCGCGCGTCACCGCTGGCTGCGCGTCCGTGACAGCAAACAGCACGACCGGCCCCACCAGCAGCGCCACGGTTTCCGGATGCTCCCCGTCAATCGCCTCCAGCCGCGCCGTCAGCGGAAGTTCCAGCTCGATCCGATCGCCGTCCTTCCATTTCCGGTGCACCCGCACAAAGCTTCCAGCAGAAGCCGGTTCTCGTTTCCCATTCACTGAAACCGACGATCCCTCAGCCCACGCAGGAATCCGCAGATTCACTGGAAACTCCACTCGCTTTGAAGTCTTTACTTCAAGCTCTACGTGCGCATCATACGGATATTCGCTCGTCTGCGTCAGCTCAACTTGCGCGCCACTCTGGATCCACTTCAGCGTCGAAGGAATGTAGAGATTCACGTACACCCCGCGGGCATCGCGGAAGTATGTGTTGATTCGGTAATCTGCCGCGACCTGCGGCAACGTTCCCGAGCAGCACGCCCACCGTTGTTCGTGGTAAACCTTCCGCCCTTTGAAGTTGTAATCCGAATAGTAGTAGGTCCGTCCATCGGCTTCGAGCGGCAGCGATCCCAGCACTGTGTTGTACATCACGCGTTCCATGCTGTCGCCATAACGCGAGTCGCGGGTCACGCGCAGCAGGTAGCGCGTCAGCTTGAAGTGGGCATACGAGCCGCAAGGAGTTTCAAAACTGGCGTGGCTGCCAGTCAGACTCTTATCGATTTCGAGGCTGCCGGGCGCGCGCAGCGTTTCATCCGCTCCCCAACCCCCGGTGGCGAAACTCTGCGCCGCCACGAAATCAAAACCGTTCTTCGCCGCCCGCAGATACTTTTCGTTGCCCAGCGTAAGATACGCCTGCATCGCCGAGCTCAGCGAATTCACGTGGCTGTAAGCATGCCGTCCTTCCAGATTGCTGCGCCCTTCCGCCAGCGGATCGTAATAAGTGTCGTCAAGATACCGCACCGCAAGTTCGCGATACTGCTCGCCCGCCCCACGCTGATAGGCCAGAAAAAGATTCTCGGAAATCGTGTACGACTCGTCCCAGGTATAAGAATCATCCGGGTGGTTCGGGCGCCATCGTTGTCCATGCTCTACCGCCTTCGGAGGCAGATGCGGCAACGCCGCCTTCGTGGTCTCATCCATGATGGCGAATGCGTCCGGATCGCCCACGTACTGGTGCGAGTCGATCAGCCCGCAAACCAGTTTGTCGTAGGTGTAAGCCGGGAAGCGCGTGTTCTCATAAAAATCGCCGCCAATCGTCTTGGCGTACAAACGATTCAGCCGCAGTACTTTCTCGCGCGTTTCCGGCGATCGATTGATCGCGTAAGAGCGCGACAGCGCCGAAACCCACTGCCCAAAGGTGCATCCCGGGGCGAAACCGATTTCAAAAAGATGATCCTTATTGTCGGCGTCGTATTGATACCACCCGCCCAAGTCCGCGCCCGGTGCAGGTTGCCCGACCATCTGCCGAAACGGTTTGAGCATGCTGTCTTCGCTCAGACTCATCAGCAGATCATGCGTCTGCTGCAGCTGCCCCTCGTGCAGGGCGCTGTGCAGTGTGACATCGCCGTAACCGAATTCCTCGAGCTGGCCTGCTCGGATTGAACCTGATTGAAGGGGATTAGACAACAGTGGGGAATGCAGCGCGAGGGCCGAATTCCGCAGACCAGGAATTACACCCGCTGCCCCCAGCATGACCGACTGCAGGAATTTTCTGCGGGAGACTGCGTGCGAGGGGGACATACTTACTACCTTACTCTCGGGTCTGACTCGTTGTCAGCCGGCGAGAGCCTTAATGGGGGGCGCCCATTTCTCGCGCGTTCCTTAGGCGACAAAGCCTGCCGAAGCCGAGGGGCGGGGACGTTACCGCTGGTTCTCCCCTTCTTTGAACATGTATTTGATCGCCGGCTTGTAGATCATCAGGTTCGCATCACCGTTCTCACGGTTTACCTTGATGCAATTCCGGTCGTACCATTCGATGATGCCGCGCACTTCCTCGCCATCGCGCAACACAATCACCATCGGCGTCCGCGACTGCATCTGCTTCTGGTAATAGAAATTTTCGGCATTCGTCTGCTCCGGCGGCGTCGGCTTCTTGCCCATGCCTCCACCCATTGAACGATCGTTACGATCGTTACGGTCGCCGCGATCCCCACGGTCTCCTCGATCCATGCGTTCTCCGCGCTCGTGCCGCTCCGGCCGCTCGCGTCGTTCTTGCGGCATCGCAGCTGCGTTATGGCTATTGTAATTCTCCGCGCGCGGCAGCGTCGGCCGAATCAGCTTGCGGTTGGCAAAATTATCCTTCTCGGAGATTTCGGCCGGCACGGGATCCATGGTTTCCTTCATCGTGGCGCTACCTCGGTGACACTATCTTGAATTACACGAACTTGGGATACACGCATTCGCGCAAACCACCGCACCCAGGAGCCCTTGGAAGTATTCAACGAAGGCGTGAAATTTTCACTTAACCTAACACAGGAAGCCCGCTCTGACAATCCTTCCTTCGTGCGATAGCTCCGCAGTGTGCCAAATGTTGCACGCCCCACAATATCGATTCAGGTTGCCTATGTGCGGATGCTAGTTCGTATTCGACAGGTCTGCCCCGCGGCGTTCCTTTCCACTCCAGGTGACAACCGTCACCAGGCTAGCCACAAGGAGCACCGTCCACGCCAGCACAGGCGGAAAGCTGCCGCCATAGCGCCCTTCCACCAGCTTCGCCTGCAGCACGGAATTCTTGGAAGAAAGAAAATTTCCCAGCTGATAGGCAAACCCTGGAAACGTTCCGCGCACCGCCGGGGGCGATAATTCGTTCAAGTGCGCCGGAATCACGCCCCACGCCCCCTGCACCATAAACTGCATCAGGAATCCGCCCAGCGCCAGCATCGGTATGCTGCGCGAATATGCCCACAACGGAATCACTGGAATCGCTAGCAGGGCCGCAATCACAATCGCTCGCCGCCGCCCGATCTTCTCTGACCACGTCCCAAATAATATCCCGCCCGCCAGCGCCCCAAGGTTCGCCACCACGGCGACAAACATTACGGCCCGGGGTCCCAGCAAGTGTCCCTTGGTCAAGAACGTGGGATACAGATCCTGTGTCCCGTGGCTGAACGAATTGAACGCGAACATCAGTACCGTCATCAACGCAAACGGACCAAGAAATGTGAGTGCATTCTTGCCCAGCCAGCCCACCTCTTCCTTCGCACCTTGCTTCGCAATCCGTCCCTGCAGCCACGCCGGCGATTCATCCACCTGCGCGCGAATGTAGACGACCAGAAATGCCGGCAGCGCGCCAATCACGAACATCCCGCGCCATCCCACAAACTGAAATGCCGTCCCATAAACCAGCGCCGCCATCAAGAAGCCCACAGCATACCCTTCCTGCAGCAAGCCGGAAAAGAATCCGCGTTTCTCCGGTGGCAGGGTCTCAAACGCCAAAGCCGCGCCCACGCCCCATTCCCCGCCCATGGCGATTCCGAACAATGCGCGCGTGACAATAAACACTTTCAGCGACGGAGCGAACGCCGATGCCAGTTCGAACACCGAATACGCGATGATGTCGACCATCAGCGTGATCCTGCGTCCGAACCGGTCCGCCATTATTCCAAACAAAAACGCTCCCACCGGACGAAACGCCAGCGTGATAAAAACCGCCTCGGTCACGGCGGAAACCTTGGCCTGAAATTGCGTAGCCAGCGCGCTGATGCAGAAAGTCAAAATGAAAAAATCAAACGCATCCAGCGACCACCCCAGAAAGCAGGCAATAAACGTATTCCGCTGTACCGCAGTCAGCTTGCGAAAATTTTGAATGAGTTCCATGTTTTCAAACAGGTCTGTGAACACGACTGGAGTGCGTTTTGAGAGGACGCGGCTTCCAGCCGCGACGTAGCGCTACAGGGAGCGGCCGCCTTTAGCCGCCGAGTTCGCCTTCCAGCGTGTTCCCGCGAATGCTAGCATATGAGGTTCCGTCAGCAATCGCCAATTCTCCCCATGCCCGACCTCGAACTCCCGCAACGCCAGGCGCCCGACGCGCTCATGCTCACTGGCTTCTGGTATCGCGCCCTCCCGGCCGACCGCGTTCACCGCAACCAGTTATACAAGGCCACGTTGCTTGAAATTCCTCTCGTTCTCGGCCGCGATCGCGTCGGCCATCCTTTCGCCCTGCGCGACGCCTGTCCACATCGCGGCATGCCGCTCCATTGCGGACACTTCGACGGCGAAAATCTCGAATGCGGATATCACGGCTGGCAGTTCGATGTCCACGATGGCCAGTGCCAGCTGATCCCCTCACTTACTGCCGATCAGAATCTTAAAGTCGAGCGCATCTACGCCGGCAGTTATCCCTGCGAAGAGCAAGACAGTTTCATCTGGGTCTTCATCCCCGATCCTGGGCCGCCCGGCGCTGGTTTCGCCGCGCCCGGCGAAGCTCCAGACGCTGCTCCGCAAGTCGAAAAATTTTCTGATAAATACAAGTCCGCCTACCTGCAAGCAGAAATGCCCGTCAGCATCGACCACGGCATCATCGGCCTCATGGACCCAGCGCACGGGCCCTTCGTTCACCAGGCCTGGTGGTGGCGTAGTCAGCACAGCATTCACGAGAAAAAAAAGAATTTCGAGCCCATCCCCAACGGCTTTCGCATGAGCGCGCACACTCCCAGCTCAAACTCCGCGCCCTACAAGCTTCTCCGCCTCTACGCCGATGCCGATTCCATCACCACCACCATCGATTTCGTGCTGCCCAATCTGCGCACCGAAACCATTCGTGCCGGAAAATACTGGTTCTCCAGCCTGACCACGGTCACGCCTATTACACGCAACCATTGCCGCATCGATGTCGTCGCCGCGTGGAATCTCTTCCGCTGGGTGCCATTGGTTCCAGAGGTATTGAAATTTGTCTTCGCGAAATTCGTCGAGCAAGACCGCCGCACCATGGAACTGCAAGCGGAAGGCCTACAGCACAATCCGCACCTCATGCTCATCGACGACGCCGACCGCCCCGCAAAATGGTACTTTCAACTCAAGGCCGCGCACGTCGAAGCCAAACGCACAGGCTCCGAGATGAAGCATCCAATGTCAGGCCCCGTCACCTTGAAGTGGAGAAGTTAGGTCACTCGTGTGGGGCGGACACTCCTGTCCGCCAGCCGCGAAATCGGCTCTGGAAGCCGCGGAGCGCCGCTAGAATGCAGCCTACAGCTTGCCCTGAGCCCGCCGAAGGGGCGCGAGCCATGGGTACCTGAATAGGGAATCAATCAGCCCTGAAGGGGCGAAAGAAAAATCAGCCTACCCCTGTGCGCCATCTCCCACGAGAAACTCCAGCGCCTCTTCCCGCGTTTTAAACGTCGGCAGCTCCCGTTGCGAGAAACTCTTGAAGTGTTCGTAGAAAACATTCGGCAGACTTTCCGTCCCGATCCAGGCTGATCGCTTCACATAAGGACGATCGAGCACCAAAACTTCCTTCGCCCTGGTCGACACGTCCTTATCGAAATGCGCTCCCGTGACATCCGTCAGAATCAGCAACGATCCCGGAGCATGCCGAGCCACATCGGCGCGCACCAAGTCCAGCAGCACCAGCATCTCCTTAGAAGTACAGTGGCTGAAATCCGTTACGTAGATGGCGTGCCCCTTGTGTTTGATGAAGTGCAGGCGGTCGTCAAGTGGTCCGCCGGATTTCACGCTGGCATTCAATTTAAGATTTCCTCTACTACGCTATAAGCCCCATCCAGCGCAGCATCCAGCGCAGACGCGTCCTTACCTCCGGCCTCCGCCAGGTCCGGACGCCCGCCGCCTTTGCCGCCAACTTTCTGCGCCACCGGACCAATTACTTTCCCAGCCTGTACCCGTCCAGTCAAATCTTTTGTGACGCCCACAATGAGCGCGACATTACCATTCGAGGCTGACCCGAGCACGACTACTCCCGACCCGATCTTGTCGCGCAGTTGATCGACCAGCGTCCGCAGCTGCGCCCGCTCCAGATTGTCCACGCGATGCGCCAGCACCTTCACGCCCCTCACTTCCTTGACCTTGTCGGAAATGTTGGCCGTCGAAGACGAGGCAGATTTCATCCGCACCTGATCAAGCTCTCGCGTCAGCCGCTTGATCTCGGAATCTTTCTTATCGAGTTCAGCCTTCAAAGCCTCAGCTGGAGAAACCAAGCCTGCGTGTGAGGAAATCTCCCCGGCAGAAGGTGCCCCATTCTTGCGCGGTTTTTGCGCAAGAGTGGGAACCACAAACGCCGACACAACGCCTTCCAATTCGTGATCCTTGCGAAAGTGCGCGAGCGACCCCAACCCCGTAATCGCCTCCACTCTCCGCACCCCCGACGACACGCTGCCCTCCTTCAAAATCTTGATCAGCCCAATCTCTCCTGTAGCCGCCGTGTGCGTCCCTCCGCAAAGCTCGGTCGAAAAATCACCAATCTTAACCACGCGAACTTTGTCGGCATACTTTTCCCCAAACAGCGCCATCGCATGATACGTGTTGATGGCCTCGTCGATGGGCACATCCGTGAGCGTCTCGACTTTCACATTGCGCAGCAATTCCTTGTTGATCAGGTCTTCAATGTCCTGCAACTCTTCGTCTTCCACGGCCGTGAAATGCGAAAAATCAAACCGCAAATGGTCCGGCGCCACCAGCGACCCCGCCTGCTTCACATGCTTGCCGAGAACTTCGCGCAGCCCCGCATGCAGCAAATGCGTAGCCGTATGATTTCTCATGGTCGCAACCCGTCGCTCCGTATCCACGACGGCATCCACACGCCCCCCGACACGCAGTGGGGACTTCGCGACGACCTGATGCGCCCGCACCCCCTGAATCGGCGAATAGCATCCGTTCACGTCGGCGACGGCGGTATTGTGATCGTCAGAGTAAAACCATCCCCGGTCCCCAACCTGCCCGCCCGACTCGGCGTAAAACGGCGTGTGATCAAGAATGACTTCGCCCGATTCGCCAGCCTTCAGCTCCTGCACGCCATGCCCGTCGTGAATGATGGCCAATACTTCGCATCCGTCCGACCGGGTCTGCCGGTACCCTTCAAACAGCGATTTCGGCAGTTGCTGATAAGCCGGATTGGCCGTCTGCTTGGCCGCACCTTTCCACGAAGCCCGGGCCCTCGTCTTCTGCTCCTCCATCGCGTGATCGAAACCGGCGCGATCGAATGCAATGCCCTGATCGCGAGCTGCATCCTGCATGAAGTCAAGCGGCATCCCGAACGTATCGTAGAGCTTGAACGCATCCTCACCCGCGAGTTTCTCAGCGGAGCTCTTCAGCAAAGTCTCGAGTTTTTCCAGCCCCACGTCCATCGTGTGCGCGAATCGCGTCTCTTCTACCTGTACCGCTTTCGAAACGCGCTCAGCCGTCTCATTCAACTCTGGATACGCATCCCGCATCAAATCGCGCACCGCAAACACCATTTCGTAAAGAAACGGTTTGGTCTGCCCCAGCAACCTTCCATGCGTGATCGCTCGACGAATAATCTTCCGCAGCACATATCCGCGCCCGTCGTTGGCGGGCAACACTCCATCCGAAATCAGAAACGTCGCCGCCCGCGAGTGATCGGCAATCACGCGCAAAGAAGCTGCCGATTTCGTATGCGCTTCCTTGTTCAACTCTTTCGTCAGCGAAGTCCCAGTCAACTCCGCCGCCCGCTTGATCAGCGGCGTAAACAAGTCCGTGTCGTAATTCGAAATCACTCCCTGCAGCACCGCTGCAGTCCGCTCCAGCCCCATCCCCGTATCAATCGACGGCTTGGGCAGCGGATTCAGTTTCCCGTTGGCATCGCGGTCAAACTGCATGAACACCAGATTCCAGATCTCGACAAACCGCCCGCAGTCGCATGCAAACGCGCAATCCGCGTGCCCCTGATCTGACGCGGCCACGCCCATGTCGTAATGAATCTCGCTGCACGGCCCGCACGGTCCGGTGTCGCCCATCTGCCAGAAATTGTCTTTCGCGCCTAATTCAAAGATGCGTCCCTTCGGCACACCCTGCGCAACCCACAAGTCATAAGCTTCGGCATCGCGCGGCACTCCACCTTCGCCATTGAAAATCGTCACGTACAGCTTGCTCGGGTCAATCCCAAACCACTCCGGCGAAGTAATCAACTCCCACGCGTAAGCGATCGCATCCTTCTTGAAATAATCGCCAAACGAAAAATTTCCCAGCATCTCAAAAAACGTGTGATGCCGGTTGGTGAACCCCACGTTTTCCAGATCATTGTGCTTACCGCCCGCCCGCACGCATTTCTGCGAGGTAGTCGCCTTGTTGTAGTCACGCTTCTCAAGCCCAAGAAAAACGTCCTTGAACTGGTTCATCCCCGCGTTGGTAAACAGCAGCGTGGGATCATTCGCCGGGACGAGCGACGACGAATGCACCTCCCTGTGCCCCTTCTGCACAAAGAAGTCCAGAAATTTGCGGCGGATTTCAGAACCGGTCATCATGGGAAATGTAATTCTAAATGATGCGGCGGGGAACCAGCAGCGGCTCGGAAAGCGATGAAGACCACCGCGATCCCACCGCAGATTGCTGACCCCTGTCTTGCAACCTCTGCGATCTCCTCTGCGGTTTGATTTTGCGTCGACTACGTCGACTACTTCGGTGTGTCCGCGGGCTTCGCATCGGCAGGTTTCTCGTCTCCGCCCCTTATTTTGTGCCCGATGTTCTTCACCCCTTCTTTAATCGCGCTGCCCGTTCGCTTAGCGACGTCTTTGGTATCTTTCGCGGCAGTCTTGGCAGCTTCCTTCGTGTCTTTTGCCACCGTCTTCGAATCTTTAGCCGTATCCTTCGCTAACGTCTTGCTATCCTTTCCGGTCGTCTTTGCCGCGGCCTCGGTATCCTTCGTCGTGCCCTTGGCGCCTTTCGCTGTATCTTTTGCCGCAACCTTCGAGTCCTTTGCCGTTTCCTTGCCTGCCGCTTTGGCGGCATGTCCCGTAGTCTTCGCCGCATCCTTCGTATCCTGTGTCGTGGTCTTGGCGGCGGTCTTCACCTCGGAGCCGGTGGATTTGTCGGCGCTTCCCGAATCCTGACCGTAGACCACTGGCACGGCGCTCAGAACAACGGTTACAAGAATCGCGGCCAGTTTCGTTCTCATCGTGATCGTCCTCCTTTAATCCGCGCTTTCTCCTTCGAGCGCGGTGAGCGTTTCATTATCCACATCCCACTTCTTAAGAATAATGAATATGGTTTTCGTGGCGAATCCCGCCCGCGCGAGTTGCCGAAAAATGCGCGCTGTCTGCTTCTGATCTTTCGGCTTTACCAGCCGCTTCTTGCGCAGAAATTCCCGTGCCTGCTTCTCGTCGCTCACACCTTCATATGCAGTTCCCACGGCCTTGTCGATCACCGACCCATGCACGCCCCGCGTCTTCAACTCAGTGATCACGCGCATCCGCCCCAGTTTCTGGTTGTCACGCCGCAGCGACGAATAATACGCGGCGTACTGCGAATCGTTCAAATATCCCTGGTCCTTCAATCGGCGGATCACCAACTCCACCAGCGTCTGCCCATATTCTGAATCGGCCTCTTCGATCCGCGCCCGCATCAGCCGCTTCAATTCGGCGACCGTCCGCATGCGCCGTGACAGCGCACCGACGGCATATTCGTACAGCTCATCTTCGGAATAAGTCTTTCTTTTAGGACGCGCGAACGCCATAGCGTAACGATAGCGCAAATCAACGCGATGTACAGAAATACTCGCTCAAAGAAAAAAAGGGCGCGTTAGGAACGCGCCCACCCAAGGAGACAACCCACAGCAAAAACTTTGTACTACCGCCCTCCGAACCCCGCCGACTGCATCGACTGCCTCGAAATGTCGGCCGTCGACGCAATGCCCGCCATGCGCAGTTTGAAGTCGTCGGCGTTCGAAGCGTTCTCCACCGCCGTCTCGTAATTCACCAGCCCCGCCTGGAACAAGTCCCACAACGACTGGTCAAAAGTCTGCATGCCGTACTGCGATGTGCCCGCGGAAATCGCGTCACGAATCGATCGCGTCTTTTCCGGCACCAGCACGCACTCGCGAATGTAAGCCGTATTGATCATCACTTCCACGGCGGGCACGCGCCCGTCGCCGTCGCAGCGCCGCACCAGTCGTTGGCTGACGATGGCTCGTAGCACGGCCGCCAGCTGCATGCGAATCTGCTTCTGCTCCGGCGGCGGAAAAATCGAAATCACGCGGTTAATGGTTTCTACCGCGTCCAGCGTGTGCAGCGTCGAGAACACCATGTGGCCCGTTTCGGCCGCATGCAGCGCAGTCGAAATCGTTTCCAGGTCGCGCATTTCGCCCACCAGAATCACGTCCGGATCCTGACGCAGAGAAGCGCGCAGCGCTGCTCCGAACGACGGCGTGTCCACGCCGACCTCGCGCTGGTTCACGTATCCTTTTTTGTCGCGATGCAGAAATTCGATCGGGTCCTCAATCGTGACAATGTGTTCCGCGCGCGACGAGTTCACCCGATCCACCATCGCCGCCAGCGTCGTCGATTTACCCGAGCCCGTAACTCCCGTCACCAGGATCAGCCCGCGCGGCATGTCGCAAATCTGCTCCACCACCTTGGGCAGAAACAATTCATCCAGCGCGCGAATCTTCGTTGGAATGACTCTGAGCACCAGCCCCACGTTGCCGCGCTGCTGGAAAATGTTCACACGGAACCGTCCCAGGCCGGCCACGCCGTAGGCCATATCGATTTCCGTGGTCTCTTTGAATTTCTGCTTCTGCCGCGCCGACATCATGCTGAACGCCATGTTCAGCATGTCTTCGGCGCTGATGCGCGCCTGGTCGGTCAACGGCACCAGCTCGCCGTCGATGCGCAGGTGAGGATAGTTTCCCACCTTCAAATGCAAGTCGCTGGCTCGCCGTTCCGTCGCTATCCGAAGCAGATCATCAATATTCATGCGGTTGTCGTCCCCTGAGAAAACGTCGAAACACGCCCTAGCGCTCTCCAGCATCATCGCCCGAATCGTGACCTTACCCAAGATGACGTAAGTAATGTCCATTACTCGGACCCATCAATCGACGACCGGACACCGATTTCCTTGTGCCGTGCTCCGATCAGTTCTTCGCCGCGAGCGCGCTTCCAGAGCCATCTGCGGCCGCCAGCGCCTCTTCCACGCTGGGAATCTTCCATCCCTGCAGCTTCTTGCTCAAACTCTTAGCCTCGTCCGCATCGCCCGTCTCCCGATACGCCGTAATCAGCAACTTCATCGACATCGGATTCGCCGGATCTTCTTCCAACTGCCCAATGGCCTCGGCATATTTCGTCTGCGCGACCAGCAGCGTTCCCGCTGCACCGTGATACGTCCTCTGCGTGTTGACGCTCGACGCCGGCGACGCCATCTTCTCCAGTTTCGCCACGAACTTTTCGGCTGCGCTGAAATCGCCCGAAGCCACGGCGCGTTCGGCACGTACCCTTAGCACCTGCGCCTTCTCTTCATTCACTTCAAGCAGCGCAACGCGCCCACTCGCCGCCGCCAGCAAAGCCTCCGCCTGATCCAGATTCTTCAACGCCGCGGCCTGATCCGGCTCATACATGGCCATCACTCGATGCGCCCGCGCTTCCCAAATCCACTGCTCCATGGCACGCGCCTTGGCGGCGGCATTCAGATACGCGACATCCGCCTCGGCATATTTCTTCTCGCGTACATAAGTCAGCGCCTGCTTCTGCAAGTATTCCGCCTTCGCCCCATTGCTCGGAGCCTCGTGAATCGCCTTGTCATATTCACGCCGCGCCTGCGCTTCTTCGCCCATCAGCGAATAAGTTTCGCCCAATTCTTTTTGCGAAATATAAAATGTCGGATCAATCTTCAGCGCGATCCGATATTGCTCCAGCGCCTCCGGATAGCGCCCCGCAAACCGCAGCATTTCCCCATAAGAGTCATGCGGATTCGGCTCATTAGGAAGAAACTCAATGTACTTCGCCGTATATTCCAGCGCCTTATCGAAATCCCCCAGCCGCGAATACAGGTAGCCCAACTGGTTGTAACAGGTGGCGTAATTCTGGTCTTCGGCCAGAGCCCGCTGCGTCAGCTTCATCGACAGCTCGTACTCATCCTGCCAGCGAAACAGCCAGTAGCCGACCAGAAAATTCAACCGCTTGTCATGCTGATACATGGCCAGCATATCGTTCATGGCCATAATGCCTTCGACATACCGATTCTCGCGCACCCCCGCCATCCACCGAATCAACAACTGCTCGCCCGGCGTGACCGCATGCATCAGCGCCTTCGCTCGCGCCCGGTCACGCGCTTCTTCCGCGGGATCGTTGGTCGTGAAACAAATCCAAACATAAGCCTGGGCAAACTTCGGATCGGCTTTGATGGCCTCGTTCCAATCCCTCAGCGCAAAATTCCACCGATGATTCTCATACTCGACCATCCCACTCTCAAACGCCCGCGCCGCCGCCTTCGAAGCAGTGGTCACCGGCAGCTTGGCGGGAGTAGCTTGGTCTGGTGCGGTCTCAGCAAGCGCCGAAGTGCTCAGCATTGCTGCGAGACAAAATGGAGCGAGGATATTCCGTAGATTCATGGGGGTTGTGTTGCTCTCCCCAGAATAGAAGAGACTGAATCTTCGTCTAAGATTACGTCGGTAATGGAGCGGCGCGAGTCGTGCGGAGAGGCGGGCGGGCCGCTGGAGTTTGGGCGCTCGCAAGAAATGAAAGCCGCCCACTCGTGGGCGGCTTTCTCATTGCACCAAACGATTGAGACTACGCGGCTGTCTCTTCCGAAACCGGGGGCTGGAACGGCTCGTCGAAGCTGCCACCATAAATCGACGGCACCTTCGATCCCATGGGCCGCAGATACGTCGCCAGCTCTCCGCGGTGATGGATGCTGTGGTTGTTCAGAAATGTCAGATAGAAAACCGAAGGCATATTGAACACGCCGAAAAAGTTGACGGGCGTGAGCAACTGCTCGGCCGACATGGCTTCGACGCGCGCAATGCCGCGCTTCGCGTGCTCGTCGTACCAGGCCACCACTTCGGCCGATGTCTGCGGTTTGTGTTCCGGTGAGCCGGTGTTGAACTTCAGATCGGCAATGCCATCCAGAAATTGGATGTCGCTGTTGGCCAGGTGCCACGACAATTCCTTCGCCGTTCGGGCCTTCGGGTCAGGGCGGTAATCCGACTTCGCGTCCGGCACTGCTGCGATTACTTTCTTGGTGATTTCTGTTTCGCGCTTGAAGCCGTCGAGCATGAGGGTTCGAAGGCCGAGGACAAATTCAGGAGTGATCTGGGACATTTTGTTCTCCTTGAGGGTGTTATGTTTTTGAAGTCGAAACGGTCGAAAGGGGCGCTGGTAGCGCCCCTTCGCTGCTTGAACTGGCATAGATGACTATGCAAATCCGAACGGTGCAAATTATACCCCGACCGGCTGCTTGCTGTCGGCTTTGCTGGCGACCGGAACCGGGGTGAGCCAGCCGTGCCGGTCGCTCTTCTCGCCGCGTACGATGGCGTAAAACTCTTTCTGCAGCGCCTTGGTGATGGGTCCGACCGTTCCCTTGCCAACCTTGATTTTGTCGACCGAGCGAATCGAGGTGACCTCCGCGGCCGTGCCGGTGAAGAACGCCTCGTCGGCGATGTAGAGCATCTCGCGCGGAATCATCTGCTCGACGATCGGGATGCCCAGGTCGCGGGCGATCTGCAGTACCGAGTCGCGGGTGATGCCGGGCAGCACCGAGTTGCCCAGCGGCGCGGTGATCAGCTTGTCGTGATGCACCAGGAACAGGTTCTCGCCCGAGCCTTCGCTGACGAAGCCGGCCGCGTCGAGCGCAATGCCTTCCACGTAGCCGTTGACGATGGCTTCCATCTTGATGAGTTGCGAGTTCATGTAATTGGCGCCGGCCTTGGCCATGGCGGGCAATGTGTTGGGCGCGAGACGAGTCCATGAAGAGACGCATACGTCGCAGCCTTCGCTCTCTGCGCTGCTCAAATATTTTCCCCACGGATAGTTGATGATGTAGACCTCGGTCGGCGAGTTGAAGGGGTTCACGCCGGCCTCGCCGTATCCGCGAAGAATGATGGGGCGCACGTAGCAGGGAAACGCGCCGTTGTGGCCGACGGTTTCGAGCATGGCCTTGACCAGTTGCTCGCGCGTGAAGGCCACGTCAATGCGATAGACCTTGGCGGAATCGAGCAGGCGCTGCATGTGCTCGTTGGCGCGGAAGATGGCGGGGCCAGTGGGCAGGTCGTAGCAGCGCACGCCTTCAAAGACCGATGAGCCGTAGTGGATGACGTGCGACATCACGTGGATGGTCGCGTCGTCCCAGTTAATGAGCTTGCCATTGTGCCAGATCTTGTCGGTCTTCTGAATTGCCATGCGAACTCCTTAGGTGTCCATTATAGCCGAGGAGAATCGAGTTCTCTGGGGGGTTGGGTCGGGGCGGCTTGTGGTGCTGGCTTGGCCGTCGATGGCCCGCCTTTCGGGTGAAGTGAACGGCATACCAGCGCATCGATATTTTTTTATAGCTCGGAGCTAAAATCATGATTCTCTTGGAGTTAGGGTGTGGGGATCGAGTGGAATCCGGGCAAAATATTACAACGAAAGGGGTTGCGCGTAAAATATTGCGGATAAAGGAGTTAGGTTGATTTTCTGAGCCGCCGACATTTCCCGTTTTGGGAATTCGCGCGTATTGCTGGGAGATAACCACTCGAGCTCTATTTTAACATTCGAGGGTGGCGGTTGGTGTGCGGCGAGGCGTGTATAGGGCTGGAAAGGAAGGAGATAGAAATATTATTGGGGGGATTGACAGGTAGGTTCTGAAGGGCGGGTTTGCTGCGAGGGAACGTCCCGTCTGTCCCCGGTTTATCGTCCCCGGTTTATCTGTCAGGATCGTCTTCTGGAGGGGACGGGCTCAAGGTACCCTCACGGGGTTGGCTGGTTGAACGACGGGTTCGGCCTCTTCAGGAACAATGCCACCCTGCCGTATGCGGGCCCCTCCACAGCTCCTAGGATGTCGTGCTCGATATCCTGTTGAGGGCCAAGCTTGCTCGTCCATGCGCCCGATATAAGCTGTCGGGCCATATGCGTTGGGGCTCCCCCGGCGCTCAGATACAACGCGACCTTTTCGTACCCCGGTTCGTATTCCGAGCTGTCACAATGTTCATAACCGATGAGTCTGAAGGCCTCCACAAAGATGTCCACTGAGGCCACTTTGGGAAGACTCGGCGGCCAATACCAGCCCGGGCCCGCGATTGGCCACCATCTCCTGTGTGTTTCTCCCGCGGCCCACGCAATGCAGTTGTAGTCGGGCGTCCTCGGGCTCGTCACGCAGTGGTTGTCTGAGCGAAGGTTAGGAAACGGATTTGGCGTGCTCATACTTCTTGGTTTAGTCCGTCAAATGTACCCATGCTGCTTTGCCCAGTTTAGCCAAGCAGCCCTCATTCTCGGGACGTTTCCGGCGTCTTCTGGCGCTACAGGATCCTTCCCGGTTATCGAGGACAGAGCCCAGAACCAGTCTCTTTCGTTATCCTTGAGATCGCGAAATACGAGCGGCAATACGGCGGGCCCCATGCCGATGATGCGCTGGTAGCTTGCATGGAGGACTATCTCAACCGCCGAGGAAGTGTACATGGTTTCTTCGTACCATTTCGCGGCATGTCTTTCGAACTCGTGCTTTAGTCGTGTTTCTTCCAGTTGGCTGGCGGGCACCGGCTCCTGCAGTGCTGAATAGAAAGGCAGCCACTCTGCGGGCCCCGTGATCTCGTCGGCAAGGATATAGACTCCGCCCTCCGGTTCTTGGAGCTGCTCGAAGGCAGCCTTGACAGCATGGGAAAACGTATCTTTCGCGGCGAATGGGACCCTTCCCCAGGCTTCACCCTCCGGTGGGATCGTTATGTATCCCTTGTGGTGAGGGTAGACGAAGATCGAGCTTTCTTTTGGAAGTTTTTGGTACCGATGCTTAGCCTGCGCGAAAAAGCACCCGCCATCGACGTACGTAATCCCTTCGTCGGTCGGAGTGGCCAGGGCTTCAATCCGCCGCTTCTCATCGTCGTTCAGCCTAAATAGTAATTCCGTCACTATGCTCTACTCCTGCCAAGCGACTTAATCCCGGCATCATGGAGCTGCTTGCGCAGCGTCGTGGCTTTGACTTCAGCCCTTTCTAGCAGCCTCTTCAAGTTACCAAGGTCATCGTCATCCATGGCGACGTATATGCTGCTTCGCTCGCCACTGCCTCGGTCCAGATACGTAACACGCAGCGTGTGATGCAGGAGAATTCCTGCCGGCGCTTCATCCGGGGTTCCTCGGAACACTGGACGAAGGTCCGTAATTATCCGCCCGTTTAGATAGACATGCTCGTGGTCGGTCTGAAGATCCCTCGATTTAGCCGCCACCGCCAGCGAATCAAACTGCAATAGTGTTCTGATGCGCGCAGCGAACTTTGCTCGCTGTTCCGGTGATTGCGTCGTTTTCTTGTCCCCGCGTTCGATTTCCGACACGACGTCGTCACAGAACTGCTCCAAGCTCGCGTCGGCGAGGCTTCTGGCTATTTGGAGACCCATGAGGGATTCTAGAACGCCCTCAACATCGGTGGGGGCGATGTCGGGCGTCGAACTCGCAATCGCTGATACGACATTGGGGTCGACTGAGGACGGTTGCTGGGTTTCGAGCGCAGCGCGGAGTTCTTCGAATGCCTTGTCGTCGAAAAGTTGGATTTTTGTAATTGCCTCTCTGTATCGAGGCGGGATGTTAAGTGTGGCCACGGTCACTCCAGTCAAGCACTCTAGTGTACGGCCCAGCGACAGATGCCGCAACGCGAGCGACGCTCGACCATTATGCCCCAGCAGTGTTTGATGCACGGTTGGCCACTTGGATTCCCTACCGGGGCAGTAAGGAAGGGCCTTGACCCTTTCGACGCGGGCGCCTTCTAATTCTGAAAAAAGGGCCATGGCTTCGCTGCGCCATGACCCCCTCATAGACGCGTCCTTTTTACACCTGTGGGGGAGGGGATGCCAAGGGGGATGGTGGAGAGGGTTTTCAGGGGCTGAAGCCCGGTTCTGGGTTTGGGGGTTTTACGCGGCGCTGAAGCGCCGCTCTTTCACGGTTGCGGAAGCCCCGGTCTTTCACGGGGCAACGGAGCTGCGTTGAGAGAACGCCTTGCGACGGTTGGTGAGGGTATCGGGAGTGCAGGGGTCCTTCGACTGCGGTTGGTCTTTGCGCTTGGGCGCAAAGACCAATCCTCGCTCAGGATGAC
>Ga0307476_10000687_pt1 | contig 24228 bp, 17 predicted proteins | sample atmos_gasesECM2C_2_FD_203314 | JGI IMG/M metagenome (GOLD analysis project Ga0307476, IMG submission 203314) | Hardwood forest soil microbial communities from Morgan-Monroe State Forest, Indiana, United States - atmos_gasesECM2C_05 | ecosystem: Environmental > Terrestrial > Soil > Temperate...
CCAACTGGGATGGAAGTCACAACCTACAATCGTCATGAGGGTTTCTCCTGACCCGGATGATCTTGGTCCTCAACCAAAGAACATACAGGGTCGGTGGAAGCCTTCGCCCTTATCTAATCAGTTTCTGCATAGTTTCCGGTTTGCCGACCACTCACGGAGGACCACGTAAATATTGTGTCTGGTATCCGACGTTTTGCCGCGTATGCGTCTCGCTCTTCCAGCGTTAGTGTTTTTCGAGTATTGTTCTGATCTCCCTATGCCAAATAAGATGTCCGCCATTCAGCGGTTCATTCTTAATATTCCGGAGACGCCGGCCTCCTGATTCGGGGGGTGATCGTTGAAAAGAGGTGCGAGTGAGCAGCGCAGTATGTCGCCCGGCCGCGAGGTTCGTTCTCTTGGTCTTTCTGTTGCCTATGTCTTTGTACGGGCAGCAACTGGCAACGTTGAACATCACCGTGGCAGACCCCTCGGGAAGCGCCGTCTCCGAGGCACGCATCATGCTGCGAAACCTGGCCACCGGGGCAAAACGGGCGGTCCTCTCCAGCGGAACTGGGATCGCCGTGGTACCCGCTCTTTGGGCAGGGAGCTACCAACTAACAGTCGAATCCGATGCGTTCGCTTCTTATCAGGTGGCGCTCACCCTGGCTGTCGGACAAATTGCGTCCTTGCCCGTGTCTCTGAAGATCAAGACCGCACGCGAGACTGTGGAAGTCCACGAAATGCCCACGGGCATCGACACGCAGAGGCCTGAAATAAGCCAGGTCATTGAGACAGCGAAGATTTCCGACCTTCCCATCGCGGGCCGTGATTTTATCGACTTCGTGCTGCTAACGCCGACCGCCAACGTCGGCCGCAATACTGCCGTGGGGGCGCAATCCCCCTTTCAGGAGACCGTTTTGGAGCTAAGCTTCGGCGGACTGCGCGAGACCCACAGTACCTTCTATGGCCTCGATGGCATGGATTACACGACCAGTGTTTCTGGCGTCCAACGTGCCAGCCCGTCGCAAGACTGGGTATCAGAATTCCGAGTAGCGGATGGCCTGATCACCGCAGACAACGGACGCAATTTGGGCTCTGTCGTAAACACGGTGACCAAGTCCGGAAGCAACGATGTGCATGGATCGGTGTACGAGTTTTTCCGGAACAATGCGTTGGATGCGAAGAATCTGCTGTCGGCGCCCGGCTTCAACACTCTCCGCTTCAACCAATTTGGCGCCAACGTTGGAGGCCCGATCAGGCTCAACAAAGTCTTTTACTTTTTGGGCTACGAAGGGCAGCGCCGGGCTGAGTCACCGATCTATTCGTCGTTCATTCTGCATTGCACGGATACTTCCGGATGTCTCGGGCCGGGAACGCCCAGCATCAACCAGGTCAAGGAAACTCTTGGCTTACAGCCCGAAGATCTTGGATCCATTCTCCAGATTCAGGATTACGGCAAGGCCTTTGGAAAGTTGACCGACGTGCTCAGCGACGGCAGCGTCCTCACCCTCGGATACATGTTCACCGATGAACGAAACCAGCACATTCCGGGCGCCGCACCGGGACAAGGATTGCCGTCTTTTTATCGAAACAATCCCATCCACGATCAGACTCTCTACGCGAACTTCCTGCGGGTGTTCGGCACGCATTGGAGTTCGGAGAGCATTCTCAACTTCGGTCGGAGAACTTTCCATCTCGACCCTGTGGGACCAGGATTGGAACCGGCGCTCCTCGTGGCGGACCTCTTTGACTCTGGGGGGATCCAAGGCGGTGTACACCAGTACAAGGACCAGCATTTCCAGGCTGCCGAAAATATCACCTACGTTCGCGGCAAGCATTCAGTGAAATTCGGCGGGGATCTCGAGCCGGTTTGGATCGGCGCGCAAACGGATTTTTTTGTTCCTGGAGCCGGCATCTTCACCCCGCAAAGCTTCTTTGGCGCCGCGCCCTTTAACGCGCCAGCGTTCGGCCCCGGCACTCCCGTAGAGTTTCTCTTCCTGCAACCGCGATCATATTTTGGTCAACAGATCCCGCCGCGAACATTGCCTTTCACAACAGGGCTCTTCGAGGGACCAGCGGCCGCTACTTTTGCCGACAGCACCAACCTTGCCTTTTTGCATAAGTTGGCCGGGGTCTACGTGCAGGACCAGTGGAAGCCGACGACGAACCTTACGCTCACGCTCGGTCTGCGTTACGACATCGATTTTTTCCCGTCGGCCGCCGCCATCCGGCTCAACGGGAGGATGCATCCCACAAACTATGGGAACGTGCAGCCGCGCGCTGGCTTGGCCTATTCCTTCCGGCAGGGAAAAGGCGTGGTCCGCGCAGGATTCGGTTTGTTCACCGGACCTTTCGACTACAGCGACGTTATGGTGTCCTGGCAGGGCGCGTCAGCCTTTACGTACATGAACCAGCCGATCCTGCTGGAATTTGCCAATCCCAGCAGCAGTCTGGTTGGACTTGGACCCTCCGGGATTGTGGGTGTGAACGGCCCAGTTCTCGCCAGCCAGGCTTTTGCCACGTTTACCCACACGGGTGTTTATCCCGCACCCAGTGCATTGCTCCAGTTTCCACTGGGGTATGCGCCACGCAAGTTTCCAAATGCATATGCAGAACAAGCCAACCTCGAAATCGAGAACGAAGTGGCAAAGGGACTCTTCGTCACCGCCGGATACCAATTCGTGCACGCCCTCAAGATGCCTCTCTATCTCAGCATCAATGGCGTCCCGAGCGGCACGACTGCTTCCGGCGTCCAGGCTTTCACCACCGCCGATCCCAATTTCGGATTTACATTGATGGCTTCGCCATCGGCCTATTCCATTTACCACGCGGGAACGCTGAGCGTGCGCAAGCCCTTTGCCCATCACTACAGCATCCTGGGAAACTACACGTTCTCGAAGTCCATCGATCTGGCCACAGACGTTCAACTCACAGACAGCCCGATGGACTATTTGAATCCGCAACTCGACCGCGCCTTGGGGGACAATGATGTTCGCCATCGGTTCGTGCTGGCCCTGTTGGGAGAATCCCCTAGCTCCTGGAATCCCGCGCTACGGAACTTCAAGGTCGCAATGCTGAATACCCTGCAAAGCCCTCGCTACTACTCGGTATTTGCGGGCTTCGACGTGAATGGCGACGGGTTCCCGTTTTCCGATCGTGTCGGTACCCTCGGCCGCAACACCTACCGCGGTGATCCGTCGTACACAACCGATGTTCGTGCGCAGCGAATCTTTCAACTGGGCGAGCACCTTAAAGTGGAGGCGAGCGCTGAACTCTTCAACCTTTTCAACCGGCCAAACGTCAACGGAATCGATACCGTCTATGGTTCTGACGTTTTCTTAGGACCGGTCCCGCGGAGGTTTGGAGATGGCATCGGTAGTCCTGCGAATCCCACGTTTGGGACGCCAAGCTTCGTCGCGCCGGCGCGGGAGGTTCAGTTGGCCCTACGCCTGAAGTTCTAGTTCAAACCAGAGTCCGGTACTCTGCAACACTGAATCAGCTCCCAACCGTTGATAAATCGCCATACCAACAATCATTGCCCCGGACGTGCCCACAGAGACCGCTCTGGCGGCCACGCGGGCCAGAAGTCCGCTTCTAGGAAGCTAGCTCTCTCCGACGGCACCAACAAATCTGACAAACTAAGGTTGTCTCCGACTCTTAACCAAGAGCCGGAAGTCAGGAAGCAAGCACAAGAATCTCTGAAAATCTCCATCTTATTTCGTGTCGCTCTTTTCGCCGTGAAGGTAGGCGAAGAAATGCTTTCCCCTTTTACAAAATCGGCGCTCTTCGAGTCTCGCCGTACGGCACCTTCGCTTTTTGCCGCGGAAACATTAGGGGGCTTTGCCATTTCCCTCACCGAAACCACTTTGACTTCTTGGCCGATTAGAACAGTGATCTCTCGAAGGAGCTCTTTCAGAAACCGTCCGCCACCGCAATTGAGAAAAAGAATAGTGGTCAATCTTTCGGTCGACCTAGAAGAATCGAGCCTCCGATTGCTTAGGCCCGATTGCACCTCGATATCCGTTCACTATGGCACGCGCCCATCGAAGCCCAATGGTAATGCCGAGTTTGTTCCGCCGCCAAGTGTCAAAAACTGGAACTCAGCCCGGTGCGGCGCTCTCAAAAAAGGACCTTCGGAGCTGAAGAAGAAATCCCAAAGAGTTGGACTGAGCAGCGACGGATATCTCCCCGTCCCGCACAGAATTCAAGCGAGATGAACTGACCTTCCTGGTAATTCTCTGTTCCTGATTGCAAAATCCCTGATCGCTCCCTGTTCCTTCCCTGATCGTTCCCTGTTCCAATTTGCGAGTGAATCGCGATATCTGGCAGAAAACAAAGATGGATTCGGCGTTTGACGAGCGAATTTGACCTTCAAATTGAGAAAATTTCCCTGTATTTTTCCCTGTTAGCAGGGAATTCTCGCGGAGAAAGGTTAGCGCCAGACTGCGCGCTCCGCCAACAAGTCTTAAACTGCATCGAAACTTCCCGTTGTTTGTCGAAAAAACGCGAAATATGCCTAAGGAAGCCGTTAAAAAAGACGGAGAATTAGTGAACGGCTGCCTGAGCGGCGGCCGCGGGTGAGGCAGTGATCTTCACCGAATCAGGCTGCGTCCAAAGAGCATTGCCGTTAGTCAGGTCTATCCGATTCATGGTGACCTTGAGTTGCTGGTGGTCAACTTCAACCAGGAGGTAGTGATAGTTGATCTCTTTGCTCTGGAAGGGATCACCAGGCACCCGCTCAATGGGATACGCATGCGCCGCGCCTCCACCCGATACGAAGTAAATAACGCCGCCGTGTTCGTGGCGCTCGTAATTATGAACGTGCCCGGAGAAAACCACGATGCGAAAACGGGCCTTAGCCTGGCGTTCCTCAAGCATTTTTGCCAGATGCTGTTCCGGCGATCGCGCCGAGTGGCCGCCACCAAACATTTTCGAGTCAGAGGAACTGGTGTAGGGGGGATGGTGGAACATGAGAAACACAAAGTCAACGTCCGAAGGAATACTAGCCAGTTTGCCAGCCAGCCATTGGCCCTGTGGTCCGGACATCTCGTCGAGAGCGGAATCGAGCACCAGCGTGAGTGTATTGGCAGCGCGTACCGAATAGTAACGGCTATTCTTGAGATAAGGGAAGCGCTGGAAGTAGTTGGCCAGGGCAATCTTTTCGTCCCCATGCAAATCGTGGTTGCCCAACGCGGGGTAGACAGGAATTTTCTTGTCACGCCAGATGCTGGTCTCCTTGTCGAAGACCTTCCAATCGTCCGCATCGTAGCCGTTATAAACGATATCGCCCGTAAAGCAGATAAAGGCGGGCTTCGCTTCCGCAATGGCCTGCACCAAAGCAACCCGTACTGGAGGATTTGCCGCTTCCGTATCTTCCGGATCATGAAAGCGTGTGTCGCCGTAGGCGATGAAACGAAATGGAACCTTGACGTCAAGCTGCAAGTCCGACGGAGGGGATATTTGCGCGCTCGACTTTTTGCTGCACGCGCCGAACCCGAATAGCGTCGCCAGCACGCACAGCACGATCGCGGCGTGCCCGAGAGATATGCGGCGCAAACTCATCGATGAAGCCAGCCTCGAAATCATTCTCTTATTTTCCCACGACCAGTACTTCGAACTGGCCATTTTCCGTCGTGGAGAGGAAAAGACGATGAGTTTTCGGATCCAGCGCCATAGTCTTGGCCCGCGGGGCGGTCTTCACCGTTTCCACTATCGAATACATGTCAGGGCTGTCCTGATGAATAACAGTGACGGTGCCTTCACCATTGGAGTTGAAAACCAGCTTCGTCTCCGGATCGAAAGCCGTGGCATCGACGTGGTCTCCGATCGGCAGCGTGGTGATCACCTTTCCCGTGTCCGCGTCCAGCACGGCCATGACCTTGCTCCGGCATCCGATGAACAGGCGCCGGTTGGCTCGGTCCATGGCCATGCTACTGGGGGAAGAGCAAGGAGTCGTGGGCCAACGCTGCTCGACTTTGAGTTCGCGGGAGTTGATTTTGAGAACCAGGTTCTCATCTTCCAGATTGTCGAAGACGAAACCCTTGCCGTCGGCTGCCGCGAACTCCGGCCCGCCTCCGAGATCGACGGTGCCGACGGCTTTCCCGGTAGCGGCGTCAATCGCAGTGACGCTATTGCTGCCGCCATTGAAGGCGAAGACTCGCGACGTGGCGGGATCGTAAATGATCGCGTCCGGCTTCTGACCTGTGGGTACATCGGCGATCGGCTTTAGCGATTTCAAATCGAAGATCGTGACGCTTGAGGTCTGGCCGTTACTCACGAATCCACGGCCGAACTCAGGCGCGATCGCAACTCCATGCACGCCGGGCGTTTTTGGAATGTTTCCAGTGACATTCAGAGAATCGATGTCGAGCACCTCGACCTGTGTTCCATGCGAGACGTATAAACGCCGCGCACCTTCATCCACAGTGAGATAGTCCCAACTGCCCTGGCCAGGGATCGGAACCTTTCTGGTGACGGAGTATCCACCGCCGGTGGCCGCAGCCGCGAGTACGGCACAGATCGGAATCAGAAAAATCGCTGGACGGAGTCGACACCTTCGCATTGTTTTTGTCCTCGCTTTTCAACCTTAAGCTGTCTACCTGAAACTTGTCTGAAGCTAAAAGTGACGAACTCAGAACTTGAAGCGCAGCATGAGCTCAATCTGCCGTGGCAACCCGGTACCCGTATTGGGCGACGCGGCATTGTCATTGTTATTGTTGAAATTCACTGTGGTGTCGATCAGGCCAAGGCTCGCAGTTGGTTGAAGTATCCACTTATTGAGTATCGGATTACCCATACTGTCCGTCGCCTGGGTATAGTCGAAGCTCAGATTGTTGGGGTTCGGATCGCCGTATTGTGTGTGATTGAAGATGTTGAATATCTGCGCTCCTACTTCGATCGAGATGCGCTCAGTCAGCTTAGTCTCTTTGGTTAACGCCAGGTCGATCTGCCAGCTGTTCAAAGCACGGATCAGCCCGTTCGGCGCATCGCCAAACCGGCTTATTAGGCCACAGGTATCGACGCAATTCCCGCTGCTATCGGCGACCCCGCCTGGGGCCAGCGGGGGTGGGGCAAAAGCTGCCGGATTGATGGGAAGGGTGTGATTCTGCACGCCTCCCGGTAAAAATATCGGAACCCCGGGCACGAGGTCAGGTCTTTGAGTGGTTTGATCGTTTCCGTCGGGCAACTGGTCCGGCGAGAAATTTATCATTGTGATGGTGAGGGGATGGCCCGTGTGCCAGAGGCCGATGCTGCTCATTTGCCATCCGCCGATGATCTTGCCTAACAGGCCTGAGGTATTCATGAAAGGCTTCCCGGGGCCGAAAGGCAGTTCGTAAACCGCATTGACGGTTACATTGTTGCGAACGTCGAAGACGCTCGGACCCTTGTCGCAAGCCAGGCAATTCACATTTTCTGGGCCGTTCGATTCTCCGCCGCCAACCGACCCGTCGTTTATGGAATGGGACCACGTATAGCGGGCCTGAAAGGATAAGCCATTCGATAGCCGCCGTTCGAGGCTCAGCATAAGCGCGTTGTATGTGCTGGACCCGATGTCGGACTTGTAATCCACCGAACCGTAGGGATCGCCTCCGGGATAGTATTGGTCAAGCGGCCGTGTGCAATTGGGGTTGCCGGCCGCGTCCGTCCCCTGCGGCGGTGTTATGCAGAAGTTTACCCCTCCACGAGAAAACAGACGAACTCCCCGTGATCCCAGATACGAAGCGGAAGCCAGAAAATGCGCGGGCAATTCGTGGTCGATCGTCAGACCCCAGGTCTCGACGTAAAGGTCGCGACGTCCATGCCGCTGCAAGGCGCGAGGTTGCTGCTGAGGTGTAATGGGTAGGCTGCTGAGGTCCGGATTTACCTGCTGAAAACCTGGTACTAGCGGAGTGCCTGGGCCGTTTGGATCGAAATTGGCGAAGGCAGTATACCGGTCGCTTTCCAGTCCGGCATTCAAATCGTCGTTTTGGGCTGCACCGTGATAGATTCCGAAGCCCGATCGAATTACAGTCTTCCCGTGAAACACGCCCGGAGCCCATGCGAAACTGACGCGAGGATCGAAGTTCCTATAGTCAGCATTGTAAAGAGCGGGGTTCTTCGGACAAGGAGGAGTATTGATAGGGGTCGGAATCTGAGTAGGAAGGGCAAACCGCCAAATGGAGGCTGAGCCGAAGCAGACTCCATGAAATTCGCTGACATCGAACACCGTGGTTCGGTTGTCGGCCTCGTGCGCCGCGCCGTAATACTCCCAGCGAATTCCAAGGTTCGCAGTGAAAGTCGGGGTCACCTTCCATTCATCCTGGAAATAGGGCATATAGAACGTACGGCGGAGCTTGTGGCAACACCAGGTATCGGTATAGGAGATTCCGTAGAGGTCCGCGTTCTCGAATCCCGTGTCTGCGGTGCTGCTGTTGTCCGCAAAAGAAAGGGTGTTGCCGGCGGTCAGCCCCTGATTAAGCCGAACCCGGCGAATCTCCAAGCCTGTCTTGAATGTATTTCGGCCGTGAACGAAAGTTAAGTTGTCGACAATGCCATATGTGGCGCCGATTTCGTGATCGGCCTGATTGTTGTTAATCGTAACCCAGTTGTTCGTCGTAACCGAGTAAGGCAAAGGTGGCACCTGCGGATTGATGAATGGCGCACGATTGATGTAGACCTTGATTTCGTTTAGCAGCTTGGGTGAAAAAGTGTGCTGCATAGCGGCATAGTAGCCAGCCGGATGGTTGATTGTCTGAACTAAATCGTACGGGAGCGAACTGCTGCCGTTGGTGCCGCTCACCAAACTTATATCTCGGTGCGCGCTGCCATATAACAAAGTCTTGTCGCTGATCTTGTAGTCCATCCGGACAAGCCACGTGTCTTCGTGAACGGTAGTGGGAGCAGGAGCTGTCAGCAGGTCAGAGTCTGGCAAAGGGTTGGCAGCGTTGGTCTGATCCGCAAAGGCTGTGTCGGGATAAACGTGCACCGGGTCGCAGCTTCCAATCGGGCCCGTAGACGCGCGCCAGGCATAGGCCTGAAGAATGGAACACATTTGCGGCGACGTGGAAAGAGTCACCCGTTGCGTGATGGGGTTCGGTACAAGGACCTGATTGGTCGTCGCACCATATTGCCGAAGACCCTCGTAGTTTATGAAGAAAAATAGCTTGTCCTTCTTAACCGGACCGCCCAGCGTCATTCCGTATTGTCCGTAGCGGAATGGCGGAATGGCAGGAAGGCCCAGAACATTGAAGTCGTTAAAATTCCGTGCATCAAAAACCGAATTTCGCAAGTAGCCGAATGCGGAACCATGCCAGTCGTTGGTGCCATGCTTGGTCTCGACGTCGATTTGCCCGCCCGCCTGCGTGCCATATTCAGCGTCATACAGAGCGCTGCTGACGCGATATTCCTCGATCGCATCCTGCGAAATTTGCAAGCGCGTCTGGGACTTCTGGGCCTGTTCTTGAATGCCGCCGGCGTCGACGCCGTCGATTTGAAAGTTGTTGTCGTCGCGCGCGCGTCCTGCGAAACGAATAGTGCGTTGGTCCCCGCCGCCGTCGTCTTGAGCAAAGGGGGCCAGCAGCGTGAAGCTGGCCCAGTCTCGTCCATTGTTGGGAAGGTTCGCAATCTGCGTGGTGTCGATAACAGTTGAAGCCTCTGCGGAACTGCGATTTGCGGGAGCATTGGTCGCTTTGACCTCAATTTTTTCGTTAATCGTACCCACTGCCAGTTCTATATCCAGAGTACGTGTCTGGCCGACGAGTAAGATAACGTCTTTGACAACCTTGGTCTTGAACCCGGCGGCTGAAACCGTCACGCTGTAACGGCCAACTGAAAGCCCTGGCAGACGGTAGTAGCCTTTCTCGTTCGTCCGCTGTTCCTGGGTAAGGCCGGTGTCGGCAGCCGCCACCTTCACGTCGGCGCCTACAATCACTCTCCCGGCTGGATCAGTCGCCGCGCCTTCGAGTTCGGCGCGATCTATCTGCGCGAATGCTGCCTGCATTCCGATCGAAAGAAGAACGATGCCGAGCACTTGTGCAATCTTGAATCTCAATAGAACTGAGGGCAGTAACAAACAATATTTTGAATTCATAGACTTCAGCTCCTTGCGGCAAGGAAATGCCGAAATACTGGAGAATCTTGCGACAGCCGGGCGGCTGAATCGCGAAGACTGTCCTTGCTGCCTGATCAAAATTTCCGGGAACGAATGAGTGAAATCGTAGGGCTGGCGTGTGACCGGGCGATGAAAGGGAGGTTAATATTTTTTCAGGTTGCTTTGGCCGGCGTCTGACTTCGGTCTAGACTGTCAGAGTCACGCTGGGATGGTCATCCCTCAACGAGCCCAATGAAGCTGCTGATTGTAGAAGACGAACCGCGCATGGCCGGCCTTCTCCGCGAAGGACTGACGGAGGAAGGACACACGACCACCTGTGCCGGAGACGGCGCAGAGGGTCTCGGACTGGCGAAGTCGTACGAGTTTGACGTCATCATCCTTGATCTTATGCTGCCGAAGCTCAATGGCTATGAACTGGCCAAGCGCCTCCGTGCCGAGAAAGTTCGGACGCCCATCGTGATGCTGACGGCACGAGACGCTGTGCCCGACATCGTCCGCGGCCTTGATCTTGGGGCCGACGACTATATGACCAAGCCGTTTTCCTTTGACGAACTATTGGCCAGGCTCCGAGCGGTGAAGCGGCGGGCCTTGGCAGCTGAGGAAACCTGTCTGCGGGTTGGAGATCTAATTCTCGACCCTGGCAGTCGCGAGGTAACCCGCGGCACGGAACGGGTTTCACTGACTCGTACGGAATACAATCTGTTGGAGCGCCTTGTGTATCGCGCCGGCAAAGTCGTTCCGCGGCAGTCGTTAATCGAAGCAGTTTGGGGATTTGATCGCAATATCGAAGAGAATACGCTCGACGCCTTCATGCACTTGTTGCGCAACAAAGTGGACCTACCCGACCGGCAGAAGTTGATTCACACGGTGCGCGGTGTAGGGTACTTGATCCGTCCAGATGGGCAGGCGTGAGATGGTAGCATGAGAAAACTCTCCATCGGCGTGCGCCTCACGCTGTGGTACCTGGCGATTTTTGCGCTCGCGCAACTCATCTTTGGTGCTGGCATGTGGGTCATCCTGCGGCATCATCTTTATGACCTGGTCGATGACAGTCTTGAAGCCCAGATCGACGATTTAAAGAACTTTCTCGAGGCACAGAAGAAAGATGCGTCAATTGCCAAGCTGCAGGAAGAGGTAAGCGAAGCCTATGCCATCGAGCATCCCGGCGATTATCTGCAAGTTACCGCCGAAAATAATGAGCTGATCTATCGCTCCGCCTTTCTGCAAAGCCACGCGCTGGCGCCTGAACTTCCACGCCAAGGCGGTCGAGCTGCATTCTCGAACCGAAGATTCGACGCCCGAACCTTCCGCTTTGCCGTGCAGATATTGCAGGCAAATGGACACTCCTACACGGTGGAAATGGGCGTTCCAACGGACGATGTGGTCGAGACCCTCTCGACTTTCCGAGATTATCTTCTGCTGTTCGCTCCGCTGCTGCTGTTGGTGGCTGCCACCGGTGGATATTGGCTCAGCCGCAGGGCATTGTCGCCAGTGGATGCGCTGGTCCGAACCGCGCGCGACATCAGCGGAGCCAATCTCGGCAGCCGGCTTCAAAAAATCGACACCGGAGATGAGCTGCAGCGACTATCGGATACGTTGAACGAAATGTTGGAGCGTATTGAAGCTGCATTCTTGCGGGTCACGCAATTTACCGCCGACGCCTCGCACGAGCTCAGAACGCCCATGTCTCTCATCCGCACCGAAGCCGAGTTGGCGCTGCGCCGATCGCGCGGAATTTCCGAGTATGAAGAAGCCTTGCGCCATATTCTGCTGGAAGCAGAACGTACAACCACGTTGATCGAACAGATGCTGTCTTTGGCTCGTGCTGACTCGGGCCGCGAAACGCTTCACATGCAACCCGTAGACTTAAGCGATACTCTGCGCGGCGTCGTCGAAGTCTGGAGGCAGGTGGCCACGATCCGCAACCTTGAATTTACCGCGGATATCGAGAGCACCGATTTGTTTGTCATGGGCGACGAGGCTGCATTACGAAGAGTAGCGGATATTTTCCTCGACAACGCCTTCAAATACACACCGTCTCCGGGTTCCGTGCATTTGTCACTGGAGCGGAAGACTCAAAGCGCCGTGATCGTAGTTCGGGACTCAGGGGTCGGGATAGCGGAAGACGACCACCGCAAGATCTTTGAGCGTTTCTACCGGACGGATAAAGCTCGAAGCCGCGAGCAGGGAGGAGCGGGGCTGGGCCTCACCATCGCGAATTGGATCGTCATCCAGCATGGTGGTTTGATCGAACTCAACAGTCGCCCTGGCGAAGGAGCAACCTTCCGAATAGCGCTGCACTTGAGCGCGACTCCGGTTAATAATCCGCTGTTGGCGTGAGTTCATCCACGCCGATTCGGGATTGCCTCTCTGCTGCCCGAGCGCGAAGCATCCGCGGTTAAATGGCCCGAGACAGTGTGGACAAAGAGTAGAGCCAGGACTTCGTCACATCATCGGAGCCTACCCCTAACGGAATTTCGTCTGCGCGACTGGTTCCAGATCAGCTATCGCGAGATATTGCGCGATTATGATGCGTTACCCGGCTATCTGCTCCGTGATCAGACGAGCTAGGCTCGCTTTTCGATATTGTTTGAGCTATTGAATTTGAGCTATTGAAAAAGATAGCGGCTATTTAATCGAAAAATCTTCCAGGTTTTTGGGCAGGGAGGGATGGCGGGTGTGAACAGGCAGCAAGAAAATGCCTCCGTGAGTCGTGACTCCTACGGAGGCTATTGTACGTAATTCACTAGTGCCACGTAACCCATTAAATCTACAGCCTTTAAATTGGTGCGGAAGGGGGGATTTGAACCCCCACGCCTTTCGGCGCCACCCCCTCAAGATGGTGTGTCTGCCAGTTCCACCACTTCCGCACGGGACTTGAAAACAGTCACAAAGCGGCTTGATTATAGCAGAACGAAAACCTCATGAGCTTGACTGCCCACGCAGGAATATCCCAAACGCAGCTGGCAATTCGGACACAAACGGAAGGCTGGCCATCACACACCCTGTGGCACACGAGTCCTAGAGTGGGGTAAGACCAACGGTTGTGGGACATCCGCAGTCGGCCCTTACGCAGTTTCTACGTACTTCGGTCGTGCCACGATTTTGCGATTCGCAGATCCCGGCAGCGGAACCAAAACGATGCTGCGATCTTCGTTCTGAGTCAGCGTCCAGAGAGCGGAACATCGGTCACACAGCCAGTACCGGTCGACGCGCTGTGGCGGCTTCCGCAGTTGAGGGGACACGTTAGATTTCCTGGTAGATTCGTTGAGCGCTAGTTGGAAAGATTGCCTCTTCTGCAACCCCGCCCTGACTTCTGCAGAAGCGCCGGATTCGGTTTCCACTAGAAATAGCTTGCCTTCTCGAAGACGCACAAAGGGCGTCGAGCACAGCGGATTTGCACAGTGGCTTAGCATCAGGGGGCTCCACCGAAACTTTTCCTCTAGCAGTGCAAGTGAAATACCAGACAGCACTTAAGTGTTTTGTTCCAATTCCTTCTATTGGATATGGGAAAGTTGAAAGGATGTTGCTGCCGAGTGTCCGGCAATGATGACGATATATCGTCACACGGCAGTCCTAATGCACCAGCGCTCCCATGACTGCCACCACCACGCCTACAACCGCCAGTGCAATTCCCAAGTGCCAGAAGATCCGCCGCCCCGAGAGCAGGGTGATCGATGTCACGACCAGGCCAATTTCCAAGAACACTTCGGCAAGGTCATAGCGGTCGGCGCGTCGTCGTTCCATGGCGACTTCCGCTTCCAGTTCGCGCGCTTTGTCTTCAATGTCTTTCTTTTCGCCTTTGTATCGCTCTGCTTCCTTCCCGTATTTCTCGCGCAGCGTGCCAACCCCTGCGGCGTCGTTGGTAGCCATCACCGCGGCCAAGTCGCCCACTAACGTGTCCTCATGCTCACGGATATTCTTCGCCTGGTAATAGGCCCACTGATCAGACGACTTCGCCTGCAGCACAACTTCCTCGGTGTGAGCCCGGTGCCCCAGCAACGACACCACCGCAACGAATACCGCCAGCACCGCCATGGTTAACGACACCGCAGCCAACGAATGGTCTTCTCTGGCTTTCTCGGCGGCTTCACGCAATTCCTGAGCTTCGTCCGGCATATTTCTCCTATCGTCGTTTCAGTTCAGTTCTGGAGTCTTAGCAACTCTCTCCACAGGCAATTCAGGATACTACGCAATTCGCCATGCCTTCGCCAACTATTCGGCAACGCCTTTACTCGCCCATTACCTTCACAATCACCCGCTTGTCGCGCTGGCCATCGAATTCGGCATAGAAGATGCGTTGCCACGTGCCCAAGTCAAGTTTGCCGGCGGTAATCGGCACGATCACCTCATGATGAATGAGCAGCGCCTTGAGGTGCGAGTCGCCGTTGTCTTCGCCGGTTTCATGATGCTTGTAGTTCTTGCGAAACGGAGCAAGATGCTCCAGCCACTGGTCGATGTCTTCAATCAGCCCACTCTCGTTGTCGTTGACGTAGACTCCCGCCGTAATGTGCATGGCAGAGACCAAAACCATCCCCTCCTTGACTCCGCTGCGGCGTACGATCTCCTCAACCTGCGGCGTCAGATGCACATAGGCTCTATGGGTTTTGGTATGAAACTTCAAGTATTCCGTGAGAACTTTCATGACAACTTCCTATTTTGAGGTCATTCACAATGAGAACGTACGAGGAATTTTATCTCAATCCAAAGTGGATTTTCCGTCGATTACCTCGGTTACGCCGGTCAGCGAGAGATCGCAGAAACCTCATGCCAGTTGCGTCATACTCGATTTTTCGAGGAGGTTTCGGTGCTGTTCCGGTTGGATTATTTGTCCTGCGTTCTTACTGTCGTCTCGACCGTCTTGTTGGGAAAACGCTGCTGGGAGGGCTGGATTCTTGCGGCGATCAATAGCGCCATCGTCTGCGTCATCGGATTCCGGACCGCGCAGTTTGGCTTCATTCCGGCGAATGTATTCTGCATCGCCCTCTATGCGGTAAACCTTCGCTCCTGGCGCAAGCCCGAAACTCATTGAGCTGGATTGGCAGACACGACTTTCCGCGCTCAAATGGGTAATCCTCTTATGAAGCCCTCGCAACGGCAAGACGAAAAGAAGCATCCGTTTATAGCTCCACCACAGGTAAGGCGCGGACGGCAAAGAGACGACTCGAACCTTGAGTCGAAAACCGATCTTCTCGGAACTATTATTTGAGACCGAGTTCGCCGTTAAACAGCTGGGTGATTCCGTAGCATTCGCAAGCCGTGCTTTCAAGTTTCTTGCGATTTAGAATTCTTACAGCGCCGTGCGTATATTCGATGATGTGCCGTTTCTGCAGCGATCCGGCCGCGAGGCTTACGCTGGGCCGGTCCGTCCCGAGCATCATCGCCAGAAATTCGTGAGTAATCCGCAACAAACCGGATTTAACCCGATCTTGAGTTAGCAGCAACCACCGGCACAGGCGTTGTTCCAGGTTATGCAGACGATTGCAGCCGGCGGTCTGTGCCACCTGCATTCCATGGACTGCGGCATACCGGTTCAGCAATTTCTGAAACTGCGGACTGGATTGCAAAGCTGTTTCGAACACATCGCCGCTCAGTCTGAACCCTTCGCCTGCAACTTGGATCACAGCACGGTGCGGGCTTCTCTTTATGCCAGCCGCCATAGCCACAGGCGTAAAGCCTTCGTTGCCGACCACGCCCACCTCAACGCTCTCGCCACTTCGAGTCGTAAATACCAGTGAGACCATCCCTGTATTCAGGAAGTAGGCGAATTCAAGTTTTCGGTTAGGCTCGTGAAGGCTTCGGTAGCGCGGCAACGCAACAAACTGCAGATACGCGCGAATCAGCGCAAATTCGCCGTCAGGAATCGATAGCAGTAGGCTATTCGCAATGGGTTTTCCCGCGGCGTTCGTGCGCTCGCCAGAACGTAGAGGCTGAGGATCGCTGCTCGCGCCAATTTGTTCGGTCTTACTCATGGGTGCCTCGCGATTCGGTTTCATGTTTTTATCGGAAATTTGATGCGATCGGCGACGTAGCGGCATCTCAGAACTTTCCCCGCCGAAACCAATGGTCTAGGTCGGCTTAATTCAGGGTTTGGTGAATGTTTGATACCCAACAGACTGTAGTTCTGGGTTCGAAGCTAGGCGAAAAGACCAGTACCCGGTGACCGATAACGCTCCGGTTTCGACCTGTGGAAATCGTGCTGACGAAATTCAATTCCTGGCTTAAGATATCCAGCATGGCTAAGAAAACCGGAATGAGCGATTCGTCTCTGTGGGTCATCGCCATCATGTTGCTGGCGATTGCCGCATGGACGTTCTTCAAGAAGTAAACACAATCGCAATGCTTCTTGTAGGTGGCGCCGGACTCCATGCGAACCATGGGCGGCGCTAGGGCGTTGGTGTTCTATTTACATTTACTTGACGCGGCCATCGAACTCCCGCTGCGCGAAGCCTGAAACTCAATATCAGGTAAATGCTCCACCGCGCGACGCAGAGATTGTTCCCAACTGGAGTTTGCGATGCGAATCGGAATTCTCGGTGCACGATTCGCCTTTCGTGCCTTGGCAGGCAGAAACGAAAAAAAGCAACCTACCTCATCGTCTCTTCAATCTCAGAGATCCAGTCCGGTCGCTTTAGCACTTCGCGCGGCTTGGGGCCATCCGCCGCGCCCACGATTCCGTCCTGCTCCATCAGATCGATCAGATGCGCCGCGCGCCCGTAACCAATACGCAGCCGCCGTTGCAGCAGGGAAGTCGAGGCCTTGCCGAACTCGATTACCAATTTCACCGCATCCTGATACAGAGGATCATCCTCGCCGCCTTCGCCTGATCCTTCAACATCGCTACCGCCGCTCCCAGCCTCGCGCTCTTCTTTCGGCGCCTCCAGGAATTGTTGCTGATATTCCGCGGACCCTTGCTGCTTCCAGAACTCCACCACCGACGCAATTTCTTTTTCCGTGACCAGCGGCGCGTGCAGCCGGTGTACCCGCGCCGATCCCGAAGGCAGGTAGAGCATGTCGCCCTTACCCAGAAGCGCCTCCGCGCCGTTCGCGTCAAGAATGGTTCGCGAATCGACCTTCGTCGCCACGCGGAACGAGATGCGCGCCGGAAAGTTTGCCTTGATCAATCCAGTAATCACATCGACCGACGGACGCTGCGTTGCCAATACCAGGTGAATGCCCACTGCGCGCGCCATTTGCGCCAGCCGCGTAATAGACTCCTCCACATTGCTCGAATCGAGCATCATCAAGTCGGCTAATTCGTCGATGATGATCACGATATACGGAATCGGCTTGTCGTCCGACTCTTCCTCAAACAGGCTCGGTGTGCCGCCGCTATCAAACAGCCGGTTGTATTGGTCGATATTGCGCACGCCCTTCGCCGCCAGCAGTTTCAGCCGCCGTTCCATTTCGCGCACCGCGTTGCGTAGCGCATTCGCCGCCAGCTTCGGCTCGGTGATGATCGGCGTATAGAGATGCGGGACTCCTTCGTAATTTCCCAGTTCCAGCCGCTTCGGGTCGACCAGAATCAGCCGCACCTGATCCGGCGTCGCCTTGTACAGAATCGACATGATGAAGGCATTGATCGCCACGCTCTTGCCCGAACCAGTAGACCCGGCAATCAGCAAGTGCGGCATGCCATTCAAGTCGGCCGTGACGATGCGCCCGTTGATGTCTTTTCCCAGGGCCATCGTCAGCTTCGACTTCGAGCCCATGAATTCCTGCGACTCGATGTTCTCTCGCAACCAGATGATCTCGCGTTCGCGGTTCGGTACCTGAATGCCCACCGTCGATTTCCCCGCCATGCGCTCGATCAGAATGCTCTCCGCCTTCAACGCTAAACAAAGATCATCCGTCAAATTCGTGATGCGGCTGTACTTGATTCCGGCGTCCGGCTTGAATTCGAACGTCGTGACCACAGGCCCAGGATTGATCTGCGTGATCTGTCCATGAACTTCAAACTCCGCATATTTTTCCGTGAGCACCTGCGCCAACAACTTCAATTCGTCGGCATCCACGGTCTGGTGCTCGTCGGCGCGTTGCAGCAAACTGCTAGAAGGCAGCTTGTAGCCGCCTGCCGCGATCTTCGGCATCGTCGTCTTGGCCTTGTGATCGCTGTCCGCTCGCTGCGTTACCTCAGGATCCCCTGTCATGCTGAGCGAAGAATGAGATCGCGCAGCGCTCTCATTCGCAGTCGAAGCATCCCTACCGCCGGAATCGACCTCCGCAAGCGACTCGGGAAGGATGCCGCCAGTCGCAGCTTCATCGATCTCCGGCTCCAGCGTGCGCTCAATGCCAGTACGTCGAGATTCAACAACCCGCGCCTGCACCGGCGGCGCAGACGCAGCCTGCCGTGACGGGATCAACTGCGTCTTGACCACCGGCTTCGAAATCCGCCGCTTCTCCAGTTCCTTTTGCTGCTGTCTCTTGGCCCGCTCTTCCTGCCAGTCCAAATAGCGATTCCATAACGCGGTCACAAAGGCAAACCGAGTCGGCGCCCATAGTTGAATCGACGAAAACGAGAATGCCGTTGAGAGATAGAGCGCAACCGCCAGCACGCTGGCGCACACAATGTAAGCGCCTGCGAGATTCAGGTAGTGGATGAGCCAATCGCCGACCACGCGCCCCAGCAAGCCTTCGATTGGGACCACGTGCAGCCAGCGCATCTGCCCCGGCAACAGCGCCAGAAATGCCGGAATGAACATGGCCAGCCACACTCCGCCCAGGCTCTTCGCCATTGGAGACTGAATCTTGCGCGAAGCGAACCAGCGCATCCCAAGCATGGCAGGGAACACCGGCAGCAGAAAAGCTCCAATGCCAAAGAACTGGAACATCAGGTCTGAGATCACCGCGCCGACCACGCCGATCCAGTTGCGGGCCGCGTGGCTTCCGGTGAACACCGAAGCGCTATTCAGCGAGGGATCGAGCGGCGAATACGAAGCCAGCGCGAGGAAGAGGAGGAGCGCAGAGATGCACAGCAGGAAACCGATCAGCTCATTCAGCCGCCGGTTGCCCGTGGGGACAAATATGTTTTCCAGAAAACCCATGTGGGCCGTTGTTCCCACGGACACAATATCCGTGGCGCAAATCGGCCAGAGCGGAATCATTATGTCAGGAACGGGTGAGAGGGGCAATGGGGGAGTTGGTTACGGGGTGTAGAGTTGGCTTCCTCAAAATGCGGGAAGAGCTATGGGTTATGGTAGTATGTTGGTAGTATGAAAGAGAAGACATCGATCACACTCTCTAGGGAAATACTGACGGGCATCGACCGCATGGCAGGATCGAAGCAATCGCGTTCGGCATTTATCGAAGCGGTGCTAGCTAGGTACTTGCGCCAACAGGCGCGGGCGCAGATTGAAGTTCGCGATCTCGAACTCATCAATCGGGCCGCGGATGAACTGAATGAAGAAGTGGAGGACATCCTCCGCTATCAGCAGACATAGGCGAGCTAGGGGGGCCGATGAGACGGGGCGAAGTCTATCGCGTTCATCATCCCCGCGACGATCCCAAACTCTATCGCTGCTTCGTGGTCGTGAGCCGCCAGACCCTGATCGATTCTAAATTTCCCACCGTCATCTGCGCACCCATCCTGACTCGCGGTCACGGATTCTCCACTCAGGTCTCGGTTGGCATCGACGAAGGCTTGAAGCACGAAAGCTGGATCCTCTGCGATAACCTCGTAAGTCTCCGCAAGGTGCAACTAACCCGCTTCGTCGGTTCCCTGACGCGCTCCAAGCGGGAGGAGTTGGACCGAGCCCTCAAAATGGCTCTCGCCTTGGAATAGGCTGCGAAATCGGCCAGAGCCTCATTATGATGCCAAGAAGCAGACGCGCGGCAACGGCGGAATTGAATAGGGGTGTAGAGTTGGCTTCCCAAGCGGACGCCGCGCCTAGAATCCAAACGTTCCGGGCCCACTCAATAGCAGCGGCCCACCTTAATCCCGCCAACCTTGACTCCACAAGCTGCCATCTATTGCCCAGGCACTGCCAGCCAAAAATAATGTGGAGGATGTATGCGCAAGGTTTTTCTCTTAGCGGTTTTCTGCCTCGCGGCCAGCCTGGCTTTCGGGCAAAGCAGCTACAGCTATTACACGTTCGATTATCCCAGCGCCGCTGGAACCTATCCCCACGCCATCAACAACTCCGGCGAGATCGTTGGCGATTACGTCGACAGCAGCAATGTCATCCATGGATTCTCGTACTTCGAGTGGACGTTCTCGCCGATCGATGTTCCGCATGCAACGTTCACCGCTGCCAATAGCGTGAATAATCAGGGAATCATTGTCGGTAACTTCGGAGTCTCTTCTTCGCAAAGTGAGGGATTCATTCTACGAAACGGTTCGTTCGAGGTGCTGGAGTATCCCGGTTCGTCCTCGACCGGCGCAAACGGTGTCAATGATTCGGGCAAAGTAGTAGGCAATTACAGCACCTCAAGTGGCACGAACGGTTTTGTTTGGAAGCCGACTGGCGGTTACGAAAAACTGGATTACCCCAACAGCACTTCCACCTCCATCAACGCGATCAATAATCAAGGCCAGATGACCGGGCAAGTCAGCCCACCGTTCATCAGCGCGTTCGAATATGGCAATGGTCAATGGACCGACTTCTATTATCCCGACGCCATGACGACGACAGGCGACGGAATTAACAACGCAGGAGAGATCGTCGGAATCTGGAGTCCGCAGAATCCTAATACGCCACAGGAAGGATTTTTGCGGGATTCGGAAGGCAATTTTACGGAAATCAATTTCCCGAATTCGTCCGGCACGGCGACATCGGGGATCAACGACTCCGGCGCGATTGTTGGATATTACACGGATAGCTCGAACAAGACGCATGGGTTCATCGCTATTCCGAATGCCAGGAAATAGTGCAAGGTAAAACAATTGAAGGGGGCCAGTTTACGACTCCTTTTATCGGCCTCTGCCGGGTGCCCTAGGTCTCGCTTTCTTTGCGAGACCTAGGAGCTGCGCTAGAAAATCTTCTTGATTGTGTGCAGTAGCGGTTAACCTTCATCCGGCCAGTCTCGCTGCGAACACTAGCACCAAAACTCCCACGATGAGGCGGTAAATGGCGAACGGTACGAACCCATGCTTGCGCACGTATGCCATAAACCACGCTACCGACGCATAAGCCACGACATAGGAAACCACGAAACCGATGGCCAACACGACCCATCCGTGGGCATCGATCTGCGAAACCCCGATCGGATTCTCGCCATGCCCGCCGCGAAGTGACTTGAACAAAGTGTATCCGGTGGCGGCAACCATGGTGGGGATCGATAGAAAGAAAGAGAATTCCAGCGCCGATGCCCGCGACATTCCCGCAAGCTGCCCGCCCGCGATTGTCGACATGGACCGCGACGTTCCAGGAAAGACTCCCGAGAATATCTGGCAAAAGCCAATCCATAAAGATTGTCCCAGGCTCATGTCTTCCATCTTCCAGGTATGAATGCGTCCCCCGCCAGACGGTCCCGCAGCCTCTGACTTCGCATTCATGGCGTCGACGACCCACATGACAACTCCGCCAATCAGCAGCGACCAGCCGATGATGTACAAGCTCTCCAGATGTTTGCCGATGACCTTGGTCAGGAGAAACGAAGGAATTGCGGTGACAACGAATGCGACGGTGACCAAGCCCAGCGGGTGCGTGAGCGGCGTGCGGTCTCCCCGCTCGCCGCGAGGAAACGTCGAGAGAAACGCAGCAATGCGCCCGCGAAAATAAACCGGCAGGCAAAGAATCGCGCCCAGTTGAATGACGATGGAATACATCTTCCAGTAGCCATCCGACAAGCTGATGTGCAATAGCGCCTCGGAAAGCCGCAAATGCGCGGTCGAGCTGACCGGCAAAAATTCTGTGAGACCTTCGACAATACCCAATATCAGAGAGAGCAGGTAATCGTTCAATCGACCTCCGGAAGTCCGAAACAGTATCGCAGAAAAACTTTGCCGGGAGGTTACTCGAAAGAACTCGTGGTAGTAGTGCGGGTTGGCCCTTTGTTGGCGTCATCCTGAGCGTAGCCGTATTTCAGGCGTAGCGAAGGATCTCCTGCTCAACCGGCGTAGAGTGTCAGCCAAACTGCACCACCCCATAGCCGGAAGCACCTTAGTCACCAGTGCTGCCATATGTCGGAATCCCCTGCTGCATATAAAAAATCAGCCGTTGTGCGCGCGAAGCCCAGTCGCTCTGACCGTACTGGCTCACCACCTTCTGTGCTATGGCGAGCGCCCGATCCTTCGATTCAGCAGACTTTTTTTGATTCGGCTCCGTCCGGTAAATTTCGATCAGCGCCGAGCGGCGCCACGCCGCGTTATACAAAGCCTCCGGCGCTGACGGAGACTGCGGATGCTCCTTCGCATAGTTCTCGTAGAGATCGGCTTCCTTGTCCGGACATTTCGTCATCCCTTCCCAGTCACCGCAAAGTTTGTTCTCGATCAATCGAAACGCGGCAAGGTCAGCCCACTTTGTGCCGGGATATTTTTTCATCACCAGTTTCATCCACTCTTCCTGCATTTGCCCGCGCATGTAGGAGTCGCGCTCGCGCGCTGAAGGGCGCGTCATCACATCGGACCGCTCGATCTGCCAGCGAATATCGGCAGCCCGGTAGAGCGCTTCGCCGGCCAGGGGGGAAGCAGGCATCAAATCGTACAAACGGTAGTAGAGTCGCATTGCATCCTGCGCGGCATCGCGCCGGCCGCGGCGTCGGCTGGCCTGATCCTCGGAGTCCGCCGCCTCGCCAAAAATGATTCGGTCGCCGTCCTGGGTCGTGCTGGTCACCACCGCCTTGGCCGCAACCCAGCCCGTGATAATTTTTCCTTCCTGTTCTTCTTCGGTTGCGCCTTCGTCTCGCCGCGGCGGGTTCAGGATTACCTCCGCATGAATCCAGTCGCGCGCGGTTTCCAGAATCACCAACTCGTTCCCGCGTCCGGCGATGCCCAGCTTGGCCGAATCCGCGCCCGGAGCAACGTGGATCGATTCCTCCGACACCAGAGTTCCGCGCTGCGCTTCGGCGAGAGCGAAGGTCGGACAAGAGAGGATTAGAAAAATTGTGGCAAGCGTTATTTCAAACGTGGCTGAGAATTGTGATTTCATAAATTGCGGAAGCCCGCAGTTCTCCGGCGTGATCTGTCACTAAGAATGGGCCTGACTACATTGTGGTTGCAAGTCGCGCCTTTATTTTGTGCGCTCTCCGCCCTACATTCAAGTGGTGCTCGCTTCTGGCCGGTCACAGAAACGAATCCTGATCAAGCGCCGCTGTCGTGGAATCGAAAACAACTGTTAGGATGGCTCACTGACATCGACTCCCATGAGCGCCCTAACCATCTTCGGACTGTTCGCGGTGACGGCGATGCTGGTTTGCTACGCCCTCGAATCGCGCAGTCGATGGTTCATCCTCGCCTTTGCCGGAGCCTGCATGCTCGGCTCGGCCTACGGATTTCTGCAGGGAGCGTGGCCATTCGGATTGGTCGAGGCCGTATGGTCTGTGGTCGCGATCCGCCGCTGGGCAAAATCTCCCGCCCCAAAATGATCTGCGCGGTCGCTTTCGTCTTTATCCGCGACGAAATTCCTCCAGCATCTCCGGATCGATGTTACCGCCGCTGACGATGGCCACGGCAAGTTTTGTCTTGGGCAACTCGGCGGCATGGAAAATGAATCCGGCCGTCGCGACTGCCCCGCTTGGCTCAGCCTGGGTTGCAGGATTTTCATTCAAGTATTTCGCGGCCTGACGAATCTCATCCTCTGTCACCGTGATGATGTCGTCCACATAGCGGCGAATGTGCTCGAAATTTATGGCGCCAATACTCTGCGTGCGCAGCCCGTCGGCAATGGTGCGTGAGACCTCGGCAGCAGGGAACTGAACGATCTTCCCCGCGCGGAAGCTCGCCTGCGCATCGCCCGCCAGTTCCGGCTCCACGCCGATCACCTTCACCGAGGGCTTGCTCAACTTGATCGCGGTAGCAACTCCGCTGATCATGCCTCCGCCACCTACGGGCGCAAGCACCATGTCTACCTCCGGCAGGTCCTCGATAATTTCCAGTCCTATCGTGCCCTGGCCGGCGATGATGTGCTCGTCGTTGTAAGGCGGGACAATCACATATCCATGTTGTCCTGCGAGTTCCTCGGCCTTGATCTGCCGCTCGGCGCTGCCGGGTCCAACGGTGA
>Ga0307476_10000688_pt1 | contig 24221 bp, 29 predicted proteins | sample atmos_gasesECM2C_2_FD_203314 | JGI IMG/M metagenome (GOLD analysis project Ga0307476, IMG submission 203314) | Hardwood forest soil microbial communities from Morgan-Monroe State Forest, Indiana, United States - atmos_gasesECM2C_05 | ecosystem: Environmental > Terrestrial > Soil > Temperate...
TATCTTCCGCGGCCTGGGCAAAACGCCCCTTGGCGGCGCTGCGTGAAACTCGGATGCGGGACTGCGTCATGGCGCAAGACTCCTTGCGATTCGGCTTGCTAACGAGGCAAACCGAGCGCGGTTCCTCGCCCCGTCGCAGTGGTTTTCGTCAGGGGCTTGCACGCTCCAGGGACGTCGGCGCGTCTATTTCTTTTTCGGAACCTTCTTGCCTTTTTTGCGTGCCTTGGAGAGGCCGATGGCGATGGCCTGCTTGCGGCTTTTCACCTTGCCGCCCTTACCGCCTTTGCCGCTCTTGGCGGTGCCGCGCTTAAAGCGATGCATCTCGCGTTTGACGTCGGAATGGGATCTGCGGGAATATTTGCGTTTCCGTTTGGCCATAACGATTTCCTCATAATGACTTGCGGGTGTCGCAAACCGGCACGCCGCACGTATCGGACAACTCTTCGGAGAATGATCGGTTGCGTCTAACAGTTGCGCAGACCCAACGAGCGGACCGTATGCCAAAGCAATCAAGCGTTCCGGGAGGCTGCCGGTCGGGCCGGGAGGCCGCGGAGTGAGCGTCCTGAGCCTGCTGTGGAACCAAAGCCATTCTGCGCCTGTTGAGGGATGAACGAGGCCTAGTTTTGCTGTCATATCATGCCCTTGTTAGAAGACATTAAGAAGACCACGGAGCACCTGACGGGCTGGCACCGGCCGGAGCCGGCACAGCTCGATAAGCTGGTCCGAAAAGCGAAAGCAAACACCTACTCATTCACGGATGACGGCCGCATCCCGAACAATCCGCGCTGGCCGGTCATCATCTACCGTCACGCCGTCCGTTTTCCGCGCGACCTCGATCCCGCCGCCGTCATCGAGGATATCTTCGCGCGCAACGGCTGGCGGGACAGCTGGCGCGACGGCATCTACGACTATTTGCACTATCACTCCCGTACCCATGAAGTGCTCGGCGTTGCGCGCGGCAGCGCTCAGGTGCGGCTCGGCGGCGACAAAGGCCGAACTTTTAAGATCGCGGCGGGCGACGTCCTCGTTCTTCCAGCCGGGACGGGACATCAGTCGATCAAGGCCGGCAAAAATTTCCTCGTCGTGGGCGCTTATCCTCCGAACGGCACTTACGACGAATGTTTGCCGGACCCGAAGGAACATGCGGTCGGCGCGAGGCGTGTAAAGAAGGTCGGGTTACCGCGCAAAGACCCACTCTTCGGTGCGAAGGGCGCGCTCTTCAGATACTGGAAGTCAGTGCGTTAGCCGCTCGCCCATGAATGCGAAGCTGGCAGCCCTCGCCAAACAGGTGATCGAAGCGGCGCGGTTGCAAAATCTCTCGCTCGTCACCGCGGAATCCTGCACCGCCGGCAAACTCTCGAATGTGCTCTCCGAAGTGCCCGGCGCCGGTGAGCACTTGCACGGCGGATTCGTCACCTACACGAAGGAAGCCAAAACCGCGCTGCTCGGGATCTCGTCCGAGCTCTTGCGGCAACACGGGGCGGTCTGCCCCGAGGTGGCGATCGCAATGGCGGAGGGCGCCTTGCGCCGTTCCCCCGCGGATGTCGCCCTTGCCATAACGGGCGTTGCCGGCCCGAAGCCCGATGAGGACCATAATCCGGTCGGCTATGTGTGCATCGCAGCCGCCCGTGAAGGCTGTGCTTCGCGGCACACCGACCGCCACTACGGTCCGGTCGGCCGCGCGAAGATTTTGGACAAAGCCATGATGGATGCGCTGACCGAAGCGCTGCAGGTCATCCAGGGGCGCGGAACTGAGACACCCAAGGCCGCGTTGTAGTTTGTTAGAGTGCTGCGGCGTTCCTTAGTCGGCTTTAGATCAGATGCCTCCACAGACTGCTCGCCATACCATCCTTTCGGCCATCGCGCCTTACGACGCCAAGACCAAGGACCTTCGCATCGTCATCGAGACCCCGAAGGGCAGTCGCAACAAATACAGCTACGCCCCCGAATGCGATTGCCTGCAGCTCTCGACCGTGCTCCCGGAGGGCATGGTCTTCCCTTACGATTTCGGCTTCATCCCTTCGACGCTCGGCGACGATGGAGACCCACTCGATATCTTGATCCTCATGGAAGCGTCTGTGGTGCCGGGGTGCATCGTTACGGTCCGCTTGATCGGCGCGATCGAGGCGGAGCAGAAGGAGAAGGACGAGGGCTGGACCCGGAACGACCGGCTGGTCGCCGTCGCGACCCACGCGCAGACCTACCAGAAAGCAAAAAATTTCGGCGATCTCCGTCCCCACCTCGTTAAAGAGATTATCGAATTTTTCGTGAGCTACAACAAACTTCGCGGCCGCAAATTCAAGCCGGGCAAAACCGTAGGATCCGGTAAAGCTGAAGAACTGATCAAGGCCGGCATGAAGAAGTTCCGTCGCAAGAAGGCGGCCACTTAGGACGCGCTGGAAAGTCTAAACCAAGCTACAACCGAAGAAATTCTCGGAAAAAGCTCAACCGGGCCTTCGGTCGCCTGCCGGGTCAGACGCCCGGATATCGCTTCTGCTTGAGAAGCCGCGCCAGATGCGCGGCGTTCGATGCCAACAGCGGCGTCCATTCGGCAACCGCCTTCGGCGTCTTGAACAGGTTCTTGTATTCCTTGTCTCCCATGGCCTCGCCGACCCAATAGGTCACCCCGCCGGTCGGGATCGTGAAGCCCACCTCAAGGAGCGCCTGAAACAGTTCGGCGGCGGTGTGATGGGCGCCGTCCTCGTTGCCGACAATAACCGCGAGCGCGACCTTGCCGTAGGACGGCATGCGTCCTTTGGCATCGGTCTCGTCGAGGAAGGCGTCCATGCGCTCGAGAACGCGCTTGGCGACACTTGATGGCTGCCCGAGCCAGATCGGTGTGCCGATTACCAGGATGTCGGCGGCCAGCACGCGCTTGCGCAGCATCGGCCACGCATCGCCTTCGCCTTCGTCCGACGTTACCCCGGCTTTGATGTTGTGGTCGACGGCGCGGATGACCTCGCCTTTGGCGCCATGATGTTCGAGCGCGTCGAGCAGCTGCTTCAACAACACGTCGGTGGACGACTTCTCGCGCCCATTGGCGCTTTTCAAGCTGCAATTGAATGCAAGCACCTTCAATGCGCGCTGCGGCATCGTTTACCGTCTTTCCTGCTCCCTTCCCCGGTCAAAACCCCGCAGCAATGAAAGTTCCAAACGGCGCAGCTTCCGATGGAACCTCCAGGAACCGCCTGCGATTACCAGATCAACGATGTCTTCAATTGTCCACGGCGGCTCGTGATCAAGGAAACGGCCATAAGCTGGTCCAATCATCGATGCTCGATGATGGGGGCCGCATTGGCCTATTATTCGATCTTCTCCTTCGGGCCTTTGCTCGTGATCAGCACCGCCGTCGCCGGCCTGGTCTTTGGCTCCGATGCGGTCCATGGCGAGATTTCGGCCCAAGTGGCGGGCTTGCTCGGCAGTGCGGGAGCCCAAGCGCTGGAGACACTGTTGGCGGCGGCGAACCGGCCATACCAAGGCGCCCTGGCGACGATTTTCGGCATCGGCACGCTCTTGTTCGCCGCCGTCGGTGTCGTGGCCCAGCTCAAGGAGGCGTTGAATACGGTCTGGGGCGTCGAAACAGCCAACAGCGGCGGCCTGCTGCAATTGATCCGTGGCTATGTCATCTCGCTTGCCGGGGTGCTATCGCTCGGATTTTTGCTGTTGGTGTCGCTGATCTTCACGGCGGCGCTTGCCGCGATCGGCAAATTCGTCGCGCCCTATTTTCCGGAGGCGGCGTTGCAAATCGCCGGGTCCGCCGTTTCCTTTGGCCTCGTTACGATCCTGTTCGCGATGATGTTCAAATGGCTGCCCGACACGCCGGTCGATTGGCGCGATGTCTGGCTCGGCGCGGCATTGACTGCGGCGCTGTTCGAGATCGGAAAATTTCTCATCGGCTTCTATGTCGGAAAACAGGCGCTGGAATCGACTTATGGCGCAGCGACGTCGCTCGTGATGCTTTTGATCTGGGTCTACTATTCGGCTCAAATCGTGTTGTTCGGCGCGGAGTTCACCCACGTCTATGCCAAGCGGCGCGGGCTTGCGGGCGCGGAGCCCCCCGTCCGCATAGAGGCGTGAGGCCGGCGATGGCGCTCCCGTTGCGCGTGCCGTTTCCCCCGATGGAAGCGCTGTCCGTCGACGAGATTCCGGCCGGTCGGCAATGGCAGTACGAGCCGAAATGGGACGGCTTTCGCTGCCTTGTTTTTCGCGACGGCAAAAAGGTCGAATTGCAATCGAAGTCCGGCCGCGCGCTGACGCGCTACTTTCCGGAATTGGTTGCGGCGGTCGGTGCGTTGAAGCCGAAGCAATTCGTCCTCGACGGTGAAATTGTCATTCCCTCAGGCGGCGCATTTTCGTTCGATGCCCTGCTGCAGCGGATTCATCCGGCGGCGAGCCGGGTCAACAGACTTTCGGTCGAGACGCCGGCGCTGCTGATCGTGTTCGATCTGCTTGTCGGCACGGATGGTCGATCGCTGACAGACCGGACACTCGACGATCGCCGTCCCGTGCTGGAATCGTTCTTCCGCCGCTACTGCCGGGACAAGCGCCGCATTCGATTATCGCCGATGACCACCAAGCTTGCCGAAGCCAAGGCCTGGCTCGGGCGATCGGGCAAAATACTTGACGGCATCATCGCCAAGCGGCGCGATCTCACGTATCGGTCGGGCAAGCGGACCGGCATGCAGAAGATCAAGAATTACCGCAGCGCCGACTGCGTGGTCGGTGGATTCCGCTATAACGATGGCAAACGCGTCGTCGGCTCGCTGTTGCTGGGACTCTACGATGCCGGCGGCCTGCTGCATCACGTCGGCTTCACCTCGACGATCAAACAGCAGGATAAGCCGGCGCTCACCAAAAAGCTCGAACCGTTGATCCGTCCGCCCGGCTTCACCGGCAATGCGCCCGGGGGGCCGAGCCGCTGGTCGACCAAGCGTTCGAGCGAATGGCAACCGTTGCGACCGAAGCTCGTGGTCGAGGTCTGCTACGACCATTTCAGCGGCGATCGCTTCCGCCACGGCGCGCGGTTCCTGCGCTGGCGTCCCGACAAGGCGCCTAAGCAGTGCACGCTGGCGCAAGTCAAGCCGCGCAAAGCCGACGCGATGTCGCTGCTGCGCTTCGCCGACGAAGCGGTCAAATAGTCCGGTAACGGCAGGCCAAAGCTCGCCGCGCGCGGCTCCCGTCACTTTCCGGGAACGAGCGAAGCGAGAACCTGCTTCGCGGTGCCAAGGATGACGCCACCCTCGTCCGGATCGCCCTTGATCAGCGACTCGGTCAGCTTTTTCGCCTCGTCGAGCGTGATGTGCGGCGGCAGCGGCGGCACTTCGGGATCGGTCTTGACTTCGAGCGCCACGGGCCTGGTGGCGGCGAGAGCCTCGTCCCATGCGGCTCCAACCGCGTCCGCGCGGTCCACATAGATGCCTTTGAGCCCGATCATCTCGGCGAAGCGGTGATAGGGCACGTTGGGAATCTGCTGCGAGGCGTTGAATTTCGGATCGCCCTCCATCACCCGCTGCTCCCAGGTGACTTGGTTGAGGTCCTCGTTGTTGAAGACGCAGACGATGCAACGATGGTCGGACCATTGCCGCCAATATTTGGCGATGGTGATCAGCTCCGCCATGTTGTTCATCTGCATGGCGCCGTCGCCGACCAGCGCGACGACCGGGCGGTCGGGGTGAGCGAACTTCGCCACGATGGCGTAGGGCACGGCAGCACCCATCGAGGCAAGACCGCCCGACAGCGACGCCATCATGCCGCGCCGCATTTTCAGATCGCGCGCATACCAATTGGCGCAAGAGCCGGAATCGCTCGTGACAATGACGCGGTCGGGCGGACGCGGCGACAATTCCCAGGTGACGCGCTGCGGATTGACAGGGTCGGCGGGCTCCATCGCGCGCGCCTCCAGCGTCTTCCTCCATAACCTCGGCTATGGCCGGCACGCCGTGGGGCGTGCCGGCCTGCCGACTGTGCTGCCGCGAGCAAAGCTTTAGGCCGCCTTGCGATTCACCTGGCTTTCGGCCATCGCGGTCAGCTTCTTGTCGGTGGCTTTCTCCTCGTCCAGGGTCTGCTGCAACAGCGTGACGCAGTCGTTGCGCCCAAGTTCCTTCGCCCACGAGATCAGCGTGCCGTAGCGCGTCATCTCGTAATGCTCGACGGCCTGCGCGGCGGCGATCAATGCCGCATCGAGCACCGACTTCTTCTCGACTTCTCCGGCGACGTCGTTGGCTTCCTCGATGATGCCGTCGATCGCCGGGCAATCGACGCCCTGCGCCTTCTTGCCGATCAGCTAAAAAACCTGTTCCAGCCGCTTCACATGGTTTTCGGTTTCGCGCAGATGAGTCTGGAAGCCCTGCTTGAGCTGCGGGTCGTTGGATTTTTCGACCATGTCAGGCAACGCCTTCACGATCTGCTTCTCGGCGTAATAGATGTCCTGCAGGGTGTGCAGGAACAGGTCGTTCATATTTTTGATGTCTTTGGAGAAGATGCCCATTGTTGTTGTCCTTGTACTTCGCGGTGTTGCGGGAACCGGGCGGGGCCGTGTGCGGCCCGCTTATTTTGCCAACGTGTGGCGACCCGGTCCGTTCCGCCGTGGGCTGATTAGCGCGGGGCCGTAGGAACCGCGCGCCGCGTGGTGAAATCGTCGCGCAAATCGCCGCCGAGCATTCCGCCCAGCGTCGCGCATGCGGCGCCGAACAGAAGCGACATGAAGGTCCAGAACGACAGATAAGCGCCGGCCTTGCGCGCCGTGTCGGCCGCCTGCGTCACGCTGGCGCGTGTCCGGTTGACCACGTCGTCGACCCGCTTCTGCGCCTCATCCATGGTCATGCCGGTGCGGGCGCTGACGATCTGCGCCAGATAGGTGCGGTCGTCGGGAGCGATGGTGTTGGCCGCCACGGCGGTAACGAGGATGCGGCCGACCTGGGCATGCATTACGCGATCGTCCGGTGCGGTGGCGGTGACCGCTACGCCACCGGATGCGCCGCCGGTGGCGGCACCACCTGTCGCGGTACTGCCTGCCGCAGACTGCGCCTGCGGATTGGTCCGCAGCAGCGTGTCGGTAAAATAGTCGATCGAGGAAGCTTGGCTGGACGCGCCGGCGACGCCGGCCGCGGCAGCGCCGACGGTGGCCGTCGTCGCCGCTGCGCTGCCGGCCTTTTCGGCGGCTGCGACGAGCAGGATCGACGTGACCACGACGCCGATCGCCCAAACCACGAGCCCGCTCGCGGCGTCGCGGAAATTCGTCTCACTGCTGTGCACCGGCATCGGCTCCCGGCGCAGCCGTCCAGCGACGTAACCGCCGGTCGCGAATCCGATCGCTTGGGCAAAAACCAGCCAAACCGCGCCGAGAACCGTAAGTGTGCCCGCCGACGGCGAGGCGGAAAACGGCGACGCCAGCGAAAGTCCAATGCCCGAACAGATCAGGTTCGCCCACGACATCACGCCCGAAGTTTTTTGTTTCAAGAATGTCGATCTGGCGCTCATTGCGGAGCAGAATATCCGGCTGATTTTGTAGCGCGTGCCAGTTCACCGTCCATAAGCTACGCCCGAGGCGGGCGCTATCCAGGGTGGCGCCATCGTCGGGATAATGCACATGGTGGTAATCCATCGGCGACAAGCGGGCGAGTAACACGGGACCGCCGAGGAATGGAGCCACGCGTTGGTCGCTGCCGAGGAGCTGCTCGGCGCTGGGCGAGTGCTTTTTGATGGGCAGTTGCTGGTCAGCGCTCAACCTATCCCAGCCAAAGTACCGCGCTTCGGTAAAAGCGGCCATCTCGTTCGGCGCTGCCACGAAGGTCCGGGCGCCCGGCCGAAATTCCCGGTCGAAGAACTCGGCGAATGAGCGATAGATGACCGGCTTAAACTCGCGCATGTCGATGTTATGTTTGCGGATGAACGGTTCGATCTACCGCGCGCTGCGGCGCGTATTCTGATAAGCCGCAAGCAACCAGTCGTAGAGCGGCTCCGATTCGAGCCACTGGTTCAACGAACGGCGCGGCCGGCTCTCGTAGGTGGACGGATGGTCGTCCATATATTCTTCGATGAGCTTTCCGGCGCGGCGATCCCAAACGGGTAATGGCAGAGGTTTCGCCATATGAGGCTTCCGGCTAAGGTGCGCTTCACGCTTCTACTCGAGGCCCTGGCCTGCTCCGATCCTCTCCAATTCTTTGCGGACAGCGGCGGCGGAATTGCCGACTTTATCGACGGCTCGTTGCAGTTCCTCTCGGGTAACGCCAAGGTGCTTGGTCCAATATTTCACTTCTAATTCCTCGCCCATCGCAATGTGATTGCGAAGCGGCGGTATATTGGTCGTCAGAGCGCCAGCCATCGAAGCCTCGCCATTTCTTTCTACGTGCGCAGGCTGAAGTATGCCGTCATGATGACCACCAGCAAAAGCATGACGCCGATCGCCCGAAGAAAGAAAGCGAAGGACGGCTCAGGAATGCCGGCTCTGCGGATTTTGCTAGCTTTTGCCATAGCTTCGGAACTGTGGTCGGACGGATTAGTTCCAATTCACCCGCTCTGGAATTCAAATACCGGAATAGCTCCGACGCTGCGCCTCGATGGCGATCCAGTGGGCTTTGTGTGGTTGCCGTGGTACGCGAAGGCCATTCGCGGGTCGACGCGGAACGACGTTACGGAATATCGGTCGCGCGAAGATTTCAGAGCAAACGATGGCGGATGCTCCCGACGCAATCCTGGCGTGATCACGGAAAGCGAGGGCATCGGAACTAGCGGCCGCCGGCCTGCGTTGTAATTTTTTAGAATTTCCTGTGAATACAATGTCATCACAATTGCGGAAGAAGTCCAAAAGCCCGTTGCGGGATTTAGCGGATTTTCGCGCGAGCCTCTGGAAAACCCTGGCCAAGAACGCCAAACACCTGACCGGCTTGCAGGTTGTCCAAGCGCTTCGCGAAGTCTCGGACGATATTTATCATGCCGGGATCGACAGTGCTTATACGACGACGAAAGTCCGCGACCCGCAAAACCTCGCCGATGCTTGGGATCTGACCTGGTTGACGGCTCTCAACGTCAAGCTGCTGCATCTTCAGAAGGCGAGGTCGCGCCTCAAATAGCCACAGTGGGTCGCGGACTGGATGCGGCGCAGTTCGGCAGAGTTCCCGGAACCGCGATTGCGCGTCGCCGTTAGCCTTAGGCTCTCGCGATGCGTCCCCATGGGGCCGCGCGACGACTTGGCGAAAGCCAACGGATCATGCCCGAGGATGTCCGATGCCCTCATCAAGCCTCCCCAACAAGGGCGCCGACCGGAGATCGTTCCTGATGGCGACGGTTTCGACGGCGGCGGCGCCGCTCCTGCCGGGGGCGCCGGGTGCCGCAGCCGCAACGGCTCCGGCAACCGAAAATCCGCACAAGCCCGTCGACGCCATTGTGAAGGTCAACGGCCGCGATCATCAGCTTGCCTTCGATGTCCGCACCTCGCTGCTCGACCTGCTCCGCGAGCATCTTGGACTGACCGGCACCAAGAAAGGTTGCGACCACGGCCAGTGCGGCGCCTGTACGGTGCTGCTCGACGGGCGGCGCGAGCTGTCATGCCTGACGCTCGCGGTGACCGTGCAGGGCCGCAATGTCACGACCATCGAAGGTCTCGCGCCGAACGGCGAGCTGCATCCGATGCAGCAGGCCTTCATCGACCATGACGCATTTCAATGCGGTTATTGCACGCCTGGCCAGATCATGTCGGCGGTCGCCTGCGTCAACGAGGGCCACGCCGGCAGCGATGCCGACATTCGCGAATATATGAGCGGCAATCTGTGCCGATGCGCCGCTTATCCCAACATTGTCGAAGCGGTGAAACAAGCGAAGCCGGCCATGAAGACGGCAAGCAGAGACTAGCCATGCAAGCTTTCATCTATGAGCGCGCGACCAATCCCGCCGGCGCCGTCGCTACGGCGTCGCACCAGAACGGCGCGCACTATCTCGCCGGCGGCACGACGCTGTTCGATCTGATGAAGCTTGACGTGATGCGGCCGCAGACCGTCATTGACATCAATCCGCTCGGCGGTACCGCGCATGGACGCATCGAGCTGGGCCGCAGCGGCTTGCGGCTTGGCGCGCTGGCGCGCATGGCCGACGCCGCGGACCATCCGCAGATTCGCGAGCAATATCCGGTCATCGCGCAGTCGCTGCAACTCGCGGCGAGCCAGCAGATCCGCAACATGGCCAGCCTCGGCGGCAACGTGTTGCAACGCACGCGCTGCCCGTATTTCCGCGACGTCGCCTATGCGGCCTGCAACAAACGCGATCCGGGCTCGGGCTGTGCCGCCATCGAGGGCTTCAACAGGTCCCAGGCCGTGCTTGGCACCAGCGAAAAGTGCATAGCCGCCTATGCGGGCGACTTTGCCCAGGCTTTGATCGCTCTCGATGCAGCCGTTGAGATCGCGGGTTCCGAGGGAACCCGCACGATCCCGTTCACCGCCTTGCACCGCAAGCCGGGCGAGGCCCCGGACAAGGAAACGACGTTGCTTCCAGGCGAGCTGATCGTGTCGTTCCTGGTGCCGGCCGCGGCGTGGACGCGACGGTCTGTGTATTTGAAGGTGCGCGATCGCGAATCCTACGAGTTTGCGCTCGCCTCGGCCGCGGTCGCGCTCGATCAGCAAAACGGAACGGTGCGCAATGCGCGTATCGCGCTCGGCGGCGTGGCTACGGCGCCGTGGCGTGCGACCGAAGCGGAGGAATTGCTTTCCGGCAAGCCGATCAATGAACCGAACGCCAAGCTCGCCGCGGAGGCGGCATTCGCGACGGCCAAAGGTTACGGTCACAACGATTTCAAGATCGAGCTCGGCAAACGCACGTTGAGTCGGGCGTTGCAACAGGCGGCGGCGCTGGAGATATAGGAATGGCAAACGCAGCGGCTCCTAATCCGCAAGCCAATATGGGCGCGCCGGTCCCGCGCTACGATGCGCGGCTGAAAGTCACCGGCGAGGCGCGCTTTTCTTCCGACATGCCGGTTGCCAATCCCGCTTACGCGGTCCTGGTGACGAGTACGATCGGCAAGGGCCGGATCGCAAGCATTGACCTCGATAAAGCGCGAGCGGTGCCGGGAGTGCTGGACATCCTGACCCAGCACAACACATCCGAGCTCAAGCCGGTCAAGTTCGGCGATGGCTCGGCGACCTCGATTCAGAAGCTCGGGCCCGAGATATTTCACAACGGTCAGATCATCGCGTTGGTGGTTGGCGACACGTTCGAGGCCGCGAGCGAAGCTGCCCATGCTGTGAAAGTGAGTTACGACGAACAGGCCCCCGCCGCGACGTTCGGTGCCCGGGGACTGCAGGAGGAGGACGCCACCAAGGTATCGCAACAGCACCAGCATCTGCCACAAGCCGGCGACGCGGAAAGAGCGATCGCCGGCGCGGACGTTACGATCGACGTCGAATACGAAACGCCGACCCAGCATCACAATCCGATGGAGCTGTTCACGACGACCTGCGCGTGGACCGGCGACCGCCTGACGGTGTACGAGCCGAGCCAGTTCGTCTACGGACTCAAGAACGGCGTCGCGCAGCGGCTCGGCATCGAGCCTGAAAAAGTCGACGTTATCAGCTCTTACGTGGGCGGCGCGTTCGGCTCGAAAGGCACGATGACGCCGCGCACGGCCATGATCGCGCTAGCGGCGAGAAGGCTCAATCGTCCGGTCAAGCTTGCCGCCACCCGCGCTCAGGGTTTTACTGTTTCGACCTATCGCGCCGAAACGCGCCATCACATCCGGCTCGGCGCCAGTCGCGACGGCAAGCTCGTCGGCTACAGCCACGTCGGCTGGGAAATCAGCTCGCGGCCCGATCCTTACGTCGTGGCGGGCGTTGAAGACAGCGCCCAGCTCTATGCCTTCGGCGCGGTCGCCACCAAGGTGAACGTCGTCCACGCCGATCGCAGCACGCCGGGCTTCATGCGGTCGCCGCCGGTGGTGCCGTACATCTATGCGCTGGAGAGCGCGATGGATGAAATGGCCGTCAAACTGGACATGGACCCGATCGAATTTCGCCGCGTCAACGACACCACGACAAGCCCGATCGACGGCAAACCATATTCGAGCCGTTCGTTGATGACATGCTACGACCAGGCGGCTGCCGCGTTCGGCTGGAAGCGGCGCAATCCCGCGCCGGGCTCGATGCGCGATGGCGATTGGCTGGTCGGGTTCGGCTGTGCCACCGCACTTTATCCCACCCATGTCGGGCCCGCCGCAGCGCGCGTTCGCATGAAACCGAATGGCGACGTCCACGTGCAGATCGCTGCCCACGAGATCGGCAACGGCGTCTACACGGTGCTCGGCCAGATGGCGGCGGAACGGCTTGGCGTCGATCTGGCGTCGGTCACGGTCGTGGTCGGCGATTCGCGCCTGCCACCGGCACCGGTCGCGGGCGGCTCCAATACGACGGCGAGCTCCTGCAGCGCGGTAATGAAAACCTGCGACGTCATTCGCAATAAACTTTTCCGCGCCGCGGTCACGGCCAATGACGGGCCGCTCGCCGGCCGCGACACCGAAGGCCTAACTCTCAGAGATGGTCAAGTGTCCGCACCCGATGGCGCCGCGGACAATCTCAAGGACGTGTTCAAGCGTCTCGGTGTCAGTACGATCGAGGAGTATGCGGAGTTCATACCCAAGGGCCTGAAGCCGGATGCCGTGCAAGACCTCTACGCCGGCAAGCTCACCATGACCGGCGGCCCGCACGGCGAAAAACTCATGTACGCGACGGGCGCCGAGTTCGTCGAGATCCGGGTCCATGCCTTGACGCGGGAAATCCGCGTGCCGCGCATCGTCGGCGCGTTTGCGGCCGGCCGCCTGATGAACAGCCGCACCGTGCACAGCCAGCTCATGGGCGGCATGATCTGGGGCATCAGCTCGGCGCTGCACGAAGCGACCGAAATCGACACTGCACGCGCGCGTTACGTCAACGACAATCTCGCCGACTATATGGTGCCGGTGAACGCCGACGTTCAAGAAGTCGAAGTCATTCTGGTGCCGGAAGTCGATCACGACGTGAACCCCGCGGGCGTCAAGGGCCTGGGCGAACTTGCCAACGTCGGCACCGCGGCCGCGATCGCCAACGCGGTCTATCACGCCACCGGCACGCGTATTCGCAAGTTGCCGATCCGGATTGAGAAATTGCTGACCGCGTAGCTCGCCGCATTTGCCCGGCGAGAGTTGATGACGTGAGTGCCATGACTGAGATTATCGCCTGGCAACCGATTGCGTTGCGTCTTTTCCTGACCGTCGTTGCCGGCGTTCTCATCGGCTTCAACCGCGGCGGCCATGGCGAGCCGGCGGGGCTGCGCACGACATTGCTGGTTTGTCTCGCGGCATCGATCGCGATGCTGCAGGCCAATCTGCTGTTGGGCACCGCCGGCCGGTCGCCGGATTCCTTCGTTATCCTCGACCTGATGCGGCTGCCGCTGGGTATTTTGACCGGGGTCGGCTTCATCGGCGCCGGCGCTATTTTCCGGCAGAACGACATGCTGCGCGGCGTAACCACCGCGGCGACGCTTTGGTTCGTGACGGTGATCGGGCTCTGCTTCGGGGGCGGGCAAATCGGTCTCGGCATCGCCGGCACCGCCATTGGTGTTGCCGTGCTGTGGGGTCTGAAGCTCCTGGAACGGCGCCTGGAAACAGAGAAGAGCGCGTTACTGGTGATGGTCGCGACCCCCGACGGACCGGCTGCCGACGATATCCGGGCCAAGCTGCAAAGCGCGGGCTTTCGCATCGCCAAGTTCAGCGAAACCTGCGTCAATACCGGGGATCGTCACCACGTCGTGCGCTGCAGCCTGCGCTGGCGCGCGCTGCCGCACGACACGGCGGTGCCAAGCGTCGTTTCCACATTGGCCAAAGCCGACGGCGTCTTGCAGCTGCAGTGGAAGCCCTGAACGAAACGCGACAGGGCGGCCTCAAATCCTGCCCATCAAAATCAGGATTAGCAGAATGACGATCACCACGCCGAGGCCGCCGCCACCGTAGTAACCGGTTCCGTAGAACGGGCCGCCACCAAAGCCGCTGAAGCCACCAAGAAGAATGATGACCAGTATGATGAGAATGATGGTTCCAATCGACACGGCATTTCCTCGTTGAATAGTCTCTGTCCCCGATGCGCGCTTAGATCGGCGTTGACTGACCGTATCTTGTTCCGAACCCTCGAAGCGCGGTCCCGGACAATTCAACCACACAACAATTCCATGCGTCCATTTGTTCCGCAAATCTTTCTGGCGTGGCGGCACAAATGAGCCATTCAAGCGTTGGTTTGCCAGGGTTGAACAAACATTGCGGAGGTAAGCCCCATGAAGAGAAGTGTAACCGTATTGGCCGCTGGCGCGCTGCTCGCCAGCAGCGCCGCTTTTGCGGTGTCGGCCGCGAGGGCCGATGTGATGACGACCGTCCCGAGCAGCAGCTTCACGGTGACCGACTGGTACAAGCAGGACGTTTACGATCAATCCAACAACAAGATCGGACAGATCATGGACGTTCTGGTCGGCCAGGATGGACAAGTGAGCGCTCTGATCGTCGGCGTCGGCGGTTTCCTTGGCGCCGGCGAAAAGGACGTTGCCGTCAGCTTCAACACCGTGAAGGCGACGAAGAAGGACAACAAGATCTACCTGACGATGAACACGACCAAGGACGCGCTCAAATCCGCGCCGGGCTTCAAATACGACCGCGACAAGACGGCGTGGGTGCCGGATACCGGCTCGCGGTGACGCGACGCAGCTGGTGAACCGCCGCGCAGGGCGCGTCCAAGAAAAGCCTCGGCCATGCCGAGGCTTTTCGATTCATGGCGCCGCCGTCTGGCCGATCCATCGGGCCGAGCTAGGACCAAAACGACTTCGCCCGCGCGAAGGCCGCATAGGCACGCTCGGCATCGCTTATTTGGTGCAGCGGCGACGATTTCTGGCCTGCTTCGACCTTGCCCTGATCGAGAGCGAGTTCGATTTCGCTGCCGTTTCTGTGGATTGAAAATGCCCGACGCCCGATATGGGTGACGAAGACGGGCTTGAGTTTTCGGCTCAACTTTTTGCCGATGAGAGGGCGCAATTCGGTATCGCGCGCCGCCGCCAAATCCGGCCCGCGGCCGTCAACTTCGCGTTGCCATTCGTTGCGCATGAACAGGCCGGCGCTGTCGCCACATTCCTGCTTGACGGTCTGTACGCTGCGGCCGCCCTCACGCCTGATGCGCAACGACACGCCTCGTGTCCGCAGCTTATGTTTAGCGGTATCGAAATAGACCGAGCGCAGGGTTTCGCGCTTGCCCGGCCCCGCGCGCTTCACGAACGGCAGCTGGCGTAGCCGGGTCATTTGCCCGGCCGGCACGTCCAGCTTCAGTTCAATCTCGCGAGGCCCCGCCATAATGTGCGCCCCGTGCCGAAATATTGAGCAAGCCGCCATCGCCGCTGCATCAGGCGGCCTGCACTTTGTCCTTTCGCAACCGTCAGCCTACGTAGGCGACCCGTTGCGCATTCGCAGCGTCTTCAGTCGTCTTTGGCTGCGCCGGCAACTGCAGGACCGTGGCCTGCTGTCCCTCGCGCAGCAACGTCAGCAGCACGACCCGTCCGTCCGGAAATTCAAGCGCGTCGTGATGCGCCGCCAACCGCTCCTTGTTGACCTGTCGGAAAATCGCTGTCTTGTGGTTGATCACCTTGGGGCGCCAGGGCAGCAGCCCGGTCGGTTCGCACCGAACGTCGTCGGCAAAAGCCAACTCGGTTCCTGGCAGGACGCAGACGGCGACGTCGGCATCTTGCGGCGTGCAGAAGCCACGCGTGCCGGTGCCGAAATTGCGCGTGATGAGCTTGTCGCCGACGTTTGCGGGCTGTGATCGGACGCTGGAAAGACTGTAGTCGCACATTGGAGGCAATCTCCGGTTCATGCAGCCCCGCAACGAGAACGGGCCGGAGTTTATTTTGTTTCACCGTGACCTTGGCTTGCCGCAAACAAATTTGCGCTGGTGCCGCTGAAACAGGGTACCAGCTTTTCCGGGCCGGAACGGTAGCAGGCCAAGCCGCAGAACACGCTTCGGCTGCCTATGGACCGGACATAACGCTGCGCGATCTCTGTACCGCACTGCGCGCAACGTGCCTGGGTCTTGAGGTTTGCGTCGTTGACCAGGACGTATCGTGGGACGGATGATTCACATACATTGCCGTTGGACGCGGCAGGAATGTCGGGCAAAGAGGCTGAACCTGGCATTGACGCCGAAGGCCAAAGTATCAACGGACCGTCCACCACGGCAGGGCTCCCGGAGCCTCCACCCCGTACGCACGCGATTCAACGCTGGCGATGTTGCACAGGTTCCATGCGCGCAAGGTCCGCGACCATATGGAACGGCCCGCTTCGAGCGGCTTTAGTCCATGTTTGGTGCGAGCGGTAGGCGCCCCGATCAGCATGGAAAGTTGCCGTGGTTATGGCCCGCGACCGGGGTATCCAATCGGAAAAACATGGGTCGGGCCGAGCGGCGCAAATCTGCGCCGGCAGGATCCCCGGAACGTGCCGAGCGCCCGCGTGGTGCAAGCTCAATCGCAATTGCGGCCACTCTTTCCTGTGTGGTGCGAATCGGCCTTATAGTTATAAACGCCGATGTCACGGGAAAGCCTCGTGCCATCGCGGGTGCCGATAAGCTTTAAATCCGCGCTAGCACGCTTTGCGGCCGAATGCTCCGAGATCGCGCCGAAAGTTGGCGCGCTCGATGCTGCCGATCGTGCTCATCTTGACCGCCTCCCCCTGCCTTCAGCATGATCGTCGGATAAGCTCCGAGGCAAATGTTTTTTGCTTACCGCCAAAGCGGTAAGCCAGGCGCCAAAGTTTGCTCCCGTGTGGCGCGATCAGAAGATAAAGCCCGCCACTGTCGGAGAGTTCAACTGGCCTTTTGGAGGGCTTGATCGTGCGCACCTGCTTGGATGCCAACAACTGATCGCGAACGACAGCGAACCGGCTATCGCTTTAAATGTCTGAAATGACGGTATTAATTGAATTACGACAAACGACGGCGAACAACGGCGAAGTTTGAGGTGGTGCCGTGGAGGACACCACACTGCCCGTCCAACGCATTGTTGTTTATGGGTCAATTTGCGTTCGAGCAATCGGCATACCCCAGGCGACTACCCCCAGATTTTTAGCCTTAAACGGGACTCGAACCACCGCCCCGCTTAGTAGTAGCTCTGACCGAGATTGTCCTCGCGCAAGCCAATCTAGATCTGGTCGTTGTTGTCGCCGTTTTCGCCATACAAAACGGTCAGATTCCGAGCGCCGTCTGCGGCCCGGAGCTACCCTTGCGTGCGCTTCAGAAAGTTACGCGGACCATAGCTCAGGGTTCATAATCATTGTCCGTGCGCCGTCAGCAAGTACTTGCAAATCGCGATGATGCAATCTAATGTCGCTGGCCATTTTGGAGGGTTCCATGACTTTCTGGGTACCGGTAAGCGGTTGAGCAGCCGACTTCGGCGAACGCTCGCGAGAGTTCTTTGATCAAAGTGCACGCTGTTTTCATGACAGCCTGCGCTGTACGTACCGTACAACGGCCACCGTCGCCGTTGAGGCCGTTTGGCTTTAGCGGAATAGACTAGCGCCCATCTTTGCGTTTTTTAACGTACTTGAGTCCCGATACGGCTCAGAGCCCGCTCATGACGGATATCCACCAAGCCGTAGCGGAAAGAATTCAAAAGGCAATACGGCTCACACACTCATTGGCAGAGAGCGCTCCCTATGAAGTTTTCGGACGAACTATGCCTGGAGGGACTTCAAACACAGTCGGCGAACAATTTTGGTGCATAAATGGAGCGCGGGAGAGTTATGCCAAATCGCTAGAAAACGGAAGGTGGTCGGGATTCAGTAATAGCTTGGACAGAACTCTGACGGTTCAAAAGCCTGCCGTTTTGACGGCGCTTCAAAACAGTGAAGCTCTATTTTTTTCGGTTTTTAATAAGCTGGGACGCACTGCGACATCGGACTCGAAATATTTCGAGATTCTCATCAGCCTAATCGAGCATGAGGCCTCACATCACGGTCAACTGATGCGATTCTGGTTCGCATTGAAGCAGCCATTTCCGCGGGAATTTGCACTCAGATACGCACTGATCCACTCAGATACGCACTGATCTAGGAGACAGATATGGAACAGATGTCGATATCGTCCCAAAGCGCGATTCAACTCGTCTTTGGAAATCCAAATCAAGTAACGTCGCCGACTCTGGGCGACGCTCTTCACTCCGGGCAATTGGCTCTTCGCACTATAAGTACAGCGGATGAAGCGCGGCTACTCTCAGGAGGAAGTCCCCGCGATATTCTGTCTAACTATACTTTGAAAACCGAAGCCAGAGGTTTTTGTGGTGCGTGCGCCTTCTTCGATGAAGATGTTTCAACAGTCAAACGCATAAATGATGTATTCGCATTTAAGATATTCTCACCAGTCGCCCAAACTCCTGAGTTGATAAATAAGGCCTATATTTATAACCGACTTGATCAAGCGGGAATATCCGTGCCCGCGTTTCAAGTCGTTAATACTTCGTTGGAGCTAGAAGCGGCGCTGAGCAGGATACCGGATAGATCAAATCTCATAATTAAGCCCGGAGTGGGCACAGGTTCATTAGGAGTGTACAGGCCCGCCGATTCGGACTCCGCTCAATTGGCGGCCAAGGCGTATGGTTATCTTCGACTTCCAGACAATTTGCTTAATTTGCGCGCCTTACCCGAACATGAAATAATTTTGATGGACTACGTACATTGGGACGGAGACCCGGTCGAAGTTAATGCTGACGGCTTCGTTCAAGGTGGAAACATTAAGGTTTTGGAGATTCAGGAAGTACTAAAAATAGTGGAGAAGCCACCCTTCCATGATGAGTTAATGGCGAACCCTCCAATTTCCGATCGTGTCGTTGAACGCCTTGACGAGATCAGAAGTACGGTTGATCGGGCTATCAAAGCACTTCGTATCGAGAACTCTGTATTTCACATTGAGCTGCGTTTAAGCGCTCGGAGCACTTTTCCAATTGATTTCAACTTCCGGCCGGGCGGCGGCTTGACTACACACACGGTGTACCAAAGATCTGGCGTAGATTTAAGACTTGCTAACGTTCTTCTTTCACTGGAAGGTGACGCAGCAAAGATACCTGCTGGTGTTCCAAAAGATATTGGGTGCTGTATTGCTGGGCTACACAGTAATGACGTTAGCACTCTGAATTCTGGTTCCATCTCAACGCTTGACAGCGCGTTGCGCAGTGACGCGTCTTGCTTTGCATATAGAATTGCATCGGTGCTCTCAAATGACTTTTCGTTGCTCGAACCTATCAACGCGTGGATCGGAATGAGTGGAGCAACGTCTGGTTCCGCAAAGGCGAAAATCGACAAGTTTTCGCTGGACTTTGGATTTAGCTAGATTTGATTCAACACACTTTCCTCTACTTTGGCATAAAGGACTGGGATTACCCCCTGAAGTCCCGGACACATTTTATTTCTGCGGCGCTTGCTCGATTAGGATGGAGAGTCATTTATGTAAATCCGTTATGGTCGCCATCAGGTGGCCCGCCCTCACGGACCTCACTTCGTGTCCGACTGCAGAGTAATCCGGCAGTCATTCAGCTTGGCAACATCCCACGCGAGAGCCTGTCCTCGCCTCTAACGGCAAGAAATTATCTGGACGCCGGCCCGGTTCTGTGTCGCGTGCTAAAAGAATTGAATGTGCTGAACCCTATAGTTGTTTTGTCGCAACCGTATGACACGCTGCTAAGTTCTCGGCTCGACCCTGCGCTAACGATTTGCGATTACATGGATGACTACGGGGGTTATTTTCCCATTATTGCTAGGTTATTAGATTCGTACTTTGAGGCAGCAGATGTAATTATGTGCGTGTCGTCGGCGCTTGTTTCATTGATTCGGCCCGCTCTTCGAAGCAAGACGCTGATCGTTAGATCAGCAACGCACCTAAGGTCAGTGCGCTCGTGCTCTGAATCGAGGAGTGGGGTAGTGTTTGCGGGCGCTCTTAACGAGCGTATCGATATGCCCTTGCTGTCCTCATTGGCTTTAGCGCTTGGTGATGTTCCTCTCACACTACTTGGCCCTATTCAGATTTCTCTTCGGGAAATTGACCATCTGTCGAATGTTCGGATCGCCCCCCCTGTCGGCCCAACCGCGCTGATTAGGAAATTAACTAGACACCGTGTCGGCATTATTCCGTTTGCAACAAACAAGATGGGACAGTATTGCGACCCACTAAAGTATTTTGATTACTTATGCGCGGGACTTGAAGTCGTATCGACTTCCATCCCTTCAATGGTTCAGGACCGAAGACACTGCCTAGTTGCCACTAGCGCCGTCGAGTTCATCAATCACGTCCTGCGGGCGTTAAAATCTTCGCCGACTCCGGCGGATATACAAGATAGAAATTCGTTTTTACGTCAAAATACTTGGGAAGTCAGAACAAATGCGCTTCTTGAGAGAATCAGACACCATCTCGCGATTAAGTCGCATGTCCCATTCAGATCAAAGTAACTCTTCTCATGAGCGGTCGAGTTGCTCCTCACTCAGCGCGTTGCTGTCGGGTGGGGGCGGCTTTAGCTTTGAGATTTGGCTCCACAATACCGAACGGCGCTAATCGTGCGCGTCGATCGGAGAGTTGGAAACAAACTCTTGAGGGCGCATCTCGAAAGCGTCACTACGAGAATTGGTCAGCTGGGCGAACCTAGCCGCGCAAGATCAGCGAGATGCGATAAGAGCTCGGACCTCGAATTTTTCGCGGTGAGAGTGCCAATCATCAGGCGCGCGGTTCAACACGGATTTCCCTTCTATTCGTACTCACCAACGGAGACTTTGCGCATCTGGACGTACATCTGGCGCGAATCGCCGTATTTCGAAGTGAAATCAGCAGCCCTCGCATTCTATCGACTCCAACGACTACAAATTCAACCCGACTTCTTTAGTACTTTCAGCACGTGGATCAATCAAGTGGAAAATTGGGCGCATTGCGACGGTCTCGCGGCTATTTACTCAAATCTTTGCCATTTGAGGCCGACGTTGATTTATCCGTTTCTGCTGGAGCTCGCAGAATCCTCTTCGCCATGGCGGAAGAGGGCAGCGATCGTCTCATCATTTCACTATTCTGGGAATCTCGCGATTTTTCTTCCTCCAGCACGCATGTTTCGAATCATTGGACGGGTTTGTGGCGACGATAACGCCTATGTTGCGAGGGCAGTGGCGTGGGCTTTACGAGAGGTCGCAAAGAAGGAGCCGCTGGCTACACTCGACTTCCTTTCGCACCACGGGGGCGGTTTTTCGAAGAAGACGATCAGCTTGACTCTTTCGGAACTGAGACCGCTGATTCCGAAGACACTTCTCCAAAACATTCCAGTATCGGGAGTTTGACATTGTGTTGTGCTCAACCGGCTCGACCATTTCCTTCGACCTTGCATTTCGAGATTTCGAGGGTAAAATTGGAGGTCTCGCAGCCTCTCGGCCACCTCCTTCTGTGGTAGCCTCTTTTACTGTAGTAGTGGCACTCCAGTTGGGTCAAGGCTTGGTGCTGACCCTTATGCAGATTCCGTCTTGTGATCTAACGGGCTTTAGCGGGAAATTCTGCTTCGAGTTGGGAGGGATGTCATGATGCCCCATAATGGGCTTCCTAAATTCATTCCCAATGATATCGTTTTTGAGTCGTTTACGTTTCCATTTTTTGACTCGAATTACCGATGCAACCCACGCGCACTCTCGCAGGTTTTTCTCGATTCGCGTGATCAAAATTTTCGGCGGGGAAAGCGTGGGCTGTATGTGCACATTCCGTTTTGCGAAACAATGTGTTCTTTTTGCCCTTTTATCAAATCCGTTCCATCGCAAGACAGGGTTTATCGCTACCTCAAAGCGCTGCATCGGGAAATTGAATTGGTAGCTGCAACGCCGTTAGCCCAATCTTGGTTGTTAGATGCGATCTACATTGGTGGCGGCACGCCTTCAGTACTTTCGCCAGATCAGATTTTTAAACTGATCCAGGCCCTGATTAAAAACTTTTCAGTTGCAGACGGGTTTGAGTTTACTGTTGAGGTTGAACCAAAGTCGGCCTCGGCGGAATTCTGCCATGCAGCCGCGAGCGCAGGAGCTAACAGGATTTCTTTCGGAGTTCAGACTTTCAATCCGAAGTTCAGACAATTTATGAACCTCACTGCCACGCTCGAGGACATTAGCAACTTAGCCGAAAATTCTAGAACTTACTTTCCCATTGCAAATTTCGACATGATAGTTGGCTATCCGGGACAGACACACAATGAAGTCGTTGAGGACATGTCCTTGGCGATCGCACTGGACGTCGGAAATGTATCCGTATTTCCGTTAGATTACATTGCTTCTACACCCAGTTTTTTGGATCGAATCAGAAGGGGACAAATTCCTGCCCCGCCCTCTAGTGAAGCGAGGTGGGAGATGTTCCACATTGCAAGGCAAACGCTTATGAAGCGTTACACTGCACAAAACATGTACTTTTTTGGGCGCCCGGAGATGCCTGGCTGCAGATATATGTTTGATATTTTGTATGGCGGATATTTTGATCAATGTATCGGGGTTGGACTGAGCTCTTACAGCATGTTGGCTGGACTTTCCTACGCGAACGTCCAAGACGAGGGAAGCTATATACGGATTCTGAACGGTGGCGTACTTCCAATAAGCATCGCTTCTCCTGGCCACGCATACGAAAAGTCCTATGTCTACATGGGAAAACGAACTAGGGTCGACATGGCGGAGGCAATAGAGCTGGGCATCGATTCCGTGGTTGGCCCTAAGCTCGAAGCACTCGTTGACGCAGGACTGGCAAAGCAAACATCGGAGTCTGCGTACGTCTTAACCGCGCAAGGAGAGAGAGTATATGCTCAAATTATGGTCGGTTTTTTGAGTGACGGCCAACGCCGGCTGTACGAGCGTGCCTGCGCACGAATGAAAGGATTGTTGAATTGGGGTCTCGACGGCGCCGCTGGTAGTGTCTCCGCGAGCGCCCGTGGTTCGGCGGTGCGAAACACGCTTCAAATAGGATTGGGGGATTTAGGTGGCCGGAGGTGAGAGCTTAGCAGCGCACATCGACTTGGTGCTTGGAGAGGTCCAGCCAAATTTTGTATCTCCCCTGAATGAATTGGGTCACCAATTTTGTGGGTGGGATACTCTACGATATCGAGATCCGCAGGGGTGGCTGCAGCTACGTGGTGAATACGGAAACTGGTCACTATCTCATCACGGAAGTCGGCCGTCGCCTTCCCAGATCGCTGTAACCAACGGAGCAAAGGAGGCCTTTTGGTTAGCATGCAGACTGCTAGTACGACCCGGCGACCACGTCTTACTGCCTAAAGCTCATTGGCCTATTGCAAAGTGCGTTTTGGAGTTGCTTCCGTGTCACATAGACTACTACGAGAACTCCGCAGGCAACGTGTCGGACTTAATTGAAAAGCTCGCTGATGAAATTCGCGATGTCGTAATTTTGAATAGTCCGGGTAGCCCGCTTGGAATCTCTCTCCATCATGACCTGATAGTCGAGTTGAAAGATCTAGCCCGTTGTGGCCACATTCGCGTAATTTCTGATGAAGTCTATGGATTCACCTCAGACGGTTCGAGTTCATTTTCTAGTTTGGTTGTTGATGGCTGCACCAATGTGTTGTGCGTAGACTCCGTTTCCAAGTCCTGTGCAGCAGCAGGCTTGAGGATAGGGTTTCTAGTTGGGCATGAGGACTTAATTCGGAAAGCATTGTCAGTAAAGGCCACTCTTAACTCATGCGCTTCTGGTCCATCAGAAATAGCCGCTACATATTTACTCTCCGCTGAATCTGTTGATTATCGACAGAGCGTTCGGAAGTTTTGCGAAGATCGAACCAAAACGCTTCGAGCCCTTTTGTTGGCAGCGGGGCACCATATACATTCGGCGGGTTCGATATATGTGTGTGTTGATGTGCCCGAAGAGGCGGCGTATCTGACCGTCGGTGAACGCCGCGTAAGAGGCGCTCCCGGACTGGCTTTCGGCGCGCCCGGCATTCTTCGTTTGTGTGCTACCGTTAGTGATTTCGAACGACTTTGCGAGTGAATTATTCGTTGGCTTCGGTGATAGCTGCTTCGCACGAAAGGTCACGCAGTGACGTCGGACTTCCTCGAAGTTATACCCAATAGCCCACCGTTAAGTTCGGTGAAGATTATTGACGTGACTCTCCGAGATGGCGGATTCCGAGTAGGATTCGATTGGACAATAAGCGAAGCGGTTTCGGTTGTGGCGACGTGC
>Ga0307476_10000689_pt1 | contig 24210 bp, 12 predicted proteins | sample atmos_gasesECM2C_2_FD_203314 | JGI IMG/M metagenome (GOLD analysis project Ga0307476, IMG submission 203314) | Hardwood forest soil microbial communities from Morgan-Monroe State Forest, Indiana, United States - atmos_gasesECM2C_05 | ecosystem: Environmental > Terrestrial > Soil > Temperate...
CCCAAACTGCCGGCAAGGTCCTGATGCTGGCTGTGCATCGCGCTCGTCATACGTGGGATCGGGAGGTGGCATCCTTTATCGTCCTCACGGAGTTTGCCCGGGACAAATTTCTTCAGGGTGGGCTGCCTGCGCACAAGTTATTTGTCAAACCGAATTTCGTGGACCCTGACCCCGGGCCGCGGACTGGTGAAGGAAGCTACGCGATATTTGCAGGTCGGCTCTCGCCCGAGAAGCGCGTCAGCACGATGTTATCTGGGTGGATCCGCCTTCGCAGCCGCGTCCCTCTCGTAGTCGTCGGCGGAGGGCCCCAACGCGATGAGTTGGAACAAGAGGCGATCAGGGCAAACCTCAACACGGTCGTTTTCAAGGGCAAGTTGCCGCACGACCAGACACTGGCGGCCATCAAGGGAGCGCGCTTTCTGATTTTTTCCAGCGAGTGGTATGAGACCTTCGGGCTCACCATGATCGAAGCTTTTGCCTGCGGTGTTCCGGTCATCTGCTCCAGGCTGGGAGCAATGGAGGAGATCGTGGACGAGGGTCGCACCGGCTTGCACTTTAACCCTGGCGATAGCCAGGATCTAGCAGAGAAAGTTGAGTGGGCCTGGAACCACCCGGAGCGTATGCGCCAAATGGGAGAGGAAGCGCGGCGCGAGTACGAAAACAAATACACTGCTGAGAGAAACTATCCATTGCTGATGGAAATCTACAAACATGCGATTACGGGATCTGGCTTGCAATCGGCGGAACTTGGTCACAGCCCCTCTACTTCGATGGCGGCTGAGACGAACGCTGAAACTTTCACCGAATGATTCGAGGAGTGTAATGAAGCATCGGCCTGATATCGACGGTCTCCGAGCGATTGCCATTATTCCCGTCGTTCTGTTTCACGCGGGTGTTCTTCATGTTGCCGGTGGCTTCGTCGGGGTAGACGTCTTCTTTGTTATTTCCGGCTTCCTCATCACCGGAATTCTATTCGAAGACATCCGGAAGGACCGCTTCTCAATCGCAACCTTTTACGAACGCCGGGCGCGACGCATTCTGCCCGCCTTGTTTGCGGTGTTGTTGTTCGCTTCGTTCGCCGCTTACAAAATTCTGCTTCCCAATGATTTGCGCGAATTCGGCCGTAGCCTGGTGTCCACGCTATTCTTTGCCTCGAACATTACGTTCTCCAGGGAAATGGGTTACTTCGATGGCCCGTCTGAGTTGAAGCCGTTGCTCCATACGTGGTCCCTGGCGGTCGAGGAGCAGTTCTACATCCTTTATCCCCTCTTCCTGTTCCTGGTCACTCGCTTCTTCAAAAAACGATACGCCACCGCGATCGGTTCCGTCCTTGTACTGTCGTTCGCTTACGGGGTTTGGCGAGTTCACACACAGCCCGTTACCAGCTTCTTTTTGGCCACTACACGGGCCTGGGAGTTACTGATCGGTGGAGTCCTAGCGATTGAGGGTATTCCGAAAGTACGGCATAAGGTGGGGGCGAACTTCCTCGCACTCCTTGGGTTAGGCCTGATCGCGTACGCCGTCTTCACCTTCTCAGCCGTCACGCCATTTCCCGGCTGGCATGCGCTCTATCCCTGCCTGGGTACCGCCCTCATCATCTATAGCGGCATGAACGCTGAAACGCTGGTCGGACGCCTTCTCAGTACCCGGCCGATGGTCTTCGTAGGGTTGATTTCGTATTCGCTGTATCTGTGGCACTGGGTGATCATCGCTTTCACGAAGCACTACCTCGAGCGCCCTCTCAACGGCCGGGAAACGGTGGCCGTCATCGTTCTCCCCTTCCTCGTCGCCAGCCTCGTTTGGAAGTTCGTCGAAAACCCTTTTCGAGGGAAGGGAGCAATTGGGACCCGGACCTGGATCTTCGCGGGGGCCGCGACCATCGCGATGCTGTTCGCCGTTTTCGGCCTCAGTGCCTTTCTGAGCAAGGGTTTTCCCACGCGGTTCAGCGGGGAAGCCCGGCTCCTCATGAATGCGCGGGATGATTTCTGGAACCGGCGCGACGAGTGTGACGGCAAGATTTGCCACGTTGGAACGCCTGGCACTAAAGAGACCTTCCTGCTTTGGGGCGATTCGCATGCCGGTGCGCTCGCTCCCGCGTTCGAGCACTTAGCGCTCGCCGACAACGTCGCCGGGGCTGTGGCTTTCCAGTCGTCCTGCGCCCCGCTTCTTCAGATGAAGCGCTACGATGCGGGCGGCAAGGATTGCACTGAATTCGGGAAGTCTGTACTCGACTACATCGATTCTCATAACATCAAAGACGTTTTCCTTCACGGCCGGTGGGCTCGGTATACGGAATCCACGTGGCACGAGCAAGACCTTCCTGTACTGCTGGCGCCCGATCTTCGCCCGGAAGAGAATTGTGCGGTGTTTGAGAAGCTCATGCGCTCCACTCTCGCCGAGCTGCGTAAACGAAACCTGAATGTTGTTATTATCGCCAGCGTTCCCGAGGTCTGGAAGGACGTGCCGACGACGCTGGCGCGTATTGCGCTCTCAGGGAAACAGATCGACCTCGCACCTCGGCGCGATCAGTTCATGAAGCGCCAGGAGAGCGCGTTCCGACTGCTGACCAGCGCCGCCGATGACTACTCCGTGCAAATTGTCTATCCCCACCTAACTTTGTGTTCGGCTTTGGAGTGCTCTGTTGAGAAAGATCAATGGCCTCTTTACGTCGATGATGACCATCTCAGCGTTCACGGTGCGTTGGATCTCTCGCCCATGTTAGAGAGCTTGCTCAAGGCCAACGTGTCCGCGTCCCCGATCGCCGGAAATTTCTAACAATTCACGCCCAAGCTTAGCTGCAAACATGTTTGGGACATTTTTTACTTATGGCGCTTGAAACAGTTGTGAGACATCGCAGCAGCACCGCTCCGGGCAGCGGGAACGGTCCGACCGTGACTGTGCGGGAAGCCGAAGCGCGCGGAGGGGATAACAGCCCCCTTGCAAAAGTGCGCTGGTATCTCTTCCGGCTCGCGTCGATGCAACCGGCCGAAGTCGCATGGCGCGCTCGCTCAGCGGCAACCCTGCCCGTCGACTGGGCGCGGTGGAAAAGGCAGCCTGCCGTGCCGGTCGCTCGCTGGATGCCGCCACACGCCGACTCCTATCCCGTAAAACTACATAGCGCCGGTGCACCAATGGAGCATATGCATTTGTTCGATCTCGAGTTCCCCCTGGGATTCGAGTTCGATTGGCATCATGACTACTGCAATGGACGGCAGGTCGAGCGCAGCTTCGCCACTGCTATGAACATTCGCGACACTGCCGTGGTAGGCGACATCAAGTACGTGTGGGAGCCGAGCCGGTTCCAGCATCTGTCTTTTTTAGCTTTTGCCGCGAACGCCGAGGAGCATTCGGACTATATCGTGCGCTCGCTTGAGTCCTGGCTCGATGCCAATCCGTATCTTTCCGGCGTCCACTGGACTAGCAGCCTGGAACTGGCCGAGCGCGTGATCTCCTGGGCTTTTCTGTACCCCCGCATCGCGAATCATGTCGCGCGCGATCAGAACTTCCGTCGCCGCTGGCTCGACTCGATTTACCTGCATTTGTCGCGCATCCATCGCAAGCTGAGCCTCTATTCTTCGGCGAATAACCATCTAATTGGCGAGCTGGTTGGCCTGTTTGTGGGAGCGTCATGCTTTAACTTCTGGCCCGAATGCAGCAGCTGGCGTGCTCGTGCCCAGAAGTTGCTGGAGCGTGAAATCTGCCTGCAGGTTGGCGAAGACGGTGTTAACCGCGAGCAGGCGATGTCGTACCACCTCTTCACCATGGAGCTGTTCCTTCTTGCCTTCGCCATCGGCCGTAATACTGGATCTCCGTTCACTAAGGAATACGTGCAGCGTTTGCGCGGGATGGCCGGTTTTGTCGATGCGGTGGCGACATCAGACGGAGACCTGCCATGGTACGGGGATTCCGACGATGCGCGAGGGTTCCTGTTATCGGAAGACGAAAGCGGGCTGGAAGTCGCCATGCAATTGGCCGGGCTGCTTTTCGCCGAGCCGCAGTGGTTACGCCTCCGTAGTACGGCAACAGCGGCAGCTCGGGCGCTTGTTCCGGATTTGCTCGGGAGCCTCGACCAAATCCCCCATGGCTCGGCCTCATCGCGAGAGCTCTTTCCTGATACCGGCCTCGCTTGTGTTCGCAGCCACGACAACAACATACGTCTCCTGATGGATTTTGGTCCGCTCGGGTTCATTGGTACAGCAGCGCACGGGCATGCGGATGCGTTGTCCATTTGGCTGTCGCTCGATAACGAATACTTCCTTGTCGATGCCGGCACGTACGCCTACCACTCGCATCCTGCTTGGCGGACGTTTTTTCGAGGCACGGCTGCTCACAACACGGCTCGCGTGGACGGCCGCAATCAGTCGGAAATGGCGGGCCGTTTTTTGTGGAGCGCAAGGGCGAATACACGCTTGCTTCAGTTCGAAGAAAACTCTGGAAAAGTCACCCTTGAAGCGGAACACGACGGGTACCTGCGCTTAGACGATCCCGTCATTCACCGCCGTCGCGTCAGTTTCGACCGCGCGACGGGGAATGTCTCCGTGGAAGATACCTTTAGATGCACTGGCCGCCACGAGGTCGAGCTTTTCTTCCATCTGCATGAAGACGCCAGTGTTTTGGCCATCAGTGATGGCGAGGCCCGCATCGATTGGCACGGGCGACACATCGTGTTTTCTTCTCCGGATCGCAAGAGCAGCTGGGACGTCTTTTGCGGCTCTGATGATCCTCGGCTCGGCTGGCGCTCACGCCGGTTCAACCGAAAACAGCCCATCAACACGCTGCGCATTCATTCGCAAATCGAGGGCACAACCACATTCTGTACTCATCTGGGGGTCAACTCATGAACATCAGCATCGTCGGTCTAGGTTATGTAGGTGCGGTATCGGCGGCTTGCCTGGCCGACATGGGCAACTGCGTTTGGGGCGTTGACATCAACGCCGAAAAAGTTCGAATCATCAATGACGGCTGTTCCCCGATTGTGGAGAACGGCCTCGGGGATAAAATTGCGCGCGGCCGACTGGCCCAGCGCCTGTGCGCCACTGTGGATATCGAGCAGGCGTTGCGTGAGACGGAGTTATGCTTCGTAGCGGTGGCTACTCCGAGTCGCGCCAATGGACAGATTGATCCCGCCCATCTGTTTCGCGCCTGCAAGCAGATTGCGACCGCCCTTGCAAGGCTCGGCAAGAACCAGATTGTGGTGATTCGCAGTAGCGTTTTGCCTTCCATTTTCGACTCCTGCCGCGCGATATTTGAGTCCACAGCACCTGGACTCGTTGAGCTTTGTGCCAATCCCGAGTTCCTGCGAGAAGGTACCGCGATCAGCGATTTCGAGGAACCGCCATTCACCGTCATTGGCACCTACACTCCAGCCGCCGAACAGACTCTGCGTTCGCTTTACGCTCAACAATCAGCTCCGATCTTCGTGCTGGAGCCGAGAGAAGCCCTGATGGTGAAATACGCCAGCAACGCTTTCCATGCTTTGAAGGTCAGCTTTGCAAACGAAATCGCCGCGGTATGCCAGCACGCGAATGTGGACGCGGAAGCCGTGATGAACGTGTTCTGCAGCGACACCAAGCTCAACATCTCGCCGCGTTATCTGATGCCTGGCTTCGCCTTCGGCGGTTCGTGCCTCCCGAAAGACGTGCGCGCGATTCTGCATGCGGGCAAAGAGTTTGACCTGCAATTGCCCCTGATCGCATCCGTCTTGATGAGCAACGAACAGGTGATCGAACGCGCGTTCCGGAAGGTTCGGGCCACCGGCAAGCGACGCATTGGCCTGATCGGCCTCAGTTTCAAGTCGGACACCGACGACTTGCGGGAAAGCCCATTTGTCGAATTGGCGGAGCGATTGCTAGGCAAGGGCTATGGGCTCAGCATCTATGACCCCAACGTGATTGCAGCGCGATTGACAGGCGCAAACAAGGAATACATCGATGGGGTCATCCCACATTTGTCCCGGCTACTGGTGGGGTCGCTCGACGAATTGCGCGATGCTGAGGTGCTGATTGTGGGACACCGCTTCGAGGGAGTCGCAGAGTTGCTGGAGAAAACGCGCGCGGCCGTAATTGATTTACACGCATACCCCACAGAAACGCGGAACGCCACATTGGAAGGTGAGTTGGTAGTCTAATGTCCACTAAGAGCAACGTCCTGATCATCGTGCAGAATCTGCCAGTGCCATTCGACCGCCGCGTCTGGCAGGAAGCCACCAGCCTGCGCCGGCATGGCTTCGGGGTGGCCGTTATTTGCCCGAAAAAGGGGAAGTGCACCGCCAGTTACGAGCGATTGGAGGGTGTCGATATTTATCGCTACCCGCTGATTTATGAGGCCAACAAAGGTGTGGCAGGATATTTCTTCGAGTTTGTATATTGCTGGCTGGCCAGTCTGTGGTTGGCGCTCAAGGCGTACGCACACCGTCCGTTTCAGGCCATTCACGCGTGCAATCCGCCCGATACTTTTTTCGCACTGGCGCTGCTCTTTCGCCCGCTGGGAGTGAAGTTCGTTTTTGATCATCACGATCTATGCCCAGAGATGTATCTCGCCAAGGGGCGAAGCCGTACCGGGATGCTTTACCGCGGGCTGATGGCGCTGGAACGTATGACGCTGAAGTCGGCGGACATGGTCATTGCAGTCAACGAATCTCACAGAGCAATTGCGTTGCAGAGAGGTGGAATCCCCGATTCGAGAATAACCGTGGTGCGCAGCGGCCCTCGATGTGAATGGGCTGAGATCGACTCCCCGAGCCCCGAGCTGAAACGTGGTCGACCCTACATGGTTCTGTATCTCGGTGAAATGTGCGAGCAGGATGGAGTCGATCACTTGCTGCGTGCAATCCAAGTTTACCGAACGATCGCTCCTGATGATACGCTGTTCGCATTCGTTGGCGGCGGGCCTTATCAACCACAGATGAAAGCGATGGCCGAAGAGATGGGCTTGGGCCCGGTCGTGCATTTCACCGGGCGCGTTCCGGACGAGACATTGTGGGAATATCTCTCCACCGCTGACTTGTGCGTCGATCCGGATCCCTTCACCGAGTGGAGCAATATGTCCACGATGAACAAGATTATTGAGTACATGGCGTTCGGCCGGCCCATCGTGGCATTCGATCTGGTGGAAAACCGCCGCTCGGCTGAGTCCGCCGCGGTTTACGTCGTTGGTAATGATGATGCCGCGCTGGCGTGCGCCATGCTTGAGTTGCTGCTTGATGTTGAGCGGCGGAAGAGCATGTCGCAGTTCGCGCGCACGCGCTTCCGTGAGGAATTGGCGTGGGAGAATTCGGAACAGCGATTGATTGCGACTTACCGCCAATTACTGGATATTGGAATGTCAAAAGCGGTCGTAAACACGAGACCGCAGGAGTCTGTAACCACGGACAATCCTGGCGCCTGAACGCTTCCGCAGTGCCGAGTTCGTTGCGCGGTCCTTGAATCGCGCATCCGTTCCGAATTACCCGCCTTTTCCCGCAATGATTTCATTTCGACCCTTTTCTGTCTGGTCCATCATAAAGAGAGAAAACACATGAAAAACACGCAATTACGGTTGCCAATTTGTCGCGCTATGATTGTAGTGATGTTCTTTGCGGCAGCGTCTTTGAGTTGGGCGCAGGGCCAATCAAAAATTATCGTAGTGAAAGCTACAAAGCATGCTTTCGCGCCTCCGCTAAGCCAGCTCGTGCCCATTCCTTCGCCGTCCGGACAAATGACTCCGGAAACTGACGATGACAGGTTGCTTATCCATAAACCGCGCGCTGGAAAGCCGGCCCCCGACTCGGTTCTTCAGGGATCCGCCCAGGCAACTCTTAACTCTGCGCTTCCCGCTCTCTCCACCAATGCAGGACTGAACATTCTTGGCGTCGGGTACGGCTTTCCTGGCTGGAGCAATCAAGCTGTGGTTCCCGACGCCAATCTGGCTGTGGGACCAACGCAGGTTGTCCAGTTTGTTGATCGGTCGTTTGCAGTGTTCAACAAATCCACCGGCGCCGTGGCTCTTGGCCCGATTACCGGGGCTACCTTGTGGCAAGCTATAGGAGCACCTTGCTACGTTAGCGGATCAACGTACTCTGACGAAATCGTCCAATTTGACAAGCTGGCAAACCGCTGGGTGATGATGATGCCGGTCTGGACTAGCCCCAATCAACTGTGTGTTGCCGTCTCAACTACAGACGACGCAACAAATGCCGGATGGAATCTCTATGTTTTCCTGGTACCCCGAGGGATGATGGCCGACTACCCCAAGTTGGGCGTTTGGCCCGATGGTTACTACGTGACTTATGACCAAGGCCAGAATCTTGAGTTTGTTGGTGCGGCCGCCTGCGTGTTAGAGCGCAATAGTATGTTGACCGGTGCGGCGGCCACTATGCAGTGTTTCACGAAGACCCCCACTTCATACGGCGTTCTGTTGCCTGGGGACTTGGATGGGACCACCCCGCCTCCGGCCGGCTCACCGGACTACTTCCTTAATTTCGACTACGGCAATCTTCAATCCCTCGACCTCTGGCAATTTCACGTGGATTGGACAACTCCCAGCAATTCCACGTTTACCGGCCCGACGAACATTCCGGTGGCGGCTTTCACCGAGGCCTGCGGCGAGACTGCCGCAGAACTCAACTACACCACCGGCGCCTGCATCCCTCAAAAGGGAACAGGGACGCAACTGGACTCCTACGGAGACCGGCTCATGTATCGGCTCGCCTACCGCAATTTTGGAGGTTACCAGTCTCTCGTCGCCAACCACACGGTTACCATCGGGACAAGCAATAGCCAAACTGGCATCCGCTGGTACGAATTACGGAACACCGGGACCGGTTTCGGGCTCTACCAGCAAGGAACGTACGCCCCTGATTCGAACTATCGATGGATGGGAAGCATCGCCATGGACCAGGCGGGTGACATAGCTATTGGCTATAGCATTTCCAGCGCTACCATGAGTCCTTCGATTGCTTACACTGGCCGCATAGCCTCCGATCCCTTGGGAACGATGGAAAGCGAAATCGATGTTTTGGCCTCGGCAGATGTTACGACCGCTTCGCGAACCTATACCTACCGCTGGGGCGACTATAGCGGCATGGCGGTCGACCCGACGGACGACTGCACTTTCTGGTATACAACCCAATATCAAGCACCCGCTACCGCGTGGTGGAGTACTCGGATCGCTTCATTCAATTTCCCATCCTGTACGCAAACCTCCACGCTTACGGTAAACGAGGTGGGGCAGGGAACCGTGACCAGCACCGACGGCCAGATCGACTGCGTCAGCGGCGCCGGTACTTGCAGCGCCCCTTACACAATCGGCAGTGCGGTTGCGATGAACGCCACTCCGGCAGCCGGCTGGCTGTTTTCGGGGTGGAGCGGGGCCTGCACCGGGGCCAACCCTTGCCAGGTAGTCATGAACAACAGCCTGAGTGCGACGGCTAATTTCACTTCGACGAATTTCACCCTCACCGTAAGTGAGGCGGGGCAGGGAACCATAACCAGCACCGACGGCCAAATCAACTGCACCAATGGCAGTGGTAACTGTAGCGCCGTTTACGCCAGCGGCACCCCGGTTTCGTTGAACGCCACAGCGGCGAGCGGCTGGACGTTCTCGGGATGGAGCGGGCCGTGCAGTGGAGCTAATCCTTGCCAGCTCGTGATGAACACGAATCTGAATCCGACGGCTAATTTCCAGGCCAGCGCCTCCTGGGCGATCGTGCACAAGGCAGGGAGAGGTGGAGTCACCAGCCTTACGATTCCGACAACCGGTTCCGGGCATTTGATCGCCGTAGCACTGATCTTCAGTGGGACGACGTCGGTCGCAAGCGTCTCCGATAATGCCTCGGGCGGCAGCAACACTTATGTCTCAGCCGGCGCCAGAAATGCTTCAGGTGGATGGTCAACTGAAATCTGGTACGCCAAGAATTCGAAACCGGGTGCTACGGTTGTAACTCCCACGTTTGCGGGTTCGGCTCCCTTAATCATGATCGCGGTTTGGGAGGTGTCAGGACTTGCAGCTTCGCCTCTTGATGGGGCCAAGGTAACCGGTGGAAACCTTACTTCCAATAACACTCCTGGAGCGCCGGTTAACACGTCGCAGATTGGCGACTTCATCGTGTCCATCATGTTAGCCAACACTTCTAATCTCAGTTCCATTAGCACAGGCAATGAGTTTACAAGTGATTTTTCGCTGTATGGAAACGGATGGGCGCATATTACAAGCACCGCTTCTACTGCGGGTACTCATCAGGCCAGTTGGTTTACATCTTCTCCTTCTGGCATATACGTAAGCAGCACGGCTGCATTTCATCAGTGACTCCCCGGGCGAGGTGGTAAGCTGATCTGCCGTCCGGGGCGGGGCGCGCGAGTTCGCTCGCGCTACCTCCCAGGGCCGGGTAGGTCGTCGCCCCCAGTCTCAATAGCGACAACTTTTTCCTTATGTGCGGAATATCAGGAATCATCAACTGCGGAAACGCTCAACTGCTCGCGGGCATGAACGATGTCATCGCGCATCGTGGGCCTGACGATGCCGGTCTGAAGTGGTTTGCCGAATCGTCGTCCGGTTTGGCGCATCGGCGCTTGTCCATCATCGATCTTTCGCCGGCCGGCCACCAGCCAATGTGCAACGAAACCGGCGACCTTTGGATTACCTTCAACGGAGAAATCTATAACTACAAGGAACTGGGCGAAGAAGTATCGGCCAAGGGCGTGCGTTTGCGGTCGACGAGCGACACAGAAATTCTGCTCTACGCCTATCAGATCTGGGGCGAGGCGTGCCTCGAGAAGTTGAACGGTATGTTTGCCTTCGCGATTTACGATGCGCGCAAACGCAAGCTGTTTGCGGCGCGTGATCGCCTGGGCATCAAGCCGCTGTACTATCACTTCCACAATGGGTGCCTTGTTTTCGCGTCTGAGATCAAAGCCATTCTCAATTCCACGCTGGCTCCCAAGCGGCCAGATCTGAACGCACTGCACACGCCGGCACGGTTCCAGATCTCTCCCTGGACCGGATTTCAGGATATCCTGAAGCTTCCCCCGGGTCATTGCATGACCTTGGAGAACGGCAAGCTTTCCGTGCGCGAATACTGGAGCCTGCATCCTTCTGAGCAGTCTGCCAGCGAAGCTTCGCTCATCGAGCAGCTCGACGCGCTCCTGGCCGACTCGGTGCGTTTGCAGATGAGGGCCGACGTTCCTGTCGGTGTCTTCCTGAGCGGCGGACTGGATTCGTCGATCATCAGCGCGCTGATGCGCGTCAACACGCAGCAGACGGTGCATTCCTTCACCATCAAGTTCTCCACCGAAGACCAGAAGTTTGAGCAGATGACGCCGGACTGGGATTATGCGCGGCAAGTTGCGAAACAGTTTGGTTTTACCTATCACGAAATAGAAATTCAGCCGCAAGTGGAAGAACTGCTACCTAAGATGGTTTGGCATCTGGATGAGCCACTGTCGGATCCCGCGGCCATTAATACTTACCTGATCTCGAAAGCGGCGCGGGACCTGAATATCGTCGTGTTGCTGAATGGGATGGGCGGCGACGAGATTTTCGGAGGCTATCGCAAGCACCTGGCCTGTTTGACAGCGGAGAGCTACCAGGCCATCGTGCCCGGCATAGTTCGGCGCATGCTGCGACAGGCTGCAGACCGCATCCCTGTGGCCACGACCAAGCGTGGATTGAAGCAGGTTCGCTGGGGGAAACGGTTTCTGTCGTTTGCTTCGGCTCCACGCAGCGACCGTTATCTGATGTCGGACCTTTCCTTGGCTCCCCAGCAGTTTTCACAGACTTTCGCGAGTCGGATGTCGTATTACGACTCGCACTTCTTTACATCGCAAGCGCCGCGCTTCAATGGCAATGGGCTGTCGTACCTCACGCAGATGTGTCTAAACGATACGCTCGTGTTTCTCCCTGAGCACAATCTGACTTACTCGGATAAGGCTTCGATGGCGGCAAGTATCGAAAGCCGTCCTCCTCTGACGGATCACCGCATGGTCGAGTTCATGTTCTCGTTGCCTCCACGCGAGCGCATCCACCGGCTAACCCAGAAGTATCTGTTGAAGAAGGTCGCCGAGAAATACTTGCCGGACAATATTGTCTACAGGCCTAAGGCGCCGTTTGCCTCGCCTTTGCGCGCCTGGGTCCGCGGGCCGCTAGCGCCGATGATCGGCGATATGCTTTCCGAGCAGTCTTTGCGCGCCCGCGGGTTATACGACCCGGCATACGTCGCCGGCCTGATCGCGCGCGACAAGCAGGGGCTTGAGGACAACGCGTACCAGATCTGGACTTTGCTGACGACCGAGATATGGTTCCGAACGTTTTTCCAGAACTGACCGGCTTGATCAACAGATTTGAAAGGACGAGCGATTGCTTCAGATCATCCAGTATCAGAAGACAGGTGAAATCAGTGTCGATGAATTGCCGGCGCCGAAACTGCGGCCGGGGCATGTGCTTGTCCGCAATGCATTCTCACTGATCAGTGCCGGCACGGAACGGACGTCGGTGGAAACGGCGCAGGCATCGATGGTGCAGAAAGCCCGCATGCGGCCAGATCTGGTTCGCCAGGTGATGGACAACTTCCGTCGCGAAGGCCTGGTGGCCACCTACAACAAGGTTCGTGACAGGCTGGATAACTTCAAAGACCTCGGTTATAGCTCGGCGGGAGTCGTCGTCGAATCGGGAGTGGACGACATCAAAGTCGGAGACCGTGTCGCTTGCGCCGGCGTCGGCTATGCCGCGCACGCGGAGATCGTTTCGATTCCCCGCAATCTGGCCGTTAAGGTGCCGGACGCAGTTGGCCTGGATGAGGCTGCGTTTACCACGGTCGCCGCCATCGCGATGCAGGGCGTGCGGCAGGCCGATGTGCGCGTGGGCGAGCAAGTAGTCGTGATCGGGCTTGGGCTGGTCGGACTCCTAACCGCTCAGTTGCTGAAGGCGAGCGGCTGCCGCGTTCTGGGGATGGATGTTGCTCCACGGAACTTTGACTTGGCGTTGACGCTAGGATGTGATCAATGCCTCATTAGCGGAGATGATGCTGTTCTCGACGTGCAGAGTTTCACGCGCGGGTATGGCGCGGATGCAGTGGTCATTACGGCGGCTACCAAATCGAATCAACCCGTTGAATTGGCGATTCAGTGTGCACGCCGGCGAGGCACAGTTGTAGCGGTCGGTTCGGTTGGGATGAACATCCCCCGTTCGCCGTTTTACGAAAAAGAACTTAACTTCCGCATGTCGTGCTCCTATGGTCCTGGGCGTTACGATTCCAACTACGAAGAGCGCGGACAGGATTACCCGCTGGGATACGTCCGCTGGACGGAAAACCGCAACATGGAAGCAGTGCTGGACATGATGGCGCAGCGGAAACTGAACGTTGTCCCTCTGATTACTCACCGCATCCCAGTGGACGAAGGACTCCGCGCCTACGACATTATCACTGGCAAGATTGAGGAGCCATATCTGGGCATCCTGATTCAGTATTCCGATCCGAGTACCCCGGTCACGCTCTCGCGGCGAGTGGAATTGCTCCCCGCGGCGGGAACGACCCCAGGACGCTATCCGGTTCTCGGTTTTATTGGAGCTGGCAACTTCACTCAATCCACGCTACTGCCGCCGATCATGAAGCTCGCCCCGCGAATGAGGGGTCTGGCCACTGGCAAGCCGGTAAACGCCAAGAACATCGCGAAGAAATATCAGTTCGAATTCTGCGCGACCGATACCAGCGACATCTTTCAAGACAAGGAAGTCAACCTGGTATTCGTCACTTCGCGTCACGACTCCCATGCCCGCTACGTGGCGGAAGCCCTGCGCGCCGGTAAGAGCGTATTTGTCGAAAAACCCCTCGCGCTGAACCCCGACGAGCTTGAGGCTATCCTGATCGCCTACGACGAGGCCGAACAAGCGGGTGCAGCGCCGCTATTGATGGTAGGTTACAACCGGCGTTTCTCCGAGCCGATCCGTACGATCCAGAAATTATTTTCCGGACACACCGAGCCGCTGGTTATGCACTATCGCGTCAACGCCGGCCTCATGCCCTCCACCCACTGGATGCAGAATCCCGACCAGGGCGGGCGCTTTATCGGGGAAGGTGGCCATTTCGTCGACGTGATGCAATTCCTTTGCGGCGCGCTCCCCGTGAGTGTTTATGCGGTCGCTCCCACCGATAGCGCCCGCCGCTATAACCACGATAATGTTGTGGTCACAATTACCTTCGCGGACGGTTCCGTCGGCACCATCCATTACCTGGCCAACGGCGCCAATGTGGTGGAGAAGGAATATGTGGAGGTGTTCGCTGACTCGAAAACGGCGCGGATGTGGAACTTCAAGAAGCTCGAATGCGCGGTTGGCCTGAAAAAATCGAGCACGTCATTGTCTGGGGACAAGGGGCACGCCGCGGAGATGAAAGCCGTGCTCGCTGGTTTTGAATCCGGCACCGGCTCGCCCATCAGCCTGGATTCGCTGGCGGCGACTTCGCGCGTGACATTCGCCGCAATGGAGTCAATAAGAACGAGCCGCTTGATCTCCGTATTGCCGGAAGGTTAAACAGCGCCACATGGCATCAATAGGCACCGGCCGATCCTGCAGAGGACCGGCCGGGCTTGTAGTTCATACCGCAACCAACTGTTTATACGTCGTTAGCGCTCATTTGTTGTCGAGCGTAACCGCATAGCAAGAGCGGACTCCCGTGTCGCTAAAGGCCATCGCCGCTACCGTATGCTCCCCGGTAGTCGCGCTGCTCCAGTCGAAATTGTATGGTGGACTTGTAACTGTCTTCTCCAAGTTCCAGTCGACATAGAATTCCACCTTACTGATTCCGTGGCTGTCTGACGCTGTGGCAGCTATCGTTACGGGTGCGGTCACAGCTGCTCCGTCAACCGGCGAGGTGATCTTCACGGTGGGGTAGCCGACGTTGTATTTTGTGTCAATCGTGCCGTGCACATCCGCGCCTTTCGCTTGATACTGAGTGAAAGTGACGCGCGTGTTTGCTCCGGAATTGTTGTCATCGTAGATGAAGTTTTTCGCGGAAGCGCTGGGCATGTGGTAGGTGTTGAAATCCGGCCGCGGGTTATTAACGAAGAAAAGCGGCTCGTCCAGAGGGTCAGCTTGTATGAAACCGAGCCATCCTGTGGCCCCCGCGTCCCAGATCACTGTGTTGTGATGAAAGTAGTTTCCTGTAGACGGCGAATACTTGACCCCTGGGCGGTTTCCTGACGCCACCGCCCATCCGTTTGCACCCGGGTGATTAGGAATCTCTATGACGTTGCAGTAGGCATTTACGCCCGCCGAAAGGTAGCTAGCTAGGTTTGTGTTCGAAGTAGCGGGTTCAGTTGGCAGGTTAACGCCGTTTCGCAACGCTACATTGTTCCGAATAGTGGCTGAAGTCAGGCTGATCTCGTATTGAAGGCCACCTCCACTCGCGTTGTCCGTCACGATGTTGCCATCGACCAGCGGCGAAAAGGCGTTCATGTCAAAGTGGATGCCCGCTCCATCGTTGTACGTGATCGTGTTACCACGAATCACCATGCCCGTGGTAGAACCAATCTTAATTCCTCCAGAGCCGAACGCCGCCCTGAAATGAGCATAATTGTTGCGGGTAATTAAGTTTCGGGCAATCACAATACGGTCGGGTACGGTGGGGTAGTTTCCCGCGCCGCCGTAAACCCCAAACTCCCCGTTGTCGTGGATATAGTTGTTAAGAATCTGCATTCCGATGCCAGACGACCGCACGGCTCCGCTATGGATTAGCGAGAGGTCGCAATACTTGACTGTCCAATTTAGCCCTTGCGTCAGAGATGTATTTCCCGGTATTCCAATGCCCGCCTCGAAAGTCGGCGCAGCAAATTCCTTAACCGTGAGGCCGCTGATTGTGACGTTATTGGCCCAGCCAGTGAATGCTGCGGGGACTACGCTCGTCTCCACCACATGCCCTGTTGGGTCGTCGTGGAAGTAGATAGTGTTGTTCGCGTAGTCAAACCACCACTGTCCTTTCGAGATTGTCGGCAGTGAGGCGGAGTATAAATGTGTATACGGCACGTCATCAAAGAACAAGTCCTCTGGGTAAATGCAGCCTTCGAAGCCAGGCTGACAATTTGTCGTTTGAACGGTTATCGCACCCTGTTGCGTCTGGTCGGCCACTCTGTAGTTCGTTCCGTCCAATGTGGCTAACGATCCAATGATCCGGCCTCCAGTGATGATGGCGGGGCACGAAGTCGTCGGTGGCGCACAGGCTGTTTGTCCGATGAAGCTGTCACCGCTCTTGGGAGTGATGGGTTCCGTCAGCCGGTACGTGCCCGGATAGATAATGAAGGTTGTGCCTGCGGGCGAGGCATTGACGACGCTAGGGATATTCTCCCCGGGATGAATGTCCACGGTGCTGGCGTGAGCCACACCTGACGCGCAAAAAGCAAGAACAACCAGCGTCGCTAAGGTTTTGATTGATCGGTCGGCTTGGGGGAAAAACACGACTTCGCCTCCTGTAAAGAACTCCGAAAATCGATTTGGACCGCTTTAGGCAGCAACCCTAACGGAGCGTTGCTGCATCGTGGTTAGAATGCTACGTACTGCGTGGTTTAGGAAGATTCCGGTAGTGCATGGCCTGTATGGTCCGGGTAGACGTTGTCCTAATTTCGGACTGATCGTTGCCTTTTCGGCCTTTGCGACGGGATGGGCTTCCAGAGCTTTGCGGGCTTGAGCCCCTCTTCCCATGGCAACCGGGGGATGGGTTTGCCCCTCATTAGCGACGCTTCAATCTTCGGCAATCTTCGAGGCCTTTCGGGCCGGTCCGCTTTGTCTGCTGCCGGAGTGGCACTCGCTGCAGGGCTGCAGGCCAGCAGGGTCTCTTCGGTGTACGGCTTGATTCTCAATACTTCGGCCCCCGGGTAGCGCGAGCCAGAATCGAAACGCTGAATTGCATTGTGTCAAGTGTGGCAATGCAGCCTGGAATGCAGTTCCTTCGCGCACTGGCCTCTGCGGTCGAGACGTCTCGTATGTCGCTTGATCAGCGCCTGCTGATGTTGGGGAATAGCGCGGAGGACGAACAGGCCCTTCAGCAAGTAGGATCCGCGCGATGCCAAGCTTCTGCTGCCTTCCTTTGCCGTCAGCGAAATATGTGATAATGGCAGAGTGACCTCGCACAAATGCGACGCGAGCAATCGAATGGGCAGGTAACGATCCGATGATCCGCCATCCCATGAGCGTAGTTCTTCCACTCAGTGTTCTTGTATTTAGTTCAGCCAGTCGGGCGCAGGTGATATTGCATCCGACTGACGACGTGCCGAAGATAGTCAGTTCCAAGCCGGCAGGCACGACCTTCCTCTTTACTCCAGGCATTTATCGTTTGTCTCAGTCCATCATAGCCAAGGAAAACGACCACTTCATCGGCCAGACCTCGTGCGCGCCGCCTGCCACCTCATGTCCGGCCATTATTAGTGGTGGCATCGTTATTGGTCCCTTGGCGAAGTTCGACGGCGCCAACTATGGGGTAGCCAAGCAAATGCAGCACGGCCCACGCGCCGTCAGTACGAAAAACTGTGATCCCGGGTGGACGGGCTGCATCTACCCCGAGGACTTATTTTTCGATGGTAAGCCTTATCGGCACTTGGACTCACCCACTCTACCAACCATCGGCCCCGGCGAGTGGTGGTTCGATTACGCGAACCATGTCATCTACTTCCACGACGACCCGTCCGGTCACACAGTCGAGACCAGCGTGGTCACCAACGCCTTCGGTGGGAGCGCCAACAATGTCACCATTCAGTACCTCACGGTGGAAGAATTTGCCACCATGTACCCGCATGGTGCTATCGGTGTCCTTCAAGGTGTGAATTCGCTCACGGCAGCAACAAATTGGACAGTCCAGAACAATGAAATCAGGCTTAACCATACCATTGGCGTACGCATTGAGTACGGGATGCAGATTCTCAACAACGATATTCACGACAATGGTCAAAATGGGATTGGCGGCGGAATAGGATTTACCGCTGCACCGATCACACAGTCGACACCCTGTGGGTGTTTGATCCAAGGCAATACAATCAACCACAATGATTATGCTCATTTTGCCCCTGGTTTCGGTTCAGGTGGGATCAAGTTTGGAACCATTACGGGCGGTACGATTCGCGGGAATACGGTAAGTCACAACGAAGGCGCGGGCATCCATTTCGACGTGTTTGGTCAGAGCTGGCTGGTGGACGGCAATATCATTACCGACAACTCGGATGGGGACGGGTTGGTGCAGGAGATCGGCTTCGGGACCTCGACGTACCGTAACAACCTCGTGCTGCGGAACGGTGCCCAGTTGAACACCAACAATTCGAGCTTCCAGATTGCCGTGCGTGTCAGCTCAGGGGTAGAGGCCTACTGCAACGTACTCGAGATATCGCCCGGGTTAGGCATCGGGGGGTGGGCGATAGGCGCGACCAACCGAGGGTCCAATCCTTATCCGCCGTACCAATACCTGGCAACCACCCGGAACTCCTTTCACCACAACACGGTGATCTGGGACCCCGGTGCGGCAGGACCGGTCGGGTTCTGGCAGAACGACCCGACGAACCAGCCTGACTTCTTCGCCAACAATACGCCACCCGACTACAACCAGTACCACTTGTCCGCTAGCTCTGCTGCCAACTTTATTTACGACAACGACAACTCTAGAGGCCAGAAGCGCAAGCCCTTCGCCAGCCATCAGCGGTCGAGAGCGGATGTTCACAGCACAGTAGACACGAACAACACGAGCGGGTTCCCTGCAGTGTCGATTACATCTCCGAGTGACCAATCATCGGTGAACAGGCCAGTCACGGTTACAGCGACTGCGTCGGACAAGAGCGGAATCCGTAAGGTGGAATTGTATGTCGACTGGAACTTGCAGGCGACAGTTACAAAATCCCCTTACACCTTCGAATGGACCGACGGGACCGCCGGATCACACGTGGTGGCAGCGATGGCCTATAGCAACGCGGGAATCCGTGCTTGTTATGCGGTTACGTTAACTCAATTGCCGTGAGCGATGGAATAAGCTGGCTACTGAAACACCACTCCTCTTTACCTTCATAAACATTAATTTTTTCAGGAGCATACTAGAAGGTGGAACTCATGAATTGTGCGACATCAGTGGGGACAAGGCGGTCGCGACCCCAACTCCTTCGAGTACTGGCGTCTCAGATCGAAGTATCGGGTATCACCTTGGATCAGCGCGTGCTGATCGTCGGGGGTAGCGCAGATGACGAACAGCTCCTTCGGCAAGTAGGATTTAAGCATATCGTCAACTCGAACCTTCCCACTGACATGGACCGGTTGGTTGCCGGTGAATCAGTTCCCGAAACAGAGCATATTGCGCTTGATGCCGAACAAATCGATCTCCCTAATGATTCCTTTGATGTTGTCTTTGCTTCTGAGGTTTTGCATCACTGTGGTTCGCCGCATCGCGCCCTATGCGAAATGATTCGCGTAAGCCGGAGATACGTTTTGTTCATGGAACCGAACGATTCCCTGGCCATGAACGCACTTGTGAAGATGAGGTTCTCGTTTCCGTACGAGCTTCCGGCCGTGATCGCCCATGATTATCGGTCGGGAGGGCTTCGCGATTCGCAAATCCCCAATTTCATTTATCGCTGGAACCGGCACGAGGTTCTTAAGACCGTATCGGCCTGCATACCTGAGCGCGTCTTTTCCGTTCACGCATATCCTTACTGGGATTTCAGCTTAACCAAAAGGGATTTGGACCTGAGGGAAGCGACTCGTCTAGGCAGTATCACCTCCGCAATCGGTGCGGGCAATTTCATCTCGTTGCTGCAGTTCGCGCAATTCTTCCTGAACTGGATACCACCCCTCCGGAGTCAGGGCAACAAGTTCCTCTGCTATATCGAGAAGAGTCCGGACCTGAAGCCCTGGATGGCCTATGATGGCGACGAAATCGTTTTCAACCGCGAGTTCGGGCATCAGAAGTAGATGAGCTGATGCAAGCGCAAGACTTTCGCCAAACAGAAGGGACGCGATCGGATGTTCACTTTACTGTGGACACGAATAACGAGAGCGGTTATCCTACGGCGATTACTACTCCGAGTGACCCATCATCGGTTGGCAATCGCAGCGATGGCCTATAGCAACGGAGGAATCCGCCTGTTATCCGGTCACGTTAATTGAGCAGTGACCAGCCTCGTGCTGGTTGAGCCATCGAACGGTTGGCGCCCGTAGTCCAGAACTAAGACTGTTGAGTATCCCCCCACTCTGGAAACGCGAGGAAATCCCTAATGTGCCATTGCGTCTCATCCTGCCCTCACCGTCCCAGTGCGACTTTATTCAACAGAAATACAAGGGAAGCTGGGCAGTCAATCAGGCGAAGCTTTCTTTATGTCACGCTGTTGTCGGTGTTGCTTGCGAGTGCGTGCCCCTGGGCGAAAGCTCAGGATCCGAGTGTGGTGGGGCAATTCTCTTCGCTGATGAGTTGGCCTTTTAATCCCACGCATGCGGTTCTGCTACCAAGCGGGAAGGTGTTCTGGTGGCCATCGTTCGCCAACGGCGGCCGACCTCAGATCTGGGACCCGATAGCCAATACCAACACAGCGGTAACACAGCCGGGTTACAACATTTTCTGCGGGGGCCATTCCTTGCTGGAGAACGGCCAGGTTTTGGTCACGGGGGGAGACGCTGCGGATAGTACAGGGGTGGCGAATGCTTCCATCTATGACCCCGTGGGTGGAACTTGGGCGTTTCTGCCCAACATGAGTGCGGGGCGATGGTACCCCACCAACACCGCGCTTCCGAACGGAGATGTCGTCGTAACTTCCGGCGAGATCACTCCGGGCCAGAATGACCCATTGCCGGAAGTCTGGCAGGTTTCCAGTGGTACGTGGCGCGAGTTGACCACGGCGCAGTTGCTTCTGCCCCTCTACCCAGAGATGTATGTGGCGCCGAATGGCAACCTCTTCTACGCAGGTCCAAGCTCACCCTCTCGATACCTCGATACAACCGGTACGGGAAGTTGGACGATCGGTCCAAGTATGAACGTCGGGCAGCGCGGGTACGGCCCTTCGGTCATGTACGACAATGGCAAGATCATGGTGGCCGGAGGAGGCCTTCCTACCGCGACCGCCGAAATCATTAGCCTGAACGATCCCGTGCCGACTTGGACTTACACCGGCTCGATGGCGAATGCGCGTCGCAATGCGAACGCGACAGTGCTTCCAGATGGGACGGTCCTGGTGACAGGGGGAACGAGCGGTGTCCCGTTCGACGATAATACGAATCCCGTATATCCCGCCGAATTGTGGAGTCCAGCGAGTGGGACTTGGTCGCTGATGGCTAGCCTGAGCGTCTATCGGGGGTACCACTCGGTGGCTCTGCTTCTGCCTGACGGCCGTGTGCTTTCGGCGGGTGGGGAGTGTACTGGAGCAAACTGCAATCGGAACAGCGCAGAAATCTTCTCGCCGCCCTACCTGTTTGCGGGAGCGCGGCCGACCATTACCTCAGCTCCCGCCAGCATAAGTGGGGGGCAGACTTTCTTCGTGGGAACGCCCGATGCCGCCAATGTCACGCGAGCCACCTGGGTGCGGCTTGGCGCCGTGACTCACACGTTTAATCAAGAACAGCGCTTCAGTTCCCTTAGCTTCAGCCAGACTGCCGGCGGCCTCAATGTTACCGCGCCACCGAGCGCGAACCTGGCGCCGCCAGGCTTCTACATGCTATTCCTGCTGAACGGCAGCGGGGTCCCTTCCATCGCCTCGATAATTCAGGTAGATAACTCCTCGTTCGCCACAAATGGGCCGGCAGTAAGCGTGTCCGTGACTGCACTGGCATTCGCGGTGAAGCCGCAAGTTGGAACTACCAGCGTCCCGAGGCCAGTGCAGCTGACGAACCTGGGGACTTCGCCGGTGACTATCAACTCCATTACCACCGGCGCCGACTTCACGGTCACGAGTACTACGTGCGGCAGTCAGCTTACGCCCGGCAGCTGCACCATCAACGTTGCGTTCAAGCCGACTACCAGCGGGCAGCTTAACGAATTCCTCACGATTAATGATTCGGACTCGAGCAGTCCTCAAACGGTTGCCCTGAGTGGTGTTGGCGTAGCGTTGAAGGCTTCGAGTTCCGTCTTGAATTTTGGGAACCACACGATTGGCACGACCGGCACAGCGGTTCCCATAACCCTGACCAATTTGGGTACGGGTCCGGTCAACATCACCAGTATCAGCTACCCCAATCCCGAATTCAGCCAGTATCTGCCGAGTTCCACCTGCGGTACGTCGATTCCAGGAAAGAGCAGTTGCGAGGTGTTCTCGAGCTTCACGCCTAACGCCCCGGGACTTCAGAATGGTAGTTTTGTCGTTTCCGATTCCGACCCCAGCAGTCCGACCACAATCAAGTTGACCGGTGACGGCCTTGCCCTGACTATCTCCCCGGCCAGCCTGTCCTTCGGAAACTTAAACCTTCACCTGACTCATAGCCCGGTTTCGCTCACGGTGACGAATCTCGGCCCAGTCACAGTAAACTTCTCCAGCATCACCCTCGGTGGCACGAACCCGGGTGACTTCGCAATTCAGAACAATACCTGCGGAGCACAGCTTGGCGCGGGTACGAACTGCGCTGTGGCAGTGACGTTTAAACCGCAAGCGGCCGGATTACGCTCGGCGACCATCATCTTTGCCGATGATGCCTTCGGGAGCCCACAGGTGGTGCCCCTGACGGGTCGTGGTGTGGCCGTGTTATCCAGCATCGCCGTGACTTCGGCTCAAACTTCAGTGGCCCCTGGCAACACACAACAATTCACGGCGACCGGCACGTATAACGATGGCACCAACAACAATGTCACCGCCACTGCGACGTGGAGTTCCAGCAACACCGGCGTCGCGACGATCAGCAACACCAGCGGGTCTCAGGGGCTCGCGACCGGGGTGGCGCTGGGTACAACCACGATCACGGCGAGCGTGAATTCCGTCAAGGGCTCGACCACCCTGGCCGTGCAAAACACCACGACCACGACGGTCAGCTCGAATAACAACCCATCGACCTTTGGTCAAACGATCCAATTCACGGCCACCGTGTCGCCCAGCGCAGCCACCGGGACGGTGCAGTTCCTGGACGGCAGCAACATCTTGGGCACCAGCACACTGAGTGGTGGGACCGCGAGCTTTGCAACCAACTCTCTAACGGCCGGGGCGCACAACATCACGGCCGCGTATAAGGGCGACACGAATGACGCTGGCAGCATGTCCTCACCTGTATCGCAGACAGTCAATCAAGTAAGCACGACCACGACGGTCAGCTCGAATAGCAATCCGTCGACCTTCGGTCAAGCGGTCCAGTTCACGGCCACGGTTTCGTCCAGCACGGCTACAGGCACGGTGCAGTTCCTGGACGGCGGCAATCTCTTAGGTACAGGCACTCTGAGCGGTGGGACGGCGACCTTTACGATCAGTTCTCTCACAGCCGGCGCGCACAGTATTACTGCCGCATACACGGGAGACACGAACGACGCCGGCAGCACGTCCTCCGCTCTCTCTCAGACGGTGAATCAGGTAATCACTTCGACCGCGCTCTCAGTAGACGTTAATCCGGCTACGGGAGGGCAGACCGTGAACTTTACAGCTACGGTTTCGCCCAGCACCGCGACCGGCAGCATCCAATTCGTTGACTCCTTCAATGGTGCACAAAGCGTTCTTGGCACCGTGGCTTTGAGTGCTGGAGTAGCGACCCTGCCCATCGCCTTGCCCAGCGGAACACATTCGATTACTGCCGTCTACAGCGGTGACACCAACAACACCACGAGTACATCGGCAGCTTTGCTGGAGATGGTGAACTGATGTTGAAGCCAATTCGAGACTGAGGTGCGGCTAACAAGGTTTGCAAGTTGGAGGAATGAAATGAGAACGGAATTTTCGCACAACAGGCTGGTTGCCCTTCTCGCGGTATCCGTCACATGTGTGCTTGGCGGCATCGCGTGGGCCGGCGATAGTTACGCCGTGGTTGAGCTCGGCGCTTTGCGGCCGGATGGGAGTAGTGTGGGACGCCAGATCGACAGCGTCGGGGGACGAGTCGTAGGCAGCTCCGGCTTGACTCACGGACCCGACACTCGCGCCTTTGTTTGGAGTCCCGCCAGCGGCATGCGTGATCTCGGCACTTTCCAGGGAGGAGATTACAGCGAAGCTTTCGGGGTGAATGATGCGGGTACCGTAGTCGGCGGTTCCAACACTCGAGAGACTATGTGGGGATTTGTCTGGAACGCCGGGGAAGGAATGCGCGAACTGAGTCCGTTAC
>Ga0307476_10000690_pt1 | contig 24160 bp, 25 predicted proteins | sample atmos_gasesECM2C_2_FD_203314 | JGI IMG/M metagenome (GOLD analysis project Ga0307476, IMG submission 203314) | Hardwood forest soil microbial communities from Morgan-Monroe State Forest, Indiana, United States - atmos_gasesECM2C_05 | ecosystem: Environmental > Terrestrial > Soil > Temperate...
GGAAACACCGCGAGCGGCTAACATCCTTCGAGTTGGCCTTGCGTGACGCCGGTATCGCAGCCCAGAACCTGGTTCGCGTTTCTTCCATCTTCCCTCCAAACTGCAAGATGCTGGCTCGTAAAGAAGGCGTGAAATATCTCAGCCCCGGCGAAGTCGTGTTTGCGGTCGTCGCTGAAAACTCCACCCACGAAGCTCACCGCCTGCTCGCTTCCTCGATCGGCGTAGCCATCCCCGCCGACAAAAACACCTACGGATATCTCAGCGAACACCACTCCTTCGGCGAGACGGAAGACGCCGCCGGAGAATACGCCGAAGAACTAGCCGCCGAAATGCTAGCCACCACGCTTAACGTAGAGTTCGACCCCGACCGCTCCTGGGACGAGAAAAAGCAAATCTACCGCCTCTCCAACAAAATCGTCCGCACCGCCAACGTGACCCAATCGGCCGTAGGTGACAAGCGCGGCCTGTGGACCACCGTAATAGCCTCAGCAGTCCTGATTTTCGATTAGGACCGCAATCAGCCCCGGGTTAGGACTCAGATCAACGCTGGGTGCCCCATTTCTCGCGTCTTTTGCGAGAAGTGGAATTCCACAGACGCCAAATGCTTGGGGACTTTGATTTCCCCTGCCACCGAAGGCTCGGGAAGGGCACGACGTTCAGTCGTGCCGTCAGAGACTGCGAAAAACGCGGGCTTCAGCCCCTGAGGCGCTGTTCCGAACCGATGGGCACCCGTCACGGGCCTGTATGCTATACTTATACTTTAGTAACCCCAAGCCCTCCCAAATGTAACCTTCCGTTAACAGCCTTCCCCTATCATAGAACTGTAGACAAATACTGATATAAGCAAGAGGAATAGTGTGGATAGCGATACCCGAAGACAAAAGCAGCAAGCCCTAATCACCGAACTGTTGGAAAGAAAGATCCGGCTGCACGCCCAGCAACTGTACGACAAGCGTGGCCAGACCGAAGGTTTTGCCCTGCAGGACTGGGTGGAAGCCGAGTCCCAGGTATTAGGGAAAAGCATCCTGGCCCCGCTCTACCGCAAGACCCGAGCGGATAGCAACTCATTGGATAAAGTTGAAGGCGCAACCAACCAACGGCCCGCCGGTCCCGATTCGTCGGCCTCGGAAGCCAGCGCCTAGGATTATGTGGGGACAGCCACCCTCGGCTGTCCGGGCGACCCGGGTTCATCGGGCCGCTGCGTATCAGCCGCATCTCACTTTCTTGCTGCAGCCATCTTCCCCTTACCCGCCTTGCTCCCTTTCTTATCCAAACGCTCCAATACCGCAGCCACAATCAGCGGCAACCCCACAGTAGCGTCCACAAAAACCTCCCCGAACCTCCCACCCTCCGCCGGAGGCACGAACTTCCCCCAAGATATCGCCTCGCTATAAGGACTCCCCGACAATCCTCCCCAGTAAACCGGCTCCGGACAAATCCTCAACCCATAGTGATACCGCTTCAACGGAATATTCTCCCCCAGCCGCCGGTGCCGCAATTCGCAGAACGGACCAAACTGCTGCGACCAGTTCCGCGGCACTCCACCGCCAATCGTCAGAATCCCCAACTTCTTCTGCCGTAGCAAAGTAGCAGCAAAGTGCTCGAGGTCAAGAAAAGGATCAAATCGAATCTTGTGCCGGCCCGTAGATTCCCGCAGCCGATTATTCAGTGCGGTATCCAGCCCCATCTCCGAATCGCTGAACGCCGGCACAAACACCGGAACGCCTTGGTCATGCGCCGACTTCAGAATCCCTCGCTCGTGCACATTCTTCGCCAGGTACGCTCCAATCGCGTGATTCAGCTTGTAAGAGCACATCACCTCATTGTGATCCCAACCTTCGAGCACCATCGACATCACTTCTTCCACGTCGTCCAGGTTCTGCTCCGGCTCAAGCGTGTCATACACCCGGTTGTAACCCTGCTCGTAAAGCTCCTCGTCCGGAACCTCCGGGTTGTAGCGAAAGTGCGCGCGTCCCGTAGCCTCCACCAGTCCGTGAGCCATCAGCGCCCCGGTTGAGACCACCGCATTCACAATGCCGCGATCAATCAACTCTGTCACGATCAACCCTTGCTTGGCCACGGTCATCGCGCCCGACAAAGTCATCACCACAAAACATTCTTCGTCGCGAGCCATAGCCTCCAGCACGTCGGCAGCTTCCCCAAGTTGCCGCCCAGTAAACGCGGTCTTGGACATCGCCCGCACCAGATCGTCAATCGACTTCACCTTGCCCAGATCAAGCGGCTCGAGCGGAATCAACCGGTCTTCAATCGGATTGTGCAGATGACGCTCCACCCCGTCACCGGCATGTCCTGAACTTCCATGAGACTTTCCCGCAGAATGCCCCCCGCCATGATTGCTCTGTTTCAAGATGAACCTCCCAAACTCGATTCGTAAATCTCCCGAGGAATTACTCTACAGGAACTGCATGAAAGGATGCCACGCGGGCGTTCGCAAGTACGGGAACCGTGGTAGGGTTCGCCCGTGGTAGGCTTCGTAAGAAAGGAAGGCTCCACTATGAAAGAGCTTCGCCATTCATCGATCGCGCTTTACGTGGGATTGGCGTTAACGCTCGCAGGTAGCGTTGTGCCCCGTCTTACGGCGCAAGACGCTTCGCCGGTCGTTGGAGAATGGACGGGAACGCTGGATCCCGGAGGCCAGCCTAAGAAACACGTCGTCGTGCACATTTCCGCTGAGCAGGACGGCAGCCTGCGTGGCGCCATCGACTACCCTGACCAGGATGTTTCCGGCGTCCAGATCACGGTAATCACGTATAGCAAGTCGACTTTGCATTTCGAAAGCACACCCGGTCTGTGTGCCTACGAAGGCACCATGGACAAAGACAGCTCAAGAATTACGGGCGTTTGGAAGCAAGGCGGAACCAGCCTGGATTTGGTGCTCAAGCGCACACCGTAGCGCTCTCGAACGACTCTTTTCCTGGTGCGACAATCTTGGAGCCGCGAGGCTCAGGAGAACTCGGCCTTGCGCCACGTTCGAAGGTTGACCGCGTAGAGCACGATACAAAATAGGTTCGCCGGAATCAGGCCCAGTTGCCCCGTTCTTAACCCAATGACGCAAATGATCAGGCTGTTGACCGCCGCCAGCACCCAGCCCGTCCAGCATCTTCTCCCGATCAGAATCGTCGAAAAAACAGTGAACACACAAGACAGGCAATCAAGCCGCCACACGAGCGAAAGCACTTCTAATCTCATATCCTCTATCTTCACTCGGAAGGAGAGGCTCGTCGCGATATCCACGAGGTGAGACGTAACCGTGGTAACTTGGCCCTTCCCGTGAAGCTGGGAGTTCCCTTTTGAGCATAGTCGCGTGGCTAAAAACGCTGCCCTTGCTTGGCGATCCCGCCTCGAAGGAGCCGATAACCGGAAGCTGACAGCCGTCTTCGAGATGCTATATTGTTCGCCAGAGGACGAAACGTGCCCCCTGACAAATTCCGCGTAGCCCTGGTGCAGATGTCGGCCGGCCCGGAGCCCGACCAGAACCTTCAAAAGGCTCTCGAACGCACAGCCGACGCCGCCGGACGCGGCGCCCAGGTAGTCTGCCTTCCCGAACTTTTCCAAACGCAATATTTCTGCCAGCGCGAAGACCACTCCCTCTTCGATCTAGCCGAACCCATTCCCGGCCCCAGCACCGAAAAGCTAGCCGCCGCCGCACGCCAGCACAACGTAGTCCTGATCGCATCGTTGTTCGAAAAGCGCGCCCCCGGCATCTATCACAACACCGCCGCCATCTTCGATTCCGACGGAAAACTGAGCGGCCTCTACCGCAAAATGCACATCCCCGACGATCCCCTCTACTACGAAAAGTTCTACTTCACCCCCGGCGACCTGGGATTCCGCGCCCTCGACACCACCGTCGGACGCCTAGGCACGCTGGTCTGCTGGGACCAATGGTTTCCCGAGGGCGCCCGCCTCACCGCTCTCCAAGGCGCGTCGGTGCTCTTCTATCCCACAGCGATCGGCTGGCATCCCACCGAGAAAGCCGAGTTCGGCACCGCCCAGCACGACGCCTGGCGCACCATTCAGCGCGCCCACGCCATCGCCAATGGTGTTTATGTCGCAGTAGTAAATCGCGTAGGCTTCGAAACCGGCAATATCCGCGGCAAGTCCACCCCCGGCCACGGACTGGAATTCTGGGGCGCATCATTTTTCTGCGATCCCTTCGGCCGCGTCCTCGCCGAGGCCTCGCACGACCGCGAAGAAATCCTCATGGGCGACGTCGACCTGAAATCCCTCGAAGACATCCGCCGCAACTGGCCCTTCCTCCGCGACCGCAGAATCGACGCCTACGCCCCCATCACCAATCGCCTGCTCGATGGACTCTGAAATCGGCCAATGAGTGCAATCGCCCGTTCTCAACAGTTGACCGGGTATAATCCCCGGCATGCGAGGTTCGGCGCTGCGCTTCTTGTTTCCTGTCATGCTGCTGACACTCGCCGGCCCTACCGGGGCGGCAAATTCTGGATACTCTCAATCACTGCACCTCGCCTGCTTGAACGATCCGTTCTTGAGCGTTTCTGTGTCTGCCCCGCGTCACGACCGCTTCATCGATATCGAATTGGGCCTTATTGACCCCGCTGGACGCAAAGCGGGCAGCGGTGGTAACGATAATCACCCGATTCCAAGGTCTCAGTACGGCAAAGTCGTAGAAATTCCCTCTCATCCAGAAAGCAGCAAAGCGGTAGCGGTTGAGATTTGCGGCGCAATGCCGGGACGCTATCTTATCTCGGTCTCAGAACACGGCACGCTGGATTACCGCCTCACAGTCAGAGGCGACGACGGAACTGAAAGCAACTACGGCAACGAGAGTGAACCAGTAAACTTGCACGCTGACGGGGATCGGATGTGTCGCTACAGGTTCAACCTCAGCATGGAAGACGGTTATCTAGCGATTCGATGGCTCGACAGTGCTGGCCATCCCCTGAAGTTCTCGGAGCACCCGACCTGCGACGTCGTCCCGAGAGCCTGAGCATCAAGATCTGCATTGCCAGTTGGCGTAGCATCGCCATTACACTCATTGAGCAAGAATCCCTTCGTCAAAATCAATGTCAGTCTCAGGGCTCACTGCGCGATTTATCATGCCGATGCAATAAACTACCTCCATGCCCCGATCCAATCATTCAAGCAATACTTTAAATGTCCCCCCGGAAACCCTCGGCTACCGCATGCCCGCCGAGTGGGAACCGCACCATGCAACCTGGCTCGCCTGGCCCCACTATCACGGCGACTGGCCAGGAAAGTTCGAACCCGTCCCCTGGGTCTACACCGAAATCATCCGCAACCTAGCCCGCCACGAGCGAGTCGAGCTGATAGTCAACAACGCCGCAGCAGAACGCCAAGTCCGCAAAATACTCGACCGAGCCAACGCCTCGTTAAAAGACATTCGCTTCCACCGCTGGCCCACAAATCGGTCGTGGCTGCGCGACTCCGGCTGCATCTTCGTAAGAGAATGCTCGGAACACAAAGATCGGGAAGGGCACGACTTCAGTCGTGCCAATAACGATCCGAAGAAGACCGGGGCTTTAGCCCGTGAGGGTCGTTTGCGCACCACAAAGTTCCGCTTCAACGCCTGGGCCAAATACTCAAACTATCGTCACGACGAAAAACTCGGCACCCAAATGGCCACCACCGCGCATGCCGAAGAAGTAAGCCCCACCCACCACAACACCCGCGTAGTCCTCGAAGGCGGCTCCATCGACGTCAACGGACAAGGCACCCTCCTCACCACCGAAGAATGCCTGCTAAGCAAAATCCAGCAACGCAATCCCAACATGCAGCGCAAAGACTACGAGAGAATCTTCGCCGACTATCTAGGCGCCCCGCACGTGATCTGGCTAGGGAAAGGCATCCACGGCGACGACACCCACGGCCACGTCGACGACCTCGCCCGCTTCGTAAGCCGAGACACAGTCGTCACCATGGTCGAGCCCAATCCGAAAGACGTGAATCACAAGCCTCTAAGCGACAATCTCCACCGTCTGCAAGCCGCCAGCGATCAAGATGGCAAGCCCTTAAACATAGTTGAACTCCCCATGCCCGGTCCCGTAGTCTTCGAGCAGCGACGCCTGCCCGCCAGCTACGCCAATTTCTACATCGCGAACGGAATCGTGCTAGTCCCGGTCTTCAACGATCCCAACGACCGCATCGCCCTCAACACCCTGGCAACGCTATTCCCCACAAGAGAGATCGTTCCGATTTATTCCGGCGACCTAGTCTGGGGACTCGGCACCATGCACTGCATGACCCAACAACAGCCGGCTCCCTAACTTATTCAGCTTCCGCGAGTTTCGCTAGAAATACGCGCCGCCGACAAGGACCGCTCTTTTTTAAGTAAACCCTTTGCGGAATACTTGAATCGTATCTTCTCGCATGAATTGCCCGGATTAAATCTCGCAGTTCTGAGGACAAATTAAATGAGCAAGCTTACGTTTCTTGTGTTAGCTGCTGTCGTCGCAATCTGCTTCACCGTAACCGCTCCCCAAACCCAGGCTCAAGTAGCCGTCGAGGTTGGACCCGCGCCTGTCTGTCCCTACGGCTATTACGACGTTCCACCCTACGACTGCGCTCCCTACGGCTATTACGGCCCGGAGTGGTTCAGCGGCGGCGTCTTCATCGGCGTCGGCCCCTGGTTCCACGGCCCGGAGAGCTTTCGCGGCCACGTCGATAATCATTTCCATCCCGACCACGGATACCACGGCCCTCATCCCGAACGCGGCGAGCATGCCGCCAGGCCCGTCGACCACATCGAACACTTCAAAGGCAACGAAGTGCGCGACGGCCACGGCCACCCCGTAGGCAGAAAGTAAGCTCTGAGAATTAAAAGTGAGAAATAAGGTGGGGTGCCCCACTTCTCGCGCCCGTTGCGAGAAGTGGGATTCCACTACTTCCGCCGCCTTGGGATTTCGACTTCAGCTATTTTCAGGGAAAATGAGAGGATTCTTTTTGCACAGGACACCATCGTAACGGCCCGACACAGCGAGTACCCGCGCGAATCCCTAAACTCTTGTCATTCCGAAGCGCGCAGAAAAGCGCGCGAGGAACCTGCTGTCCTTCGGGGTGGCAATGGTGCGCGGGCGACGCTACTACGTTTACATCATGGCAAGCAAGAGCCGAGTGATCTATGTCGGCATGACCGGACACCTTATAACACGAGTCTTGCGCCACAAGGACTGGGGAGGGCCGGCCGTGATGAAGGTGTCAGCAAAAGCAGGTTTCTCACCGGGTTTATCGCCCGGTTCGGAATGACAAAGTGTTTGACGGCTGAAAAGCGAAAGCCTACAGCTACTTCCGATACTGCGTAGGCGACGGACCTTGCTCCAAAGTCTTCCGGTCCCAGATCCAGCCTTCTCGCGTATAGCTGGCCAGCTCGAAATCCTGCGTAAGTTCAAGGGCATCCACGGGACAGGCGTCTTCGCACAGGCCGCAGAACATGCAGCGGCTCAGGTCGTAGGTGAAGTTGGTGAGTTCCTTGCGGCGGGTGTGCTCGTTGCGCTCGCTCGAGACCACGATCAGATTCTCCGGGCAGGCCACAGCGCACAGGTCGCAGGCAATGCACATGGTCTCGTCAGTATCAGGATTCACGTTCAGCCGCGGCGCGCCCCGGTAACGCTCCGCCACCTGCGGCCGCTCCATGGGATATTGCTCGGTATAGATTTCCTTGGGATCCTGATAACGGAACGTGACCCTCAACCCCTGCAGAAGGTCGATCAGAAACACTTTGCGGAGTAGGCTTTGCATCCCCATGACGCGGTTAGCATAACAGGTGCCGACGGTCAGTGGCCAGTGGTAGTGGATAGCGCGTCGATCAGCGGAAATGCTGGTGTGGGGACAGCCGCCCCCGGCTGTCCGTTGAGCGAAGCTCTACGATGTTTTGTCTAGCCATCCCCTACTGTTTCCAGTTCGTGGCAGACCCCGCGCCCGGGGAACTTTTTCGGCTTACCTTTCGTAACTAAAACAGTCGTACTTGTAAGAGGATTTATGCGAGCCTATCTCGCCAACTTGACTCCCAAAACCCGGATGCTGCTCGCCGTGCCCGCGCTTGTAATCGCCTATTCTTTGGTGACGTGCGTGCTGCCCGCAGTGGCTCGGGCCGTCGTGCCCGATGCCGTGCGCTCAGTGCTGAGCCTGCTCTGATGGAGAATGACCTGATCGGAGTTTGAAAAGCTCTGATAAGGCGCGGTGGAAGAGCGTCACTTCAGCGCCGTGTATATTCGCCTGCCCGTCTCGTCAGTTCCCTGATGCCGCTCCAGGGATTCCCCTAGCGATAGTAACCGCGCTTGATGCGTACCAGTGTATCCCGCTTCTTGAACTCGGAATGATCTCGGTAGACCTCAGGCCGGAGTTCCAACTGCACCTTGCAGAACGTGCCTTGGGGCTTTGAAGTTGCCGGCTTATATCCCAGCGTGTAACGATTGCGCAGCTCGTCGATCAACAAGGCGAGCCGTGCTGCGACCTCCTTCCTGCTGGTATTGAGCACTGGACCGCCAGTCTCTTCGGCGTATCTTTTGACGTCACCAAGGCGCGCTCCCGTAAAAAAGGCAAAAGGAGTCGCGTCCATAGCCGCGACGATGGCATCGGTTTCCGCAGACTTTTCGATCAGCGCGGAGACCGCGACCCCCGAACGCAGCAGTCTGTCGGTCGCCTCCGCCTTCGTGTGTAGGTAAGCCGGCCCCTCCTTCCCCATCGTCTTCTGAGCGAGAGAGTTCTGCAGATTAGCCGTTCCATCGGTAAGCCAGACCAGGACCCGGCGGCTTTGCGCGACCTTCGACTTCGTGGCCTGCTCAACCGCCTCGTACATGTCCTCGTGAATGAATGTGCCGTCGCCGCTCTTCATCTCCGAGGCCTTTTTGATGGCGTCGGCCGCCAGCAAACGGTCTGTGGTGAAATCCTGGAGAAGCTCGGTATGCGAGGAAAAAACCATGATTGCCACTTCGTCTTCCGGCTTCAGATGCCCCAGTATCTCGCTGGCCGCTTCGGCCAGTGGCTTGAGAACCGGACGTACGGTCATCGTCAGGTCAAAGAGAAAAACCACCGACAACGGCAGTCGATCGTGACTGAAATACGTAATGGTTTGGGGAATACCATCTTCGGAGAGCTGGAAGTCGTTCACCCCCAACGATCCGATTAGTGCGCCGGTTTTCTTGTTCTCTACGAGAGCATCGAGCAAGACGAACTCAGAAGTTACGCGGATTACAGGTGTATCGTCCGAAGTTGACGCCGAAGACTGAGCGACGGCCTGCCCCAAGCAGAACAGCAGCCAGAGAAATAGAGCAACGCCCAGTCGCGAATGTTTCGATGGCCCTGGAGCCGCTTTCAGTTCCGGTCTCATAATGCTGTTTTAACGCTCACGTTCGGTAAATTACTCGCCTTGCCCACCCTCCAAAGCCGTTAGAATACCCGCGGAGACGCGGCGAATTGTCAATAACCAACCACTCCCGGCCCACCACCGGCCCCGACGAACTGTGGATGGAAGAAGCCCTGCGAGCAGCTCAGCGCGCACTCGAAGCCGGCGAAGTCCCCGTAGGCGCAGTAGTCGTGTGCGGAGAGCAAATCGTCGGCCGCGGCTGGAACCGCAACATCACCGACTCCGATCCCACGGCCCACGCCGAGATCGCGGCCCTGCGCGAGGCCGGTGCAACTGTCGGTAACCATCGTCTGGCCGACTGTGATCTGTTTGCTACAATTGAACCGTGCCCGATGTGTGCCGGAGCCTTGGTACACGCACGAATCAGGCGCCTGATCTACGGAGCCGATGATCCCAAAGCGGGCGCCGTGCGATCAGTAATGCAGGTGCTGAGCAACCCGCAACTGAACCACAAAGTTGAAGTCCGCAGCGGCGTCCTGGCAGGCCGCAGCGCAGAACTCCTGCAAACGTTCTTTAAAAGCCGCAGGTAGCTGTAAAGGTTACTGGCCCCTGGCCACTGCCTTCCGGAGAGGTGCGTGAGCGGTTGAAACGATCCGCCTCGAAAGCGGACATACCTTAACGGGTATCGTGGGTTCAAATCCCACCCTCTCCGCCATTTCTTTTTGTGGTGATCTTGCCTTTGGATTCGGTCTTTGGTTGGGGGTGCGATTTGATGATTGGGCTACCTGACTGCGTGGGCTCTGCTCGCTTTCCGGGATAGGGCGTTTGTGATGCTCTGGTCCGGGCGGGCGAGGCTGGCTTCCGCTGCTTCGGCGTTTCTTTGAGCTGCTAGCAAGTCGCAGCGGCAGAGGACGCAGCGCATGGCGACCGTGTACACCAAGTGCGCGTAGGCTGGACACTTGCTATTCAGGCAAACTTTTGTGGTCATCTTCACTCGCGTGGCCGGCGGGCGCGTCTAAACCTGCGCCAGCCTGCTTAATTATGAGTGAAAGTAGCGCAATTGGCTTTGACCTCAAACGCGGATTTTCAGCAGAATTGCATTTGATTTTCTTCTGAGGCCGCTGGACGCCGCGGCCGGAGAAGTCACTTCTTTTTCGCCAGTATTCGCTCGATCTGCTGCAGGTGGTTTAGATCGTGCCCGGCAAACATGCGGACGATGTGCTCGATCGTTTCCTGGCCACGCTCAGAGTGCAGCCCATAGTGCTTCCACTGCTCAGGCTTCAGCGATTTGAGGAGGGCAAGATTCGCTTCGCGAACCACGCGAAACTGCTCGACCGATTTACGCGGATCGCGCTTCTCGTAGTGCCCGCTGACGACCCAGGAATCCTGATCGAAGGCGGCAACGGGAGTCCCCGGTGCTCCCAGAATCAGCCGCATGCGGAAGCCACCGACGATTTCGGCATCGGCAAGGTGGGCGACAATCTCGCTGACCGACCACTTGTCCGGTGCTGGACGCTTGCGTAGCTTGCTCGTGGGCACGCCTTTGATCAATCGCTCGAGTTTCTTTGCCGTCCCGGCCTGCACGGCCAGAGGCTGTTTGCCTTCGATGTAGCCAACGACTCGCTGCGTGTATTGCTGCGGTGTTTCGTTCATTCGATTCAACCCTCCGAAGTATGTTTGGTCGCTGCGTGCCGTCCCCTTCGGGGACTCAGTTCTTTCTACTTATGCCTACCCCGCACTTATGTGCGGGGCTAATGAATGTCGTCGCTTCGCGACTTGGGAGCAGCGGGCCGCGTTCTCTCTCGGCCTCGCGGCTAAATACCGACCGATCATCTCTATTGGCCCGCTTTTTGTCCTGACTGAAACGTCGTCCATGGGCCCGCCTTCATGTCGCGCAGCAACGGCTTCTGCCACGAGTATTCCGGATGATGCTCCAGAAAATCCGCCGCCACGAAGTCCGCTCCGCAGGGATGCCCGGCCCGCGCCACGAAACTCATCTCCGCAGCCATCTTGCTGTCGGTGGCTTTGCCCTGCACCGCTCCGCCAGGGTTGTAGGGAGCCCACTCCCATTCCTTCACGCCCCGCGAAGAAGCGTCTACGTGGCCGCATAGCGAGCGCTCGTCGGGCTGCGGCTTCTCTGAGCTTAAAGGCGTGTACGCGAAACTATCCACGTGATCCGACAGAAACTGTTCGGCTGTCTCTACGTCGATCTTCCCTTTTACCTTTTGCATCAGTTCTTCGGCGCGCACACGCCGCGCATTCATCGACGACGAGGGATCATTCGGATCGAAGCCGCTGGTTTCTTGGCGAATCAGCTTGGGATCGCGGGGAAAGTTCGAGCTGACGAAGTATCCATCTTTCGTTCGCCATAGCGGAGTATTCTTCAAGCCCAGCTCGAGGTAGGCGATCTCTCCGGTCTTGCGGTCGCCGATCAGCCAGTCGTTGGCATATCCCCCGTTGTTCCCCTCTTTGATGATGCGTACGTAGTCGTCGATGCTCTGGGCATACTGCAGCGCCTTGCGCGAACGCATGAACTCGGGCTTGCCGTTCTCGTCCCATCCCTCGAATTGCGTCATGGTGGTTTCGGTAATCATGATCCCCGCCGCGTTCACGCCGAAATCATCATCGCTGGTGATCACTCCGGGAAAGCCGTCCATCAGTATGCGCTGGCCGTGTTGCGGCAAAATATCAAAGACGATCACCCAGCGTTCCCCGGCGAGGTAGCTCGTCCAGTTATTGTGCGCAATCACGATCTGATGATCTTTCGTATAGGCGCCGGTAGCGATAAACGCGCTGCAATTGCCCGGAGCCGCCAGCTTCGGCGCCTTCGCCGCCTTCTCCCGCTTATTCAGCCACGGCACGTAGTAGTCGGGAACTTCCTCAAACGCGTTCAGAGCGACGATGTCATAAACATCCAAATCGACCCCATGCGCCTTCACGCCGTCGGCAATGCCCTGGAGTTCCTGCTGATACTCCGCGTCGATGTGCGGCCAGAGCATCTCAAGCGCCGTCTTGCGAAAGAACTCCCAATCGCGATGCGTCTGGTGCGTATCGAACAGTTTGATCGCTTCCAAAGCATCGGCAATCTCGGGAGCCAGCAAATAACCATGCTGAAATCCGATGTCGGAAGGCGATCCCTCCAGATGAACATAGGTCCAGCCACCCTGCTGGAAGCGGTAAGCTTTCTCCAGGCGCGAATCAGAAGATGAGGCGGCGGTCGCCTTCACAGGGGACGCGAAGGCAGGTTGAGCAGTTGAGCCAGCGAAGGCAACGAGTGCAATTCCAACATATCGCAACCAACAAAAAACGAGCCCGTTAGACATTCGCCTCCCAGAGTTCTAAATGAAGTCCTAAGTGAAGTCCGCAGTGACCGCCATTGTAACGAATTCGGACACTAAAAAAGCGGGGCACATTCAAGTGCCCCGCTCCGAGTCCTCGGCAAAGCCGTGCCCGTTACTCCGGTTTGCCGACCGCGACCAGTTAAGGCTTCTCCGCCGAAACGTACACTCTGGACGGGGCAACCAGCTCCGCATTCGATACTTCCGTCGTTACCTTGATCCGTTGCCAGCCATTCTTTTTCTGCGGCTTGGCATTGAACGTCACCCAGTACTGATTGCCCAGATGGCGTCCCAAATCGTCGAGATAAGGGGCAAAGCTTACTGGGTTGCCGGTGAAGCCGATGGAATAGCCCTCGCCGCCGGTTTCTTCAGCCAGACGCGAGAGATAAATCTGTCCCCAATAGTTTTGCCAGTAGCTATGACCGAGATGCCCCACGCCAGGGTTATAGACGGCGTAGACCACAATGCCGGCTCGCGTGGCATCGTCGATCGCCGCGTCCAGGTAAGGATCCTGCAAATCACCACTCCCGTAATAGCGATCGATTCCATCCGACGCCATCAGGACCTCCCGGCGGGCGGTGCTTTCCGGCCAGCGTTTGACCAGGTCGCTGACTGCAAAATATGGGCTCGCGTTAATGCCGCCAATTCCCATAGGAAGGCGCAGAGCTTTCGCAGCTAATGCGTGATCGCTGGTCAGGTTCTGCTCAACTTTCGCCATGCCGTTTTGCATGTAGGCCACGCCGATCTTGGTGGTCGGTGGCTGGGCGGAGATGAACTGGCGGAGCTCGTCGAGTTGTGAACCGAGCCTGCTGTTGGAGCCATCGTCGAGCAAAATAAACAGTTCCAGTGCCGCGTGGTCTCCCTGCGCAGGGACCAGATCCACAACCTGGTCGCGATCATGGCCCTCGTAGATCATCACATCTCTCAAGCCGATTTCAGGGACATCCTTGCCGTGACGGGCTTCTACCGTGACCAGCACGTGTGCCGGCGACGCTTGCGCACTTGCATTCTGCGCATAGACGCTGCTGCTGACGCACAAACACGTAGCCAACCCAACGATGGCGCTGAGTAGCCAATAAGATTTATTCATGGATTTTCCTCCACATCGTGGGTCCTTTTGCCGGCCCATGCATAACCAGCACACGGGTAGCAGGGTCCTCACTGTTTATTAGATGCGGCGGCAGCGAACTACGAACTTCACATGTCGACGCGCTGCTCGGCATGCCGCTGCAAGTACCAGCAGGGCTCGTATCCCTCGCGGGGAAACAGCGAGTTGACGCAGGTTTGCGCCTCCGGCGGATGAAAGATGAATTGGGTCTTCCCGCTTTTTTGCGGCACCGCGTCGTAGCTGGTGACCGTGATTTGTCCGTAGGGTTGGCGATTCGTGGAGACCCGATAGCGAAACACAGCGAAGTCGACCGCATAGGCCAATGCCGTCAGACCGAGTGCGGCCGCGAGCCCAACCAGGATCACTCGCATCAGCCAACGTTTGAATTCTGCACTCGTCACTGAGGTCACCGGCGTGTGATTATACTTGCGAGCGGGCGGTGTCCCGCCGAGGTTGCGTGGGGACATTTCGCACCGTGGGATCGTGAAACTGGCGGCACACTTTGCCGAGATCGCAAAGAAGCTTTAGGACGGTGTCCTTTGCAAATTCCGGTCACTCGGACAATAGCTCGTACGGAATTTCCCTCCACCAAGGCACCCACAATCTGAACACGTTTTGCCGTAGTTAACTGGTTCGCGCCCGCTTTGCATGCTTGACCGCTCATGTATGTCAAGAGCGCCCACACTCGTTTTTTCATGTACCGAGGGTACATCCTCGACGTAACATGCCCTCACAAGCGTGTACTATGTATTTGATTGTATTAGCTTTACTGTTGTTCTAAAAGGTTAATTGACAGGGAGTTTCCAATCATAACTTTTCCACAACCGTCCACAGGGCACGAGGCTCTTGACAATTTCTCGCCTAAGCATTATTTTCTTGGAATCGACGGCTCGGTAAGTTAGCTACATAGCCGCTCGTGGAGGGGTCTATGAGTGAACGTCTAACTGCCGCCATCGAGGAGCTCGAAGAACATCTCGCTACCCAGCTCTCCGATGTGGCGGACACCAAGAAGATGATTAACCAACTTCGGAGGAGGATGGGTCTCGATCCAATGTACTCCGATACAACGGTCGAAACCAGCGGCTCGGTTCGCCCTGATCAATTCTATGGCAAAGGGGTAGCTACCGCTGCAGCCGAATACCTGGAGCGCCGCAGGGGGCGTGGAGCCTGCACTGCCGATGAAATCCTCTCCGGCCTAATCGAGGGTGGTTTTGATTTCGACGCCCTGGATTGGAAGGAAAAGGATCGGCTGCGCTTGCTGGCTTCTTCCCTCGCCAAGAACACTGCTAAATTTCACCGCCTACCGAACGGCACGTTCGGGCTGCTGGAGTGGTACGACCAAGCCGTGATTAAGCGTGCCTCGAAACAGGATCGCAAGCAGAACGGAACAGTGGAAGAACCGGAGCCTGCAGGCGAACCGGAAGGCGAAAAAGCTTCGGCCTAGTTTTTGCCGGAGTGGTAGGTCCGCCAGACAGGGAGATGAATTATGCGCAGGATAGTAGTAGCCAGACACTACCGACGGCAAACCGTGGTGGCTGGCGATAACACGAAGGCCCACTCCTGATCTCTTAGCGGGAGGTTGGAGTGGGCCGTGGTTACGCCGCTCTGTCAATCGGCTGCAGCCGGATTATAACCCTTTTTACGCTTTGCCCAGCGTGTTTCCGCAGCACGTTGGGCTATTGCCTTTCGTTGTTCCTTGGTGAGCATGGCGGCACGGGCCTTGCCGCCCTTTAGTCCACCACGCCGCCCAAGGGCAACTGCCAATGGGTCTTTACCGGCCAGATTGATGCCCGTAGTTTCTTCGATGATCCGGGCAGCAATTTGATTCACGCCCCTGCTTGAGCGCTTTGGCATGGCCCTATCATGCCACAAAGGATTGGTTATGGCTAAGAAAAGTAACGTTGCAAAAATGCCGCCTGCGCCTGACGATGGAAGCGATCTGTCGTCGGCCATTGGCTCAGTCGGTACGGCAATCTCACTCGTCGCAGATGAATTTGATTCCATCCGGTACAAGATGGAGGAAGTGTCAGAATCCATCACTCACACGGGGATTGACACGGCGATCAGTCATCTCGCTGAAATTATGGCTCTTTCAACCATCGCGACACACGGAACCGACGAAGATCGAGAATCAGTCGTAGAAAGACTCAAACAAAGCTACCTTCGGGACTAGTTAAACGGGGTGGGCGATTCGAAGTCGCCCACTACCTGAATCCCTCACTCGTTGACAACTCCCCGCCCTCACAGGCAAACTGACACGTCCCATAATTACGGGCTGCGGCGAGCGCCTACGGGCAATCCAAGAGGATAGGAGCGGCTTTTAGCACATTTTTACCGGCCATGGAGCAGACAGTCTCCTACACGCTCGACTCCACCTTGGAAACCGTGGACCATGCGGAGGAAAAAGCCACCCGCATCGCTACGGAACTTGGATTTGGGGAAGACGAGGTGATGCAGATCTCCATGGCAGTGCGCGAAGGCGCGGTGAACGCCGTTCTGCACGGCAACGCTTATGCCCCGGACAAGAAGGTGATTCTGGCCTTCGAGCGCACTCCTGAAGACCTGGTCATTACGATTCGCGATCAGGGTAAAGGCATTGACTTGAGCGGAATTCCGAATCCTCTGGCGCCGGAAAACCTGCTCAAGACTTCAGGACGCGGCATTTTTCTTATGCGGTCCTTCATGGACGTGGTGGAAATCCGCCCGTCCCAGACAGGCACGGAAATCAAATTGATCAAACACGTCCACGGGCCATCCGCGGGCGTCAAGGAGGGGTCTCAGTGAGCATGAAACTTAGCACTCGGCAGGTGGACGGAGTCACCATTGTGGACTGCAGCGGCCGCATCACTCTCGGCGAGGGCAGCGTCATGATGCGCGATACCATTCGCGACCTGCTCGCCAAAGGCAACAAGAAGCTGATCTTGAACCTCGGCGAGGTCAACTACATCGACAGCTCCGGCATCGGCGAGTTGGTCAGCGCCTTTACCACCACCAAGAATCAGGGTGGCGAACTCAAACTGCTCCATCTCACCAAGAAGGTGCACGACCTGCTCCAGATCACCCAGCTGTACACCGTCTTCGACGTGAAAGACGACGAAGCCGCCGCAGTCAAAGGCTTCAAGTAGAACTTGAGGGCGGGGACGACGCACCCCAGGGAATACTTACGCAGCCTGATTCCTGACACCCGGACCAGCTAGTTCCCCGGGCCGAATGCGCGGCCAGGAAGGTGATACCGTTTCATCCGGCGCATGAGTGACTGAGGCAAACTGCGGCTGGATACGTCGCCGACCATCGGAGTCGGACGTGAGCTGGCCGCAGTTGCGTCCACCAGCGTGTAGTCACAGCCTTCTACACTGGGATGATTCTCGTCGCAGGGGATCAGCAGGAAAGCATGCCCCTCGCTATTAGAATCCAAACCCACACCGGCAATTTCGCCCTGATCGTTGATCGTCGCAGGGCTAGTCAAATACAGTTTTGAATGAGGAGGAATCAGCGTGTTCAGATCGACGATCGAGCCGTCCTCCCACAGAAAAGCGCGAGACTGGCTGAAATCGCAGGCGGGCACCGAAACGCCGATCACCTGTTTTGTCGCGTTAATGGAAAAACCTACGCTGCATGGATCTCCGCCCACCGTCCCAAGGTCGGTCATCGTGTTGTTCCTCCACAGAGCAGCTTGGATGTCCTGATCACCTGGCAAAGACGCCCAGCCGACAACATCCCCGGCATTGTTGAGTGCAACTGCGGCTCCATTATTTCCCCCAATAGCGTTGGGCAAGTCGTTCAGCGATCCGTGATTCCACAGAAAAGCATGCTGGAACTGGTCCCCGCTTACGGTAGAGATGCCGACGACCTGGCCTTGGTCGTTGAGATCGGTTGGGAACGTGCAGGTGCCGCCAAAGTTGCCTAGATCTTTCATGCTGCCGTTTTGCCAAAGGAAGGCGCCGGTGGTGAGCGAGAGATCAAAACTCTGCGCGCAGTAAGAACTAGGAACCGAGTTGGTGTAGGAGACCCCAACTATTTGTTCGTGCTGGTTTACCAGAAGGGCTTCCGCGTCGGTGCCGGTTCCCAACGTGCCTAAGTCCTGCATGCCGGTCTCATTGTCCCATCGAAATGCACGCGTCTGATATCCGAGACCAAACATGGAATTGGCATCGGGAGTCGTGTTCGTGGCTACTCCGACCACGAGTCCGCTGTTGTTGACTGCGTTGGCGATGCTCTCGTATCCGCCTGCGGGCAATGTTCCGAGATCGCTGATGTTACCGTGCTTCCAAAGCACAGCACGAAATTCCGGAAAGCCGGAGACTAACGGATCGATTTCCCCGTTTTGCGAGACTCCAGCTATCAATCCGTTCGGACTGATCCAGGTAGAAGCGCTGCTCGCGCCGTCTGGAAGAGCCCCCAAGTCGGTCAGATTGCCTGTCCGTGACTGGAATGCATGCGAGACGAAGCAGTCCTCGTTGAAACAAAAGTTCGGATAGGGATCTATTGTCGAAGTATCCGCCCAACCCGTGACTGTGCCTTGGTCGTTCAGCACCGCGGCGTAGTTATCCGGGATAGTCAGATAGCTCTGAGGCCCGCCAAGCGTACCCATGTCGATGAGCTTGTAGTGATGGTGTTTCTGGTTGTGGCCTTGTGCCGTAAGTGGAAGTGAAGCCGCTACTACGAAGAATGTAATGGTAGCCATACACGCTGGTTTCGATAATTTCATTTTTGCTTCTCCTTACCCTTGTCTAATTTCTATCCGAAGTGCATTGGCTCCTCATTCGCAGAAAGCGCGAGTTGACGCGGCGACACATACCAAGCCGGAGCAACATGGGGATTGCGGGGGACATTGCTGTCCTTTCGCCGAACAACTGCCCCCGTGCCCCTCGGCGACACCGGTACCGCTGAGAGAGACCGTCTGCGGCACGGCGGCAGCGTTGTCGGTCACCGAGAGAGTTCCGTTCAGGCTGCCCGAAATGGATGGCGCAAGCGTCACGTTGATAGTGCAGTTCGCACCGGGAGCGAGGGTTGGTCCGCAGTTATTGGTCTCTGCGAAGTTCACGCTTGCCACGATACTTGTAATCGCCAGCACCGCCGTGCCCGAATTGGTAAGCGTGACGGGCAGGGGTTCACTGACTGTGCCCTCAACCTCGTCGCCGAAGATCAGGCTATTCGTAGAGAAAGAAACCGCCGGCGATCCACCGCCGAAACCTGAACCTCCGCCGCAGTCACTTAGCAGACATGACCCCAAAAGTAGAAGGCACACTTTTCCCCGTAGTTTCATTTCCGCTTTTCCTCCCCCAGGCTTTAAGGCGCAGGCAACAGTTGCAACTTTCAGAGGCAACACTGAGGCAAGGCCCCTCAGCCGGTCAATGGACAGCGGATCATCCGACAGTAAATTCTGGATAACGGGCTAAGTTCCTGACTTCGCGGAACATAACGCCACCAGGCTTGCCCTGACGAGGATTGCAGCGAACGGTGATAAAATGATGCCCTCGTTCGCCGGGAGTTTCCGTGGCTCTGTGGACACAGCCTTCGCAGCGTTTTTTCCGGTTCGACGCGTTTGAAGCCGATTTGTGGACGGGAGAACTGCGCAACGACGGCATCAGGCTGAAGGTTCAAGAGCAACCGTTAAAGGTCCTGGCCATGCTCCTGGCTCGACCCGGCGAGTTAGTGACCCGGGAACAACTCCGCGAGGGACTGTGGTCGGATGACACCTTCGTGGACTTCGATCGCGGGCTCAACACCGCGGTCAATCGGCTGCGCGCGGCCCTCAACGATTCGGCAGAGACTCCCCGCTTTGTAGAAACTGTGGGCAGGCGCGGTTACCGCTTCATCGCTTCCGTCACTTGCAGCGGTTCCGGCAAGTCAGAAACTACCAATCGTTCCCGCTCTTCCAACCGAGTTTACAAGTGGCCGTCGGATGGCGGAGACGCAGTTCCGTTGGCATCAGCCGTGGCTGGCATAACTACCGCAAAGCCTCCAGCTGACACACCTACAACGAGATGGAATCGCTGGGCTGCCATTCTTACAGCGATCCTGATCGCCGCCGGAGCCGTCGGCTACGGCGCGCACTGGAGGTCTCGCGGGTGGAGACCGAGTCTTGAAAGCCTACAAATCACGAAGCTGACCGACAGCGGCAAGGCCGAAGCCGTGACCATTTCGCCAGACGGGCGCTACGTGGCGTATTTGTTTAGAGACGGCGACGACACCAGTCTCCGCCTGCGTCAAGTGGGAGCACGCGGGGAAACTCAGGTGCTGGTCCACGAGCCGCTCCTGTTTCCCGGCCTGACGTTTTCGCCAGACGGAAATCACCTCTACTTTCTCCGCGCGACGCCCAAGGACACGCTTTTCAGAGATCTCTACGAGATTCCAACCCTGGGCGGCCCGGAGCAGAAAGTAATTTCCAACATCGACTCTGCCATCAGCTTCTCGCCCGACGGGCGGCGATTCGTGTATGAAAGCGGGAGACCGAGCTCAGTGGAGGTACGCATTGCCAATGTGGACGGGAGCGGGGACCGGCTCCTGGTCAACCTCCCAGGTGCTGCCCCAGATTCGATGCCGGGCGCAGCCTGGTCGCCGGACGGAGGTTCAATCGCAGTTCCCGCGTGGATGCTCCACCAGAAACCAGGTAATGTACTCGACGTTATCTCGACGGCCAACGGTAAAGTGCGGGAACTCTATTCGGGTAGTCGGGAGGTTGGGAGACCTCGGTGGTTGCCGAATGGGCACATGCTGGTTGTCCCGATCAACAGTCCGAGTGGACGCACCCAGTTGTGGACGGTGTCCTATCCTGCGGGAGAAACTCGGCGCCTTACCAATGATCTTGCCGATTACGACCCCGGCATCGATACGACCCACGACGGAACCATGCTATCGAGCGTCCAGTGGACCACCATTTCCAACCTTTGGGTGAGTCCATCGCCCGACGCTTTGAGAGGCCAGCAAGTTACCTCCGGGGAGCAACGCATCACGAATGTTTTTTTCCTCGATGGGAAGCTTGCCCTGGTTAACCGCGCGGACAGCGCGCTGTGGATCATGAACCCCGACGGGACCCACCGCACGGTCGCTGTCGACGCGCAAGACGTGAATTTCACCGGCTGCGGCCGCTTTATCGTTCTTGAGTCGTTTCGAAGCGGGACCTCCGAACTGATGAGGATGGATGAGAACGGAGCCAATGCCATCCGGTTGGCCAACGGCACCACTTGGGGCCCAGCTTGTTCGTCTGACGGCAGATTTGTTTACTACGTGGAGGTCTTGGAACCACGCTGGAAGATCAGACGGGTTGCGATCGACGGTGGCCCTGCCGTCGACATTGCCGAGAGTCCGGGCAAACAGATCCCCGGCCGTGTTGCGATCTCACCGGACGGACGACTTCTGGCTTTCCCCTACGACGGCGGCTCATCGGAACCCGTCATCAAGATTGCAGTAGTCCCGATTGCCGGTGGTCCACTTGTAAGGAAGTTCGACGTCGCGAGCGACATCAATGGCGTGATCAATGGACTGCGTTGGTCGCCCGGTGGCCGAAGCTTACGATATCCGCTCGATAAGGATGGGGCAACCAACCTCTGGGAACAACCCCTTGCCGGCGGACTGCCAAAACAAGTAACTAAATTCAACTCCGGTCGAATCTTCGACTTCAACTGGACCGCTGATGGCAAGCAGTTGCTGCTTGCGCGCGGCGAAACTACCGGCGACGTAGTGCTGCTGAGCAATCTGCGCTGAATCTCGCGCTACTAGGAGCCTCACAATCAAAGGGGTCATACTGGAGCCCTGAGAAATATTCACAGGCCATCCCTGTGACTTCTAACCTTGCCCCGCCCCAACAACTCATCCGATAATTGCCCAAGCAGAGGCAGCAAATTGGGCAAAGACGAAAAGGGCGCTCTGGGCTAAAAATCAGTCTCTAAAGCCTTTATTCTCAAGATTTTGACCTCTATCTCCTTTGCGCTGCGGATTTTACGGGGAAAAACTCCGTAACGTGATGATTCTAAAGATTGAGGGGGGAGGGGGGAGGGGGGGAGGGGCGTACCCAGTTCGAAGAAGGTAAACAATTATCAAACCATAAACATTCACCCCTAAAGCAAAGGCCGATGAAGAAGCTATTTTCTCCAAATCTCGAGAACGCCCTTTCTGGGTACTGGGTACTAGGTACCTCTACGTCATACTGTCAGCGATCCTGCTATCGACAGCGGGCTCCGCGTCCGACTGCCTCCCCATTCGCGAGGCTAAACAGCACGTCGGAGAAACCAAGTGCGTGACCGGAAAAGTCCTGCGCGTCAAAGCCGGCGCTAGGGGCGTACACTTCGTTGATTTTTGCGAAGATCAAATGGCCTGCCCGTTCACGGTCGTAGTCTTCCCTCACGACCTGAAGGATGTAGGCGACGTCCGCCGCCTTGCAGGAAAAGTCATCGAGATCCGCGGGCCGGTCAAACTCTACGACGGTCGCGCCGAGATCATCCTGAACCGCGTCAGCCAGTTGACCGGCGGCTCAACCCTCATCCCGCCCTTGCCCAAGAACTACGACGTAGAGAAGCAGGGCCACTACAGCGCTGGCCGAATGCGTCCCCCCAAAAAGCCGGCGAAAACCAAAGGCGCTCCCAACACCACGGCAACCTACGGCAACGAAGCGGACGTTGGCGGGGATCCGCCGCAATGAGGTTCCACGTCATCAATGTACATAAATCAAAGCAATATGTTCATCGCGTGCTAAACTGTGTTTTAGACAGAGAGGTGAGCGCGCGCGATGGCCACACGAACAACTCGGTCCCATAAACACTTCCAATTAGACGCGATTAAGATCAAGCGCGCTCAAAAAGCCCTGCGTGCGAAGACAGAAACGGAAACCATCGAGCGGGCGCTGGACCTGGCGATCGCCGAAGAGCAAAGCAATCGTCTGGCTCACGAGGCGAATGCCAGGTTTCTCAGGAGCGGCGCCAAGATCAAAGATGTCTATGGCGCGCTGGATGAATAGATGCAGCACGTTCTCCTCGACTCGTCAATTTATGTCGCCGCTTTGCGGAGCACAGATGCCGTTCTACGGCTGGAACGCGTCGCTGCCGGCGCCGTCCTGTGGCTGAGTGCCGTTGTGCTGGAGGAACTCTACGCCGGAGCGGGTGCGCGCGATCGCCACTATGTAGAGCAATTGGAACAAAGTTTTGGACAGGCTCGCAAGATTTTGGTGCCCGACCTCGACGACTGGATCCACACGGGGAAATTACTGCAGCGACTGGCGCTCAAATATGACTATGAGGAGATCGGACGCGGCCGGCTCACCAACGACGCGCTGATCGCAATGAGCGCCGCCCGAATGGGCATTCGCGTCGTCACGGCCAAGCAAAACGACTTCCGTAAACTCGCAGAATTCCGCGACTTCACCTGGCAGTTCGTGACCCTATGAAAGTTCCCCTCACACCATTCCCTTCCTCAACTCCTCGAGCGGATACCTCGTCCCTCGCCAGATGATCCCGTCATTCCACAGCGCATGGCACATGGAGAGCAGCAAGGTATATACAAACAGCGCCGTGCTGACGGGATGTAGCAGGAAATAATATGCCGGAACCTTCGATCGCCAGGACATGCCGAGATAAATCAGAAACATCGACCCCAGAGCGATGCCATAAGGTAACCGCTCCCACCCATGCGCCAGCCACACTCCGAGAAAGGGCATCAAATTCAAGAACGCCAATCCGAACGCCGAGATCAGCGTCCGCCACCACTGAAAAGACAGCACCGCGAAAAAGTTTTTGGTCAGATTCTCAACCACACCGCGCGCGCCGCGCGCCCAGCGAATCGAAATCAAGTCTTCGCCGAAAACATTGCGTTGCGCGAAGCCGGCATTCTTCACCACCTTGCCCAGCTTCATATCGTCGAGCACTTCCATGCGCAACGCTTCGTAGGTTCCCACGGCTTCATAAGTACTGCGCCGAATCAGGTTGAATGCGCCCACGCCCATGTGGTCTTTCGAATTCGGATCAGCCACCTTCCACGGCCGATGCCCGAAGACAAACATGGTCTGAAAAAAGGCAATCATCATGAACTCGCCAGGCCGCTTCATGATCATCAGCGGAAACACCACCACATGATCCGCCTTCTCCGCTTCACCGTAAGCCAGAGCGCGCCGCACCGAGTCCGGCTTGAATTGCACATCAGCGTCGGTAAACAACAACCACTCGCCCTTCGCCTCATTCGTAGCGGTCCACATAGCATGCGTCTTTCCCAGCCAACCCGCAGGCAATTCGCGATGATGAAGAACGCGCAAGCGACCGCGCGCCGCGGGACGGCCCGCGACTCTTGCCATGATCTCGCCCGTACGATCGGTGGAACGGTCATTCACCGCGATCACTTCGTAGTTGTCGTAATCGAGTTCCAGCAGGCGAGTGAGCGATTGCTCGATGTCCCGTTCCTCATTCC
>Ga0307476_10000691_pt1 | contig 24109 bp, 23 predicted proteins | sample atmos_gasesECM2C_2_FD_203314 | JGI IMG/M metagenome (GOLD analysis project Ga0307476, IMG submission 203314) | Hardwood forest soil microbial communities from Morgan-Monroe State Forest, Indiana, United States - atmos_gasesECM2C_05 | ecosystem: Environmental > Terrestrial > Soil > Temperate...
TCGTTCAGCCTCAAGATCGACAAGAAATACACCTACAAGGGCAAGAAAGTCAGCATCCTCAGCGCGAAATGCCCTGACGGCAAGCTGCAGGCGCATGCCACCGCCGTCTTCTCCGACGGGACCCGCGCCTCGACCGAATTCATCCGCACCTGCACCGGCAAGGGCTGAGATTCGGCAGCACCGTTCCTGAGTTTCCTTAGGACAGGCAGAACCAGCGAAGGGCGGCCCACGGGCCGCCCTTCGTCGTTCATCTGGCCGGTAGTCCCAGGACCTGAACGGATCTGCCCTACCCTGGCGGGATCGTGCGACGTCCCTGTCGGAAAACGATGATGGCCGTGCTTCTCACCTCCGCGCTGGCCGGATTCACCACGGCAACCGCCGAGGCTGTAAACCCCGTCATACCCTGGGGTGCCGGCTGCCGACCGGTGGCGACGGGCGCGATCAGGACGAGCGCCAGCTGCGGTGCGGAACTGGTCGAAGGGCAGGCGATCGCTCCACCCCAGGCACCGACCCTGGTCAAGCAGGTGATCGCCGCGGCCAACGAAATCAGCGACCGACCCTATGTCTGGGGTGGCGGCCATCGCAGCTTTTTCAGCAAGGGCTACGACTGCTCGGGGGCGGTCAGCTACGCCCTCCATGGTGCAGGCCTGCTGATGACGACGATGGTCTCGGGTCAGCTCGCGCACTGGGGCGAAGGCGGGATCGGCCGCTGGATCACGATCTACGCGAACGCCGAGCATGTCTTCATGGTCGTTGCCGGCCTGCGCTTCGACACCAGGGAAGACCTGCCGGGTGAGCGGGGCCCGCGCTGGAAGATGTCCGAACCGGACCCCCGCATCCTCGGCCGCTTCGCGGTCAGGCATCCGGGCGGGCTCTGAGACCCAAAATCGTCGTTGTCGTGGCCCCTCCGGTCGATCATGATCGAAGGCGGTGGGCAGGGATAGCTCGACGATCGTGTTCTTCCCGGCGCGCGCGTTCGGGCCCATGACGAACAGCGTCGGCATCGGTGACGCGCTGCGCCGGCGCGGCCACCGCGTCGTCTTCGTGGTTGAGGAGTCGTTCGCCGGGACGCTCGAGGAACGGGGCTTCGAGGAGCACCTGGTCAGGCTGGCTCCACGGGGCCCGGAGGGCGAAGCGCCTGGTCAGCTGTGGGAAGGATTCCTCGAAGACAAAGGACCGGTCCTGAGGCTGTCGACCACCGAGCAACTGAAACGATTCGTCGCCCCCACGTTCAGGGCTCTCTTCGAGGGTGCCAAGTACGTCGACGATCGTCTGCTGGAGATCTTCGCCGAGCTGCAACCGAATGCGATCGCGGTCGACAACGTGATCACCTTTCCCGCTCTCTTCTCCTCGCAGATCCCTTGGGTGCGGATCGTCTCCCGTAACCCGGCGGAGATGAAGGACCACCAGGTGCCGCCGCCCTACTCCGGCCTGCCTAGTGAAAGCGGGGCCGGCTGGGATGAGTTCTGGGCCGCCTACCGTGAAGCCAATGCCGAGCTTCATGACGAATTCTCGGAGTACTGCCAGGAACGCGGTGCGCCGCCGCTGCACAGCGACGACTTCATCCACGAGAGTCCCTGGCTCAACCTCTACAGCTACCCAGAGGAGCTCGACTACCGGCGCGTCCGCCCGCTCGGACCCCACTGGCATAACTTGGGGGCCAGCGTCCGCAGCACCGACCCCGCCTGGGACGTGCCCGAATCCTTGGCCGAGAGCAGCGATCCGCTGCTCTACCTGAGCCTCGGCTCACTGGGCTCCGTCGACGTCAAGCTGCTGCGAAGGTTGATCGCCGAGCTCACCGACGCTCCCTACCGCGTGATCGTCGCCAAGGGCCCACGGGCGAGGGAAATCGACCTACCGCCGAATATGGCTGGCGCCGAGTTCCTGCCCCAGGCCTCGATCCTGCCCAAGGTCGACCTGGTGATCACCAACGGCGGCACCAACACCGTCCTCGAGTCCCTCTACTTCGGCAAGCCGCTGGTCCTGCTGCCGCTGTTCTGGGACCAGCACGACAATGCCCAGAGACTGCACGAGAAGGGGTACGGAGTCCGCCTCGAAACCTACGACCACAAGCCGGACAAGCTGCCTGACGCGATCAGCCGGCTCCTCGGCGACCGGCAACTCTCAGCGCGTTTGGCGAGAATCTCGACCCGCCTGCAGCAGGCGCGGGGTGCCGAGGCGGCGGCTGCCAGGGTCGAGCGCATAGCGCTCGACCCGTAGGCGAATCACTTCATGCCAGACCCGCGAACGTGCGAAAGCGCGCGCTCTCATAGCTGTTTGACTTTACAGATTAATCGCCTACTCTTGCGCATTGGGAATGGCTTGGGACAAGGAGATCCGGCGATGATCGACCTCGTGACGTTGGGGCCGACGGGCACCTGCCACGAGCGCGCCGTGATCGCCTACATGGGCTTCCAGGGGGTCGAGGACTTCGAGATCGATTTCATCGGAGACTTCTTCGACGGGCTGGAGAAGATCCGTGGAAGGGAGAACGCGTTCCTAATCCAGTGCAGCGCCCATCCGCTGGTCCACAAGATCACGGAGCGCTACTGGAACGACGTCTTCGTCGTCGACACGTTCATCTACCCGACCAAGGCATTGGCGGTGCTAGCCCGCCGCGAGGTCGAGCGGCCCAGGACCCTCGGCCTCGTCCCGGCGACTTCCGGCTACATCGACGCCGGCGACTGGGAGGAGATCATCGACGTCCAGTCGAAGCCGATCGTCGCCGAAGAGTTGCTGGCCGGGCGCTACGAGGCGGGCTTGACCCACCTCGAGCACCTCGAGAAGCATCCTGAGGCGCTGCGGCTGGAGCTCGAGATCGGCGAAATCGACACGACCTGGGTGGTGTACGGGAACCGCAAGCGATTCGAAGGCGACGTGATCGGGATCCCGTCGCCGGAGCTATTCGGCAGACCCGTCGCGGCCTGAGCTCAGATCGTGCATTCGGTCAGGCCGTAGGCCGTGGCCTTCTTGTCGGCTTGAGCGAAAGCCGAGATGCTTTTCGGCCCGGTGGGTTCCGCTTCGAGCTGGGAGGTGCCGTCTTCGAAGGCGGCGATGATCGCTTCCACTTCCTTCTCCTGGCCTTCGGGCGGACCGAGATCGCCGAGTTCGTCGGTCATCGTTTCGACCGGCTCGAGCGCGAACGACATCGTTTCCTCTTCGTCCGCATCCGCCAGTTCCGCTTCGGCGTCCTTGGCTTGGCTCGCCCTTTCGTTCTGCATCGTCGCGCAGATCGCGTTTCCCTGTTTAAGGAATTCCGCCTTGGTAAGTGGATCGGAGCCGCTGCCACCGCAACCCGCGAAGACGAGACAGGCGACCACCAGGGCGATGGCTCCCGAACAGACCCATCCCTTCTCCCGATGCCCCCACATAATTTGAGCAGTCTAGCTTAATTATTCAATTTGCGGACGGGCCTTTTGCCTGGGCGCGTTCGCCGCGGCGGTGGCGGATCAGGACGGGGGCAGCCCAGCCGATCAGGGCGCCGATCCCGATCGCGACCAGGAGGACGACGATCAGGGGGGCGTCGAAGCTGGCGAAAAGGACTTCGACCTTGACCTGCTGGGAGTTCTGCAAGCAGACGACGAGGACGAGGGCGATGAGGACGCCGATCGTCCAGGCGCGCCAGTTGATCGCTTTCTTTTCCTGCGGCGGCACCTGGTCATCCTAAGGCGGCGCTGGCATCATGGCGCGATCCCAATCCAAGGCGGCACTGCGGGGGTGGCCGCCCCCAATGTGGAAGGTGACTGATGGCGATCACGGATTTCGAGAACGAGCAGATCGAGAAGGCGAACGCGAGTGGAAATGTGCCCGCCGTCTTCATCCACGGCCTCTGGCTGCTGCCGAGCAGCTGGGACAACTGGGTCGGGGTCTTCGAGGGGGCCGGTTACGCGGGGGTGACGCCGGTTTGGCCGGATGATCCGTTGACGGTCGAGGAGGCGCGGGCGAATCCGGACGTCCTCGCCAAGAAGTCGATCAAGCAGGTCGCCGACCACACCGCCGAGGTGATCGCCAAGCTCGACAAGAAGCCCGCGGTCCTAGGGCACTCGACCGGGGGCCTGCTGGCGCAGATCATCGCCGGGCGCGGGCTGTCGGCGGCGACGGTGGCGATCGACCCGGGGCCGTTCCGGGGCGTCCTGCCGCTGCCGCTCTCGGCGCTGAAATCGGCGGCGCCGGTGCTGTCCAACCCGCTGAACAAGAACCGGGCGGTGACGCTGACCCTGGACCAGTACAAGTACGGCTGGGCCAATGCGCTGACCGACGAGGAGGCGAAACAGCTCTACGACACTTACCACGTGGCGGCACCGGGGCTGGCGCTGATGCAGATGGCGAACGCGAACCTGAACCCGTTGACCGAGGCCAAGGTCGACACCAAGACCCCGCAGCGCGGGCCACTGCTGATCATCGACGGCGAGAAGGACCACACGGTGCCCTGGGCGATCGCCAGCGCTTCTTATAAGAGGCAGAAGCGAAACGAGGGAGTGACCGAGATCAAGTCGATCCCGAACCGCGGTCACTCGCTGACGATCGACAGCGGCTGGCGCGAGGTGTGCGACACCTCGCTCGGGTTCGTCAAGCGGTTCACCTAGGGAGGCAGCGAGGAGGGTGGCGACGCAGGTGAGTGTGTCGGGGACGGTGCCGTCGCCGAACGACCAGCGAGCTGCCGCCGCCTGCCTTGCTGCGTGTTCCGCCAGCTAGTAGGCGGTGTTCCGCGAGCGCGGACGCGGCAGCGCCTTGTAGCGGCGCTCGCGGCCGCGGTTCCAGAGAGCGGAGTCGACCTCGGCGGCGGCGAGGGGCGGCGCCCCGGAGCGGGCGCGGGCGGCAACGAGCAGCTCGACGGCGTGGACGGCGCAGGCGCGAAGCTCGACCTCCTCGGGGGAGCCGTGGACGAGCAGGTCGCCGGCTTCGATCCGGGCGGTCAGAGCGGGATCGAGGGAGAGGACGCCGTCGACGCGGAGGACGTGGGGGACGAGGTTGTCGGCGAAGGCAGTCAGCTGGTCCAGGCCCTGGAGCTCGGCAACTCCGGCGCGGGCGAGGTCGGCGGCGGCCAGCTGGGCACGCTTGAAGAACGGCACTCGGCGCTCTCCATATTTAGAGACGTCGGCAAAGGCCTCCCAGGCGGCAAGAAGTCCGGCCAGCGCCGGGACCGAACCACGCGCCAAGTCAACCGTTGCCGCAAAGCTGCCGCCGTGCTCAGCTTCGAGATGCTCGCCGACGTTGTGCAGTGCTGCCGCGAACTGCGCCATCAGCGGATGCTCGGGGTCCTGGCCGAGGACCGCGGCGAGGTCGGCGGCGCCGAGCCGGGTCAGCTCGGCTGCTGGCCACGGTCCGTGTTCGCGGAAGCGCTGACTTAGGCCGGCGGCGACGGTGAAGAAACCGCTGTGGCCGGGGCGCTTGCGGATCGTCGGCCACCAGCCGGAGCCGAAGTTGATCGCGTTGAGGCAGATGGCGAGCGCAGCGCGGCTCTCGCGGTCGGCGTCGGGGCCGAGTTGGTTGTCGGGCGCCTCCTCGTCGGGCGAATCGATCGCGGCTGCGTAGGCCTCGATCGCCGCCGCCTCGATCCGCACCGCGCTCGCTCGCGCGGCCACCCAGGCGCAGGCGTCGCGAACTTCGTCGGGGAGGGAAACTGGGGGCATGGACAAAGCAGAGATACAGGTCCGCCGCGGCGGAGTGAAGGACGCCGCGGACGTCGCTCGGCTCCTGCACGACTTCAACGTCGAGTACGAGGAACCGACGCCGAGCGTCGAGCGGCTGACCGGGACGATCGCGAGGCTGCTCGGCGCCGGCGAGATCACCGTCCTGCTGGCGGGCGGCGGGCCCGATGGGCTGGCGCTCCTGCGCTTTCGCCCGGCGCTCTGGGCCGAGGGGCTGGAAGCGTATTTGCAGGAGCTCTACGTGGTCCCGGAGCTGCGCGGGAAGGGGATCGGCCGCGGCCTGCTCGAGGCGACGATGGACGCCGCGCGGGAGGCGGGCGCCTCCGGGATCGACCTCAACACGGGCGAAACCGACACGGCGGCTCGGGCCCTGTACGAGAGCTCCGGATTCAGCAACCGCGAAGGCTCCCCCGACGGTCCCGCGATGCTCTTCTACGAGCGCGAGCTATAGCTGCCCGCAGCCCAGTGCTAGCCGAAGGGGATCAGGCGTGGGCGGAGGGCGACGAAGCAGAGGTCGTCGCGGATCGGCTCGTCGGCCCAACCGAGAACCGCGCCCTGGGCCTCACGGACCAGGACCCGGGCCGGCAGCTTGGTCAGCGGCTCGAGTAGATCGGTGAGGCCGTCGCGTCCGAGGAAGCCGTTTTCACGGCGGACGTCGGTGGCGCCGTCGGTGTAGACGAACAGCCCCTCCGAGCGTTCCAGCTGGAGCTCGGCGGTGGCGAAAGGAGCGTCCCGTTCGACGCCGAGGAGCGAGGTGGGACCGTGCGGCGTCAGCTCCTCCAGCGTCGGCAGGCAGAGCGGCGGCGGGTGGCCGGCGACCGCGCAGGAGATCGTCGAGTCCGCGGGGCGGAAGCGGACGCAGACGGCGCTGGCGAGTTCCTGCTCGTCGTCGTCGCGCTCGATCAGGGCGTCGTTGGCGAGGGCGAGGATCTCGATCGGGTCGGCGGTGTTCGCTGCAAAGGCGGCGAAGCGGGCGCGGATGAAGGTGGCGAGCTGGGCTGCTTTGGGCCCGTGGCCGACGACGTCGCCGACGACCGCGATCGTCGTTTCGTCGGGCCCGTTGGTGAGCAGGTAGAAGTCGCCGGAGACGCCGTGTTCGGAGGGGACGAAGGCGGCGCCGGCGTCGACGCCAGGCAGCTCCGGGATCGCGGTCGGGGTAAGGGCGGCACGGATCGCCTTCAGCTCCTCTGCCTCGCCCTCGAGCATCTGCAGCCGCTCGCGGGCGGCGGAGACGAGGACGATGGTGAGGATGAAGGCGATCCCGCGCAGGGCGACGGCGAAGCCGACGTTGGTGATCGGGTCGATCAGGCCGCCGATGATGTAGACGACGGCGCAGGTGAGGGCGGCGATGATGCCGGCGCGGCGGCCGAACCACCAGGTCGCCATGCCGATCGGGATCACGTAGAAGAAGGCGATGCCGGGGCCGGCCCCGGAGTTGAGCGCCAGCCAGAGGCCGAAGACGATCGCGATCGCGATCGCGATCCAGGCGACACGAGCGCTGGAGGAATCGGCCGCCTTCATCCCCGCCCAGCCTATCCCGGCACCGCGACCTCATTTCGCGATCTGGCGTGGAACTTACGTCCGGGTATGTTTAGAAACAAAAGAGTTTGAGCAATTATCGCTCTAGGGAAACGGGGGCAGGGGGCAATCCAAGTTGAAGGAGAGGGATATGAACGCAGTGATCGTCAACCGATCAAGGCGCCAGGCGCGGGGGCTGGCGCTGCTCTTGCTCGCGGCAATGATGCTGCTCGCGGGCGCGCTCGCCACGCAGGCGCGGGCGGCCAACTACGTCGGCCTCGGGGACTCCTATGCCGCCGGGCCGCTGATTCCCAACCAGTCGCTCGAACCGCTCGGCTGCCTGCGGTCGGACCACAACTACGCGCACCTGGCGGCGCCAAGCCTTGGCCTGCCCTTGAAAGACCCGAGCTGCAGCGGGGCAAAGACGAACAACATGACCGAATCGCAGAGCGTCGAATTCGGCACCAACCCGCCGCAGTTCAACTCGCTCAGCAGCGAAACGTCGGTGGTCTCAATCACGATCGGCGGCAACGACATCGGCTTCTCGGAAGTCGCACAGAGTTGCATCACGATCAACCCGTTCAGCACGCCGTGCAGAGACAAATACACGGCGGGCGGCAAAGACCAGCTGGCGGAACGGATCGCCGCCACCGCGCCGAAAGTCGCGGCGGTGCTGCAGGGGATCCACACCCGCGCACCCTCGGCAAAAATCTACGTCCTCAACTACCCGGCGATCTTCCCCGAGACCGGGATCGGTTGCTGGCCGCAGATGCCGATCGGGTTCGGTGACGTCTCCTACCTGCGCTCGACCGAGCAGGGGCTGAACAAAATGCTCGCGACCCAGGCGGCAGCCAACGGCGCGACGGTGGTCGACTGGTACAAAGCCAGCATCGGCCACGATGCCTGCAAGTCGAGCTCGAACCGGTGGGTGGAACCACTGATTCCGGGCGAACTGGCGGCGCCGATCCATCCCAACAAAGCCGGGATGCAGGGCGGGGCGAATGCCCTGATCGCCGCGGCCAAATAGACCATCACTGATTCAAGTTCGAGTCCATCCGGTGCCGAAAAAAGCATCGGATGGACTTTCCTTCCCTTGCGCGCCGCGCGCCAGTCGCTGTCTGCTGCACCGCCTTGGTCGTGGTGCTGGCGCTGTGTGCCGGGACTGCTTCGCGGCGGCGCCGAAGGCCTCGGTCGACCGCGCCACCGCCAGGCCGACGAGCAGTGCGGATCGGCGCGTGCGCGAGACCGCCGATTGACGAAGCGGGCCGATGCCGCGATCTTGATCGGTGGACGAAAACGTCATCAAGGCGCGGAGTCCGTTCATGAAGCCTGATCAGGCTGCGCGCTGGGCCGGCATCCTTGGCCGGCCCAGCGCCCCAAACGCCGGTGGGCGGTCCGATGCGGATCGCCGCGTCTGGCCGGGCATATGAACCCGCTTGGCCGGGCGCAGGCCTGGTGGCAGCATCGGGTCCACTGCTCGCCACTCATCAGGAGGACCAATGGATCCGATCAACGTAAGCGACGTCGAGACGGGCGACCTGACGGTCACCGACAGTCCCAACAGCTGAGGCGGGCTCAGACCTCGATCGTCGAGCCGAGGCTGACGGTGCGGTCGCGGGGGAGGTGGAAGTACTCGACCGGGCTGGCGGCATTGCGAGCGAGGGCGGCGAAGAGACGCTTGCGCCAGGCGCGCATGCCGGGGGCGTCGGTGGGGCTGACGGTGACGTGGGAGAGGAAGTAGACGGCCTCGTCGACGTCGACCTCTTTCTCGAGGCCGGTCTCGGCCGCGAGAGCAAGTAGGCGGGGCACATCCTGGATGTCCTGGAAGCCATAGCGGGCGGTGAGGTGGCTGATCCCGTCGTCCTCGTAGCCGAGCTCGTCGACGACAAGGCGTTCGGACTCGGGGACGTAGGGCGATTTCGTCGTCTCGATCAGGATGATCACGACCGTCTCGTGCAGGGCGTGGGTGTGCTCGACGCCGGCTCGCAGCGCCAGCGGCGTCGTCTCGCGGCGGGCGTTGAGGTAGACGGCGGTGCCGGGGACCCTGACCGGCGGCGGCTGCATCGCGTGCAGCTCCTCGACGAAGGACTGCAGCGAGCCCTCCTCCTCGATGCGGGCACTATGGACCTTTTCAGCGCCGCGTTTCCAGGTGCTGAAGAGGGTGAAGACGAGGACCGCGATCAGCAGCGGGAACCAGCCGCCGTGCTCGGCTTTGGTCAGGTTGGCGCCGAGGAAGGCAAAGTCCGCGGTAAAGAAGACGACAGCGCCGAGCGCCACCAGCCAGCTCGGTTTGCGCCAGAGGACGCGGACGACGACGAGGAAGAGCAACGTGTCGGCGGTGATCGTGCCGGTGACGGCGATCCCGTAGGCGGAGGCGAGCTTGGCCGAGGAGCCGAAGCCGACGACCAGCGCGAGCACCGCCGCCAGCAGGAACCAGTTGACGGCGGGAACGTAGATCTGGCCGATCTCCCGGGTCGAGGTGTGGCGGATCGAGAGCCGCGGCAGGAAGCCGAGCTGGACCGCCTGGCGGGTGACCGAGAAGGCGCCAGAGATGACCGCCTGCGAGGCGATCACGGTCGCCACCGTCGCCAGCAGCACCATCGGAATCCGGCCCCAGTGCGGGAGCAGGAGGAAGAACGGGTTTTCGATCGCACTCGGCGTTTCGACGATCAGCGAGCCCTGCCCCATGTAATTGAGGGTGAGGGCCGGGAAGACGACGAAGAACCAGGCGCGGTTGATCGGCTTGCGCCCGAAGTGGCCCATGTCGGCGTAGAGCGCCTCGGCGCCGGTGATGGTGAGAACGATCGAGCCGAGGGCGATGAAGGCGATGCCGAAGTGGTTGCCGAAGAACTCGACCCCGTAGTGGGGGGAGAGGGCCTTGATGATGTCCGGGTGGTCGACGACCCGGGCGAGGCCGGCGAGGGCGATGACGAGGAACCAGACGACCATCACCGGCCCGAAGACGCGGCCGATCCGGTGGGTGCCGAAGCGCTGGATCGCGAAGAGGACGAGGAGGATCGCGATCGTCAGCGGCAGGACCATGTCCTCGAGACCCGGCTCGACCACCTTCACCCCTTCCACCGCGGAGAGGACCGAGATCGCCGGGGTGATGATCCCATCGCCGTAGAAGAGGGCGACGCCGACCATCCCGATTGCGATCAGCAGGTACTTGAGCCGCGACCGCTTCAGGGGTGCTCCCATCACCAGCGCGATCAGGGCCATGATCCCGCCCTCGCCGTCGTTGTCGGCGCGCATGATGAAGATCACGAACTCGATCGAGACGATCAGCGTGATCGTCCAGAAGACGAGCGAGATGACGCCGTAGACGTCGGCTTCGGTCGCCTTCACCGCGTGGTCGTCGGCCCGAAACACCGTCTGCAGCGCGTACAGGGGACTGGTGCCGATGTCGCCGAAGACGACGCCGAGCGCGCCCAGCGCCAGCGCCGCCATCCCGAGCTGGCGGCGGGTCGCGGGAGAGGAAGCGGTCTCGGCCATCGTGGAGGGACGATTCTCCCCCCCGCATCGGCCCCCTTCTCAGCTTGCCGGTGTCAGCCGAGATGGCGGCGGGTGTCTTCGAGCACGTCGCGAACGTAGTCGGGCTGGTGGAAGACCTGCGGGTGGGTGAAGCGGAGGGTGCGGAGGCCCGCCCGAACGTGGGCCTGGTCGCGCCGCACGTCGACCGCCTGCTCGCTGGCGGTGCGGTGGTAGGTGAGGCTGTCGGTCTCGACCACCAGCCCGAGTTCGGGCCAGTGGAAGTCGACCCGGTGGCGGCCAAGGCGCGCCTGGGTACGGGGCTTGGGCAAGCCGGCGGCGCGAGCGATCGCAAGGAAGCGGCGCTCCAGCTTGTTCTGCGCCTTGCTGAAGGTCTGGGCGTCGAGGATGCGGCGCAGGCAGCCAACTCCAGGGCGGCGTGGCTCGGAGTCGAGGGCCGAGCGAAGACGGGGGGTCGGCAGCAACTTCAGGCGGTCGGCCTCGTTGACGGCGTCTTCGACTTCTTCCGTGGACAGACAGGTGGCGAGGTCGATGAGGATCGAGACCGGGTTGTCGACTGGAATGCCGTCGACGCGACGCGGGTGGTCGAGTCGGGCGCGGCGGTGCTGCCGGATACCCGAGCGGCAGTGGCTGAACTGGCTGGGTAGGGCAACCTGTATCGGACCGCCGCGTTGGGGCCGGATCCGCCACAGGTCAGCGCCACTCTGATGACTCAGTCGCGCCTCCGAACCGCAGGCGAGAACTGCACTCGACGGCATCCCCAGCTCCAGTAGCTGCGCGCGGGCGACGACACCGTGTTGACGACGTGCCAGCGCCCATGCGTCCCGTGCCCATGGCTGAAGCTTTTTGGTCATATGGAGGCCAAAAGGCTTCAGCGACGGGAATTCGCCCCTCGCTGGCACCTGGCCGGCGTGGCTTGCGTGGTTCGCCGGTCGGGCGTGGCAGACTTCGCGGTGATGGGGACTGCGCAGATACCGGATCCGACCGAGTCGGGGGTTCGCCACCTGCTACGGCCGCTGTTCGACCAGATCGTGATCAAGGAGCTCGACCAGGACCGGGTGCGGCGGTCCGGGCTCGTCGTCCCGCCCGGCACCCACGACCCGCCGCCGGAACAGGGGATCGTCCTCGCCGTCGGGCCGGGGCTCGACTGGTGGGCTCAGGCGGGGGTCGAAATGCCGGTCGCGCCAGGGGACCATGTCGTCTTCCCCGCCTCCGCCGGAGTCTGGGTCGAGATCGACGAGGAGCGGCTCCTGGTCTGTCGAGTCACCCAGTTGCTTGGGGTGCTCGAGTCGGCGTCGATCGAGCGCTGAGCGGCTGCCGCTAGCCGAACTGGCGCTGGCGGCCGAGCTCGAAGGGGCTGCCGTTGCGCTTGAGGCGGAGCATGCGGTCGTCGGCGGTGCGGATCAGGGTCTCGAAGTCCCCGCCGTCTTCGGGGAAGACGGCCCAACCGATCGAGACGCTTGGGCTGGGGCCGTCGGAGTCCGGACCGCGCAGGCTGACCGCGTTGCGGATCGACTCGGCCATCCGCCGCACGCCTTCGCCGTGGGCGCCGGGTGCGATCACCGCGAACTCGTCGCCGCCAATCCGCGCCAGGGTGTCAGTCGAGCGCAGGATCGAGTGGGCGCGCTGGGCGGCCTCGATCAGGACCGCATCGCCGGCCTGGTGGCCATGGCGATCGTTGACCCCCTTGAAGTCGTCGAGGTCGAAGATCAGCAGCGCCAGCGGGCTGGAGTCGCCTTCGCGGCGGCCGCGGCGGGGCTGAATGCGGGCGGCGAGCTCACGCTGGAAGGTGGCATCGAAGGCGCGGCGGTTGCCGACCCCGGTCAGCGGGTCGCGGTTGGCGAAGTCCCGCTGGCGCTCCTCGGCGTCGACGAGACGGCGTTTGAGGCCGACCATCACCCAGGTCGCCGCCAGGTAGCCGGCGACGAGGGCGAGGTAGCGCGGCAGGTAGGCATTCTCGATCGCGTTGCCGTCGTAGAGGAAGGGGGTGCCGGCGGCGATCACGAGCTCGATCGAGAGCGGCCAGGCCCAGCGGGCGGGAAAGAAGAAGGCGGCGTAGAGCAGCGAGCAGGCGAGCAGCGGCTCGACGTAGCTGAGCGAGCCGCCGGTCAGGTAGAGCGCGAGCGCGGCGACGGGGATCGTCAGCACCATGCCGACCGCCAGCGCGTTGATCGAGGCCCGTTCCCAGGGAATCGTTCCGGTCACCGAGCAGATCCCGTAGACGAGGACGACGCCGCTCAGCGCCAGGCCCCAGCCGAGCGAGACGTACTCGGCGCCGGGGAGGAAGGGGCCGACCACCCCGACCAGCGCCGCGACGATCCACAACCAGCCGCTGATCCGGCCCATCCGGGCGCGCTCACCCGAGGCGTCGCCATAGGAGAGATTGCCTTTGAAGATCGGAGTCGCGTTGGGCGACATTCCCCCTTGATCGGCCACCGGGCGCGATCTATTAGCTGCGGGCCAAAGTGGCCAGTTCAGCTGGACTTCGAGAGGACGGGCTCCGGCCCGGACTGCTCCGATTCGGCTTCCGGCGCGTGCGAAGGCATCGGCACCGGGCGCAGGACGAAGACCGCGATCGCCACCGCGATCGCGGCCAAGCCGGCGCCGATCAGGTAGGCGAGGTGGTAGCCCGAGGTCAGTGCCGAAGCGTTGGAGACGCCTTCGTCGAGCAGGCTCTGAGTGCGCTCCGTGGAGAGCGTCGCCAGCACCGCCAATCCGATCGCGCCACCGACCTGCATGCTGGTGTTGACGAAGCCTGAGGCCAGGCCGGCGTCCTGCGGGGTCGCACCCGACATCGCCAGCGTCATGATCGCCGGGAAGGCGGTACCGACGCCGACGGCGATCAGCAGGAAGGGCGGCAGCAGGTCGGTCAGGTAGTCGCCGTCGACCGGGGTGCGGGCGAACAGCAGCAGGGCGACGACGACCATGCAGACGCCGGGGATCAGCGTCGTCCGCGGGCCGAAGCGCATGATCAGTTTTTCCGAGAAGCCGAGCGAGAGCGCGCCCATCACCACCGTCGTCGGCAGGAAGGCCAACCCGACCTCGAGCGGGTCGTACTTGAGCACCCGCTGCAGGTAGAGAGCTCCGAGAAAGAACATCCCGAACATGCCGGCGACGAGCAGCGCCTGCAGGGCGTTGGCGCCGGCGACGTTGCGATTGCGGAAGAGACGCAGCGGCATCAGCGGGTTGGCGATCGTCGCCTGGCGGTGGATGAAGATCGCCAGCAGCGCCGCCGAGACGGCGCCGAGGCCGAGGGTGCGGGCGTCGATCCAGCCCCACTCGGTGATCTGCAGGATCGTGAAGACGCCGAGCATCAGCGAGACGGTGATCAGCGCCGCGCTCGGGAAGTCGGCGCCCTGGCTGAGGCCGACCCCCTCGCGCCGCTCGACCAGGCGGTGGGCCAGGTAGGCGACCGCGACCCCGATCGGGGCGTTGATGATGAAGATCCAGTGCCAGCTGATCGCGTCGGTGAGGACGCCGCCGAGCAGCAGCCCGATCGAGCCGCCGGCGGAGGCGACGAAGCCGTAGACACCGATCGCTTTCGCCTGCTTCGCCGGCTCCGGGAACATCGTCACGATCATTCCCAGGATCACGGCCGAGGAGAAGGCGCCGCCGATCCCCTGGATGAAGCGGAAGCCGACCAGCATCTCCTGAGTCTGGGAGGCGGCGCAGGCGAGCGAGGCGAGGGTGAAGACCGCGAGACCGCCGAGGAAGACGCGGCGCTGACCGACGAGGTCACCGATCCGGCCGGCCAGGAGCAAGAGGCCGCCGAACGGGATCATGTAGGCGTTGACGACCCAGGCGAGGTTCGACTGGGAGAAGCCGAGGTCGTCCTGGATCGTCGGCAGGGCGACGTTGACGATCGTCGCGTCGAGGACGATCATCAGCATCCCCGCGCAGAGGACGTAGAGGGCGAGCCAGCGGTTGCGATCGGTGGTGGCGGTGGTGTTCATGCTCGTTGAGACTCCCGTGCGGGCACGAACTAATCGCTTACCCGCAATCGATCCAGTTAGTCGATGTGGTCCGGCAATCCGAAGCGCCGGAAAACAGACTCCACGCGCCGGGGGTCGGCCGCGCGGTCAGGCCAGCGAGCATAGCCGTCCGGGGTGTCGATCACACGGACGACGAAGGCGGTCACTTCCTTGATCCGGTCGCCATCGAGGGTGATGACGTCAAGCGAGAACGGCAGATGGGTGCGCTCCGCCTCGACCCAGGTGTAGGTGCCGACCGCGAGCTGGCCGTTGGCGCTGCCGGGAGCGTGGCGCCAGCGCCACTCGCCGTTGAGCGGGCCGTTGCGGAGGAAGACCTCGACCTCGTCGATGCCGCCGTACCAGCTCGCCAGCGGTGGCATCGACCAAGCAACGTCGGCGGTCAGCATCGAGACGACGCGGTTGACGTCGCCGGTGCGCATCGCATCCATGTATTCCTCGACGATCTCGCGCAGGCGAGCCTCGCCGAGCGTGCGCAGCGTCAGCTGCTGGCTGCGCGCCGGCATCTTCTCGTCGACCGCCTTGCGGGCCCGCTGCAGGGCGCTGTTGACCGAGGGGACCGAGGTATCGAGCGTCTCGCCCACCTCCTGGGCGGAGAAGCCGAGAACCTCGCGCAGGATCAGGACCGCGCGCTGGCGCGGCGGCAGGTGCTGCATCGCAGCCACGAAGGCGAGCTCGACCGCCTCCCGCTCTTCGTAGCTGGCCTCGGGCGAGGCGTAGCCGTCCTCGATCTCGAGCGTCTCGTCCGGGTAGGGCTCGAGCCAGACGTTCTCGGTCACCGGCTCGCCAGGCGGCTGGTCGGGATCGGCGCGGCCGGTGTACTCAGCCGGCAGCAGCCGGCGCTTGCGGCGCGCGATCAGGTCGAGGCTGGTGTTGGTCGCGATCCGGTAGAGCCAGGGCCGCAGCGCCTCGCTGTCGGCGAGCTTGTCGCGGCTGCGCCAGGCCCTCAGCATCGCCTCCTGCATCGCGTCCTCGGCGTCCTGGACCGAGCCCAGCATCCGATAGCAGTGGGCGTGGAGCTCGCGGCGGTGGGAGTCGACGGCGCGTTCGAAGGCCGGCTCGTCCAGCACCAGAATCAGCCCTCGCCGTCGAAGTACTCGACGTTGCTCTCGCGCCGCACCATCACGTCCGTCTTGGGGTCGCCCGTCCAGATCCCGACCTTGTCGCTGTCGGGGTAGACGGTGGCGGTGGGGACGACGACGGTCGAGAACATGAGGACGCGGGCGGTCTCCTCCGTCTCATTGCGGATGCCGTGGGCGCCCTCCGGACCGCGCGGGAAGCAGACCACGTCCCAGGGCTCGAGCCGGTCGGAGCCGTCCGGGTGGCGCAGGGTCGGGTTGCCCTCGAGCACCAGCAGCCACTCCTCCTCGCCGCACTCGTAGTGGTACGGGCAGACCGCCTGGCCGGGCGGCAGCTCGTAGACGCTGATCCCGGACTCGGCCGCGCCGAGCACCTTGCCGAGCCGGGCCAGGCCGGCGCGGAAGCCGTCCGGATCCTCGCTGTCGTACTCGAACTCGGGAGCGGCGACGTTGAGCTTCTTCATCGCCCCGACGCTAGCAGCGACTCTAGGCGAGGTTCATCCAGAGCCGAGCGCGGGTGCCGGCCCGGCCGGAGCGAATCTGGACCAGGTCGCAGACCTGGTTGGCGACCCAGAGGCCGCGGCCGTTCTCCTGGGTCGGCGTCGGCCGCACGCGGCCGGCGAGCGGCTGCAGGATTCGGCCCTGGTCGCGGACCTCGACGACCAGCGCCTGCGGTTCGCGCCAAATCGTCGCGGTGCCCTGACCGCCGCCGTGGACGACGCTGTTGGCGGCGAGCTCGGCGGCGGCGAGGACGACGTCGCCGGCGCGCTGCTCGGAGAGGCCGGCCTCGGCGGCTTCGAGCCCGATCGCGGCGCGCAGCGTGTGCAGGGTGTCGCGGTCGAAGCCGAGCTCGAAAGCACCGAGCGGCGGTGGCGCCAGCCCGCCGGCGAACGGTTCGGGCCGATGGTCGTCCCACTCCGGGTTGGCGGCGGCGGTCTCCCCGTTGCGCTCCTGCGGGTGGCTGAGGAGGGCGGCGTCGAGGACGTCGTCATCGAGTGCGCGGCTGTCGTAACAGCAGAGAATCGCTGTCGCAGGGACGTCGTGAAAAGCAAGGTTGAGCAGCGACTCGTGTCGCTCGCACTCGTCGACGGCAGCGGGACTGCGAGCCGGCCAGATCGGTTCGCCGATGCCACGGATTCCACCCCCCGGCGCGCGGGTGTCGAGGAAGTCCCGCCAGGCCGGGATCAATCGCGCCGGATTTCCGCCGACGTCTTCGACGTCGACGAACTCGATCACCTCGGCGTCGGCGCCGAGCTCCCCCCGCAGCAACTCGATCTTCGCCGGCGTCAGGGCGGCCCGAACCGGCTCTCCCAGCTCTAGGCCCTCGTGGAGGAAGGGCACCGCCGACGCCAGGAAGGTATCGGCGTCCTCGTAGAACGCCAGCTGATGACTGAAGGTCGGGTCTAGAACGTCCACGAGCAAGACATTGAACCGAGTTTCCTGTCCAAAGGTGCGGAAACCGGTCGATGTACGGGACAAACCGTCAAACGGATCACCCGAGCGCGCAGGGCGCTTTATGTCGACCGCTATACGGGGGAGCCTGCGCACGGAAAGGGACGCCAGTGAGCACCTATCATCGGCCGCGATGGCCGCTGCCGAGACCGAGCTGATGCGCGCCGTGATCCTGCGCGAGTTCGGCGGTCCCGAGGTGCTGGCGGTCGAGCGGGTGCCGCGGCCGCGGCCGATCCTGACCGAGGTCCAGGTCCGCGTCCACGCTGCCGGCGTCAATCCGGTCGACTTCAAGACGCGGATCGGCCGGGGCATGGCTCCTGTCATCGGCGAGCCGCCGATCTGCGTCGGCTGGGACGTCGCCGGGGTGGTGACCGCAATCGCCCCCGGCGTCACCCGCTTCGCGGTCGGCGACGAGGTGCTGGGGATGCCGTGGTTCCCGCGCCAGGCCGGCGCCTACGCCGAGTACGTGACGGCGCCTTCGCGCCACTTCATCGGCAAGCCGGGCGCCCTCACGACCGAGGAGGCCGGGGCGCTGCCGCTGGCGGCGCTGACCGCCTGGCAGGTGGTCATTGACACGGCCCGGGTCCAGGACGGCGACGATGTCCTGATCCACGGCGGGGCCGGCGGCGTCGGCCACTTTGCGGTGCAGATCGCCAAGGCCCGTGGCGCCCACGTGGTCGCGACCGCGCGGCGCGAGCAGGCGGAGTGGCTCGGCTCGCTCGGCGCCGAGCGGGTGATCGACTACCGCGAGGAGCGGTTCGAGGACGAGGTCGCCGAGCTCGATGCGGTGATCGACTGCCAGGGGTCCTCCGGCGAGGGCTCGCTGCCGGTCCTGCGCCCGGGCGGGATCCTGGTCTCGGTCCCGAGCCGCGTGCCGCCGGAGCTGCTGGCGCAGGCGCGCGAAATGAACCGCCGTGCGACCGGCTTCCTGGTCGAGCCCGACCCGGTCGGCCTCGCCGGCCTGACGGCACTGATCGAGTCCGGCCATCTCCAGGTCGAGGTCGGCCACGTCTTCGACCTCGAGCAGGCCGCCGGCGCCCACCGGCTCGCCGAAGAAAGCCACGGCGCCGGCAAGATCGTCCTCCGCGTCGCCTGACGACGCGAGCGTTCAGCGGCCGCGGCGGCCGAATCTGTGGCCGGCGGGGGCGACGGCGCGGAGCTCGGCGACGACGAGCTCGCGGCGGTCGGGCGCGGCGAGGTCCGGTTCGCGGCGGTCGGCGCGGGTGGAGGTGGGCGGCGACCCCAGCTCGCCCGGCTCCAGCGCCCAGACCTCGGCGACGAGAACGTTGACCACGCCCTCGCGGCGCTCGAGCCGGCCGCGGGCGGCAAGCAGCGGCGCGGCCCGGACCAAGGCACGGTGGCGGTCGTAGACCGGCGGCGGCACGATCAGGTTGACGACGCCGCGCTCGTCCTCGAACAGCATGAAGACGATCCCCTTCGCCGTCTCCGGCCGCTGGCGGGCGACGACCATGCCGGCGACCGCGACCGTGGTGCCGTCGGCGACCCGTTGCAGGTCGGTGCTGCGGAGGATCGAGCGGTCAAGACCGGGCCGAAGCAGCTCCAGCGGGTGCTTGCCGAGGGCGATCCCGGTCGAGCGATAGTCGGCGATCAGCCGCTCCCACTCGCCGAGCGGCTCCAGCGCGGGCGGCTCCGGCGGCTCCAGCGCCAGCGCCAGTTGGGTGCCATCGCGGGCGGCGCGGCCGCGGCCGCTGACCCCGACCCGCCAGAGCGCCTGCCGCCGCTCGTCGCCCGATCCGGCCGGGATCGCGTCGAGCGCGCCCGCCCAGGCCAGCCGTTCGAGGCTCGCCAGGCCGGCGCCCGAGCGCGAGCCGAGCTCGGCGACGCCGCGGTAGGGCCCGCTGCGCTCACGCTCGGCGACCAGGGCCTCCATCTCCTCCTCCCGCACCCCCTTCACGTAGCCGAGGCCGATCCGCACCTTGAGCCCACCCCGCAGCCCCGGGTCCGCCTGCGGCGATTCGACGTGACAGAGGACGCGGCTGCGGTTGGCGTCAGGCGGCAGGACCTCGATCCCGCGCCGTTGCGCCTCGTGGACAAGCGAGTCGGGCGGGTAGAAGCCCATCGGCTGCTCGTTGAGCAGGGCGCAGAGGAACTCGGGGCCGCGGTGCACCCGCAGCCAGGCCGAGTGGTAGGCGAGCAGGCCAAAAGCGGCCGAGTGGGCCTTCGGGAAGCCGAAGCCGGAGAAGCCCTGGATCTTCTGCCAGATCCGCTCCGCCAGCTCCGGCGGCGCCTGGTGTGTCTCCCAGGCGCCGAGCAGGAAGAGGTCGTGGTGTTCGGAGATCGCCTGGCGCGAGCGCTTGCGGCTCATCGCCCGCCGCAGGCGCTCGGCCCGCGAGGAGGAGAAGCCGGCGAATGTGATCGCCACCTCGAGCACCTGCTCCTGGTAGACGATCGTCCCCAGCGTCTCCTCCAGCACCGAGCGCAGGGAAGGGTGCTCGTAGGGGATCTCGAAGGCGGGATCTTCGCGCCGGCGCTTGCGGCGCTCTATATATGGGTGCACGGCGCCGCCCTGGATTGGGCCGGGACGGACCAGCGCCACCTGCACGGTGATGTCGTCGATGGTTTCCGGGTGGGTGCGCGGCAGCATCTGCATCTGCGCCCGGCTCTCGATCTGGAAGACGCCGGTGGTCTCCGCCGCCTGGATCGCTTCGAAGGTCGCCGGGTCGTCGAGCGGGACCCGCGAGAGGTCGAGCCACTCGCCGCGCGTCTGCGCCAGTTCGGAGACGCAGCGCTCGACCGCCGAGAGCATCCCCAGCCCGAGCAGGTCGATCTTCAGCAGCCCGGCGTCGGCGCAGGAGTCCTTGTCCCACTGGATGATCTGGCGCCCGCTCATCGCCGCCGGCACGACTGGGCAGACGTCGATCAGCGGCACCGTCGAGATCACCATCCCGCCGGAGTGCTGGGAAGCGTGGCGCGGCAGGCCCATCGCGTCGGCGCCGAGCCAGAGCAGGGCCTTCCAGCGCGGCGAGGCGGCGCGCTCGGCGCCGATCGCGCCGACGACGTCGCGCTCGATCTGGTCCGCCGACTCGTGGAAGCCGACGACCTTCGCCACCTGGGCGATCTCCGCCGCCGGCAGCCCCAGCGCCTTGCCGAGGTCGCGGACGATGCCGCGCGGGCGGTAAGTGGGGAAGGCGGCGACCAGGGCCGAGTGGTCGGCGCCGTAGACCTGGTGGATGCGGGGGATCAGGACCGCGCGGATGTCGCGCGGGAAATCGAGGTCGATGTCGGGGATCGCGGTCGCACCGTCGGTGAGGAAGCGACCGGAGAAGAGGTTGGCCGCGACCGGGTCGATGTGGGAGAGGCCGGTCAGGTAGCAGACGATCGAGCTGACGCTGGAGCCGCGCCCGCGCCCCGGCGGCAAAACAGATCGCGCTGAATCCCGGCCGCGGACCTCGACCGCGACGTCGCGGGCGAGCTCGAGCAGGTCGTGGTGGAGGAGGAAGAATCCGGAGAGGCCGAGGTGGCGAATCGTCGCCAGCTCGCGGGAGAGGCGGGCGTCCGCCTCGGCCCAGTCGGAGCGGCCGGCGTAGCGCTCGATCAACCGGTGGCGGCAGATCTCGGCCAGGGTGTGGTCGGCGTCGTCTTCCTCGGGGTAGCGGTAGCCGAGCTCCCTGGTGAGATCGAACTGGAGCCGCTCGGCGAGCCGCACGGTCTCCGCCACCGCCCCGGGGTGCTCGGCGAAGCGCGCCGCCATCCGCTCCGGTGCGGCCAGCGCCGAGCTGCGGTTGCCGCGGCGGGCGGGCTCGGACGCGTCCAGCGTCTCGCCGCGGGCAACGGCGACGAGGGCGTCCTGCAGCCGCGCCCGGCGGCGGCTGTGGCAGTGGACGTTGCCGGTGGCGACGGTGGCGACGCCGAGACGGTCGGCGAGCAGGCAGAGCCAGCGGTTGCGGGCGCGGTCGTGGCGCCAGTAGGGCCGCTGCAGCTCGACCCGGAAGCGTTCGCGTCCGAAGGCGCCGAGCAGGCGACGGGCGAGGCGCTCACCGCCGGCGGTGTCGCGCCGCTGCCAGGCCCCGGCGACGGCGCCGTCGCGGGCGCAGCCGGAGAGGCAGACGAGCCCCTCGGCGTGCTCCTCGACCTGCTCCAGCGTCGCCCACGGCTGAGTCGCACTCCGCGCCGCGTTGTCCCGCGTATGCGCGTGCGCCAGCGTCAGCAAACGACAGAGATTGCGGTACCCGCTCGCGCTTTCGGCGAGGAGAGTGATGTGTACGTAGCTGCCGGTGGGTGGCATCGAGGGGGACTCCGAGAACGGAGCCGCTGCACCGCCCGCAGGAGTCCCCCTCGATGACAGGCCCCGCCGGCTCGTCCGCACCGTCAACTCCGCTCCCGTAATCGCCCTTACCGCTAGCCCCGCGCAAGCCTCGGCGAACTCGCGCGAGCCCCAGACGCCGTCGTGGTCCGTGAGGGCGAAGGCGGAGTAGCCGAGCGAGTTGGCGGCGGCGGCCAGCTCCATCGAGGTCGAGGCGCCATCGAGGAAGGAGAAGGCCGAGTGCGCGTGCAGCTCCACGTACGGGGGCGTCGCCATCGCAGCGCCGCCTCAGGCCCGTTGCCGGTACCAGCGCTCGGTGTCGCCGCGATGGAAGACGGTGAGCGAGCGGCCGTTGGCGAGGACCAGCTCGAAGTAGTGGCGGCGCAGCGGCCGCGGCGTCCACCAGCGGTCTTCGACCACCCACTCCTCGCGGATCGCCTCGACGACAACGCCGTCGACCGTGGCCGGGCGGCCTTCGGCATCGACTCTGATGTTGACTGGGCGGGGGGTGTAGAGACGGCGGAGCCGGGGGCTCACGGTTCCGGGAAGGGCGTCAGCATCGCCCAGCGCTCCGGCACCCGTGAGTCGGCATCGACGGGTAACACTTTCAACAGCGCCTCCGAGCCCTGGGCGGCGCGCACCTCGCGCACGGCCCGGCGCAGCCGGCGGCGGCGGGCCGAGACCCCGCCTAGCGCGAACTCGAGCTGATCGGCGGCGGGTGGGCCGAACCCGAGCGCCCGCAGCCGCAGCGTCTCGGCCGGGCCAGGCAGCGACTCCAGCCGTGGCGCCAGCACCCCGCGCAGGACCCCGGCGGCGGCGCTCGGCCGGCCCAGCCCCTGCTCGACGCTCCAGCTGCCGCCGCCCGCCAGCCGCGCCCCGAGGCGGAGCCCGAGCAGGGTCCGGCCGCGGCGCTGCGGTGCCGCCAGCAGGCGGTCGACGAGCAGCTCGAGGGCGCGATCTAGCTGGCGCCCGGCGGTCCCCTCCGGCAGCTCGATCTGCTCGACCAGCTCCTCGTGTGGAGTGCGCGGGCGCAGCGGCTCGTCATCGCCGCCGGCGAGCCGCAACGCCTCCAGGCCGAGCTTGCCGAAGCGGTCGGCGACCTGGTCGGCCCCAAGCCGCGCCAGCGAACCCAGGGTTCTGATCCCGAGTCGTTCGAGGGCGACGACGAGCTCTTCGACCTCAGCTGCCGGCGCCGACAGCCGGTCGCGCAGGATCGAGATCCGCAGCGGCGCCAGGAAGGCATGTAGGCCAGCGGCGGAGACGTGGCCGTCATCGCTGCGGCGGGCGAGCGCGTAGGCGCCGAAGCGGGTTGGGGCGACGCCGACCCGGGGCCGCATCCCGACCACTTCGCGGACCGCCGACAGCACCCCCTCGGTGTCGCCGCCATAGATCCCGCGCAGGCCGTCGACGGCGAAGAAGGCCTCACCCGGGCGCTCGGACTCGACCCCGGCGCCGATCGACTCCAGCGCCCGCACCATCACCTCGGTCCGCTCCGCCGCCTCGACCGGATCGGGAAGAGAATCGCGCCCGGGCCGGGACCCCCCGGAGCGGCCCGGGCGCGGAGGAGCCGCCAAACGACTGCCGATGACGCAGGCGATCTCCATACGAACGTATGTTCGTACATATCGCCCTCGATTTCAAGTTTTGATGACATCCGAGTTTTCCAAGTTGTAGAGCCAAATAAATTAGTTAAGAAAACTTGATCGTGGACAAATTCCATGCCACGCTGATGGCAGGGCGGGGACCAACCAGTTCAAGGAGAGCCATCTCATGATTGGACGCAGAGCCATAACCGGCCTGACGCTGCTGTGTGCGCTTGCCTTCCTTGCCGTCCCGGCTCAGAGTGCCCTTGCCCTTAAGGGCACAACAGTCGCGACATGCAAATTCAACTCGGGCAAAGGGGAATTCGAAGAGGCGCACTGCAGCAAAGAAAAAGTAGGCGGCGGCGGCGACTACGAAGCCCCAGAGGTCACCGAAAACGCCGAAACATTTTTCGAAGGCAGCAACTCCTCCACCAAAGCGGGCACAATCGGGGCCGTGCCGGCGGTGCTCACCGCGACCGTCGAAGGCGTGGCAACGGAAGTCGAATGCAGCACCTCCGCATCGACAGGCGCCTTCAAAAACAAGAAAAGCGGCTCCGAACAGATGTTCGCCGAAAGCCAGGCGCCGATCAAACTCACGACCATCACCTACACCGGCTGCGTCGTGAACAAACCCAAAGCGGGGGGCGAAGAATGCACGGTCAACAGTCCGGGCAAAGCGGCCGGGACGATCGTGACCAACCAGCTGGCCGGGATCTCCGCGGTTGAAAAAGTCGGCGCTGCCGAAGAAATGTACTTGCTGGTCTTCGGCAGCGGGGGCGTGATCGCCGAACTCGTGTTCACCGCGGTCGCCGGCAAAACCTGCCCGGCGGCGCTGACCAAAAAAGCGCTGCAGGTGACCGGTGAAGCGAAGCTGGAAGCCAGCGGGGCGACACTGGTCTCCCCGCATCCGAAAATCGCGTCGACCCTCAAACTCGGGGGGTTCGCCGCCAGCCTGACCTCCAGCGAAACAATGCGGATGGACAGAGAAGGGGGACTGACGCAGAACCCCCTCTTCCTGAAGACAACCACGACCTGAGTCGAAGCCTCGATCGAGTCGCGCCGGCCCCCCGGGGTCGGCGCG